>Ga0065711_1001737_pt1 | contig 61615 bp, 37 predicted proteins | sample Hoacrofraction12_FD_59098 | JGI IMG/M metagenome (GOLD analysis project Ga0065711, IMG submission 59098) | Hoatzin crop microbial communities from Cojedes, Venezuela - Epithelial fraction 12 v2 (version 2) | ecosystem: Host-associated > Birds > Digestive system > Esophagus > Crop | place...
GTCACCAGCCTCCAACTAGACTCAGCGCCGCTGATGACAACCCTCTGAGTTCTGCCATTCAGCCAGTTCTCTATCCACTTCACCGACCACTCATCCAGCCCACACTTCCTCAGCTTCCCCAGGAGGATATTATGGGAGACTGTGTCGAAAGCCTTGCTGAAGTCAAGGTAGATAACATCCACGGCTCTCCCTTCGTCTACCCAGCCAGTCATGTCATCGTGCTATCAGATTGGTCAGGCATGATTTCCCCTTGGTGAATCCATGCTGACGACTCCTGATAACCTTCTTTTCTTCCACAAAGAAGTCCTTCATGCTGGGGTGAAAAGTCTGATAGCAATTCATAGATCACCCAAGTGCCTACCGCTGACAGTTTAAGCTCTTCCTAGCATTTGCATTTCTGAGAGTATTGTCTGTGTGCTGGAATCCACTCTGTGACTCTAAGCTGCGTTTCAGTAGCTTACATAGATGCAATGTAGATGCGGTCATGCTATGGATTCAACTCTCGTTAGGATATATTCTGCACCAGTTTATTTGCGCGGATGCCGCCCTTCACTGCTTCATCTGAGACTCTGTGCCGTGTGATGATGGCATTGAACACTCCTATTCCCAAAAGGCCTCCACCCTGATATTTCCAATACCTTTTCCCTGGAGTGACCTGTGTAAACCATCTGCTTCCTAGAGTCAGCTGCTGCTGTGATTTGATTTGTACAAAGCGAAGATTGCCTGTTTTGGTAGGTTTCTCCACAGATGCATGAAATGAATACCTGTAGTGAAAAGATCTTCATATGCTCATCAGTTTCAATCTAGCTTTGTTCCGCACGTGCAGAACTAATGAGTTCAATGCCTCTATTAAACAAATGAGTGTACGCAAATAACACAGATACAGTAACAACCTTTGGGCCAAAGATACTAGCTATAAATGTACTCACTAGCTCAACACCTTAACCTTCCTCTGACCTTTCTGTGCTCACCTATCCATACAGTCTCCACTTGTAAATTGTTGGCATTGTACGTGGCCAAAGGGGAGGAAACTTGCAAGAACTGTATAGAGAACCCATTTTTCACCCTTTTGGATATAACTGCACATTAGTTGCCAAGCACAAGCAGATAAAGGTTATTTTATTTGTATATGTAACTCATAAAAAGAGGTTAAAATATTTATCTGTTGTCTGCCGGCTGCTGAAATGACCTCTGTTATGCCTTTGGAAGATCTAGTACACATTACATTACAATAAGGGCTAGAAATGTCATTAATTTCTTAGGGGTGTTTGTTTGCTATTTGTTTGTTTATTTTTTATACATTGAAGTATCTTCCTACATTTACACAGTTGAATCACACCATAGATTCTCTGTAACTGTCAATCTCTTACTCAATCACACATTTCAATGTTGAAAGTTAATAATTTTGCCTGTTGCAGCCTGGATTTGTGTCGAACTGCCTGTAGGTTACCCACTGAAAGCAGCTAGGAATTTTCCTTCATGCAACATAATATGTAAATAGTATAATTTACCAGTTTGCAAGGGGAAAATAAGATTGGGATGGTATCAGATGCTTCTTTTAAGAAGTTACATAATAAAAAAAATTGTTTTATTTAACAAAACTGGGGCAGCAATGTACACTAAAAAAGTTCATTGACATAAATGACATGTTCAAACTGGGACTTTGCATAGTCATAAAAAAATCCATTTCTCCAGATGGCTTTGAAAGGTCTCACTAGGAAATCATAATGTGATTCCTGACATGGCTTATGTGCTATATAAAATGAGAAATTGTTCAGAGAATGAACGATAGTGGCAATGTCAAAGCAGATAGCTTGTATGTTGGCTTTAGTTGTGTTGTTGTTCACTATGTATCTAATTGAATATTTACTCTAAAGGTAACTGATGAAAAAATTCCTTTTATAGAATCATGGAAATGTTGATTAGAATGTGTGTTTTTTTGGAGGTCATGTAGTTCAACGTTGTGCTTAAAGGAGGACTACTGCCAACAGCAGGTCAGGCTCTCCAACCAGGTCTTGAAAGCCTCTACGCAGGGAGCTGCCACCGCCCTTCCAGCAGTCCCTTTCTTGCAGCACCGCATTGTGGAAAAGCTGTTCCTCACCTCCAAACTGAGCCTCCCAAGGTGAAACCTGTTCCCCCCTGCAGTACTGTAGCAGTACTGGGAAGAGATTGAGAGTTTGGCTCCAATGTCTTTGTAACTCTTCTGCAAATAGTTGCAGTTTACAACTAGAACATCGCTTAGCCTGCTTTTTATCAGTCCATATGAGTTCAGTTCACTCAGCTTTTCACAGTCCATCTGCTCTGGGCCTCTGATCATCCTAGCATCTGCCTAACAGGTCCCCTCTAGTTTCTTAGTACCCTCTTTGATATCGGACAGAAATATTCAGAGAATAGCGATGCTTGTAATGATACAGGGCAGAAATGTTTAGGTCATAGTGACATTGTTTAATTTAGGCCTGACTACTTTGTATAAACAATGCATGCCTTATTAACAATTATGCCCTTGAAGAGGAGCTAACAGACTGATAAAAGGGGAACATCCAGACCAGATGGCACTGAAAGCTGCGCTAATGCTGAAGAAGCATGAAGTCAACAAAGGTCTAGGGTAACTAGGAAAAAGGTAAAGGCAGCAGGGGGAGATTGTGACCACCGACACAATTCAGAACCAAAAAGACTGCACCCCCCAGCTTGTGAGCATGCGTAGTTAAGTAAGGAAGGAGTATACCTTAAGATAAGCATGTAACACCATGAACCAATCCGAATGTAACAAGTGATTTCTCTTTTTTTGTAAGAGTATTTAGTCGTTGTGACTCTGCCAAGCGGTGTGCTACCTTTGTGGTATTATCACCTAGCACCCATATCTGCGCACACGTGCAATAAAGACAAGACCTCTGCTCTGTGTGTATATTGGTGTACTGCACACCTGATAAACAATCCCACTTTTGGGACAGCACCTCGACCATGTGAGTGGGGAGGACATGCCAAAACCAGAACATTTGTTCCTGTGCTGTACTCACCAGTGCTGAGTACAGGGCAGTAACTGATTCCTTTGGTCTGTGGGACACAGCTGTAGCACAGCACATTGTAAAGTTGCATGAGCAGTGGTGAGAGCTTGTTGTTACCTTTCATCCAGCCTGGCAATTGCAGCAATCTTCACTGGCTTCTCATGCTGCTCTGCTAGCTGCTTACCAGCCTGTACTGATGCATGGGGTTTGTGTGCTCTGCTACAGTGTTATGCTTTTTCTTATCAAAATCCATGAGGTTTCTGGCTGTTTAATCCTCAGTTTAAGGGGCAGGAGCAGAGCACTGAATGGTTTATAGTTCACTAGATTTCAAAGATATTCAGAGATATGTTGTCAATTGCATTGCCAATGTGTACTAATGACGGCATACATATAGTATGAATACCACGAGTCTTGGGGGGATTCTGAGTTAGATCCTCTGTATAATCAGTTAAGAAGCATTACAGCTTTCATTCACATTTCATCTAGCATGGACACTAGAAAGTAGGAGAGTAGATGGGAATTTTGCATTTAAATTATGTAGTTGTCATTGTTTTGAGAGCAGAGTTCTGTTAAAAAATGCAGACTCCCTCCTTCACCTAGGAAGGGTGAGAGTTTGCTTTTTTCTTGATTTGCCGTATTTTTGTGGTCCGGTGGACCTTTGGCTCCTGTCTGACAACTACAAAACCCCAGAAAATTTTGCTGCACCTTAGCAAAGGGAACTTTTTCAGCTGTATTATGATCCATGATGCTGTTAGATTAAGACTTGGTCTATACAAAATAATCTGACTTCTGACAACCTAGAAGCTGAAACCACTATAGTATGTAAAAACATGTGTCTATGATGTGCATTGATTGTAAAAAGCTAGAGCACAGGCTAATGAAAGTCCCGTTAACCCAGATATTACTTATATGAAAGATTCTTTCTTTTAAGGCAGTTCTGTGGCAATCTGGAGGAACATATAAAGAATGATAACAAAAAAAGAGCAAATATGCAAATTAATAAATAAAAAACCCTACTAGAACATGTTGCTGTATGTTAAACTTTAGCATATATCAATTATTTTGTACTGCTAGTGAAGATGTCTTCTGTTTCTGAATCAACTTTAAAAATGTGAGATTTTTTTACTATGGCTATTCATTGACAGTGGTCTAATATCAGTCAGTAGAAAAATGTCTTTCCATTCATTCCTTGCTTTCTGGATAACTCCTTGGCACTCATCTTTGCTCATTTTCTATTTCACAGACTGAGTTTACTTTAACTGAAACTGCCAAGCAGTAATTCAGTTCCTAACTAGATTTGTGGTAGTGAGACAGAGGGTAGCATAAAAAGGCAGAACTTATTGGCATGATTCATCATCATACTTTATTGCACACTCGAGCCTACTGGGCAGGAAATGTTATTAAATTGGAAGATGTATCAGAGCCTTCTGAATTTGGCAGGATGAGCACCTTAAATCTCTGGAAGGGCTGATGTGTTCAACTCGCGTTCACTCACCCTGAATGGTTGCAAGAATATAGGTGAAGTTCCAGGTTAAGCTCTGCAAGTGAGAACAGCTGGCATTGTGTTCACATTGTGACAATAGTAAGCATTAAGGGCTAATGCATAGAAGGCAAATAACTATGTCAACAATTATGCTTACCTGTTATTCTGGAGAGTGGGGCATAACCACATCTACTTGGTCACTGCATGTCAAACACTGGTACAACAAAGTCATCTGCTGTTAGGGGAAGGGATGTCCAGGATCTATGTTTCTTTTTGAGTAGACAGGTCAGATCTAATAACTAGTTTTATCAGAACACTAATGGGGGTAAGCCATGAATTATGTGTCAAACTAACAAGTGAAAACAGTAGAGTTCCTGAAGGGCAAAGAGATTTCTTAGTGAAAACTTAATGAAAGACTATGGAAGAGTTAGGTATAATTGTTTTTTTGTGAAATAAAAAGTCTTTTGGAAAAAAATGCCTCAGTGGTAGGAACATACACAATGTATAAATATAACAAGCTCAGATGGGGAAATCCCTTTTGCACCATGGGATCATGAGAAATCTGGGAAGTTTCTGCATTATCTGTGGCCCAGCCACCAACTCTAGTGTTGCTATGGTCTCGAGTCCTGAAAAGGAGTAGGGATTTCACAGTTGGAGTGGGCTGAGAATGGCAATTCTGTGGCCATGAATTTACAAAGACAGGAAGTGAATTGCATTCAAAGAGAATAAACAAAGAAGACATTCTTACTCAACAATAAGTGGCTGACAAAGAAATTATACAGGTAAAAATGCATAGTATAGTTTTATCAGTAAACTTCATTGTGTAAGCAGATCCAAAGAACTAGTTTTCAGTGTACTGAAAAAACTGGGATTGAGAAAGTTTTGAAACCAAGTTTGATTGCAACTTTAAAATTATGAAGTCTTTATATTCAAGCAGTTTCTGCAAAAGACACAGCTTATTTCAGGATTTCTCTTTGAATTTTGTAGGATAATAATCTTCCCACTTTATCTTAGCCCCATGAATGAGCCCTCAGTCCAGATCTTTTAGTTTACTGGCTGCTCATTCTGACTATTGAAAATATTTTTTAAGACTCTTCTGAAATTCCTTTCAAGAACACCCTATCAGAAAGGTAACACACCATTCTGCTTTTCTTAGGCAAATAGTGAGATGTCTGTTTCTGTCTTGTTCAGTTCTCAACTTCCATAAGAAAATACAACCACCAATATATGCACGCAATACTTGTATTTTCTGATAATGTGTATTTATTTTTATCCAGAAATACAAATGTCGGGATCAAAATACGAATATAAATAGTATTCTAGACGCACAGCCCTACTCCTTAACACAAACTAAACTGGAATGGATGTGGTCAATACGGGAAAGTTGTTGTCTGAGAACTTCAGGAGACGAAGCACATGGGTGTTTGACTTATTTGGTTAGGTCAGTCTGGGGGATCACTAGGATGGCTATCTAACTTAGAATGACATACTGGTACTAGTGCTACCTGTATTATTCAAGGCACATTGGGCACATAATTGTACTTTCATTTCACTATGACATCACAAGCTGCACTGCTAGCAAAGAAATCATACACCCCTAAGAAAAAGTTAAGAAGGAAGGATAATTAGAAATCTATAATTTTATTTGTGTTCTATAAGAAAGTTCAATTTGGCACATAGTTGGCAGTTTTTATGTGATTCCTAAAATTGCACTCATTTAAAATAAAAAAAATATTCATATGTTGTCATGTTGGGAAAAAGTGTTTTGATAGCCACCGACTGGGTTCAGATTCCTTCCAGCTTAGTGTTCTTACTTGTGACAGCCACAGGTTGGCACATGATTTGTGGTTGGTATTGCATGTGAGTGTGGATGACAATAATGTCACAGGACTCCTTAATGACTACAAAAGAGAATATGGGGGGCTGATACTGTAATCTCTCTGCACAAGCTTTCCCACTGTTGTTCAGCAGAGCATTGTTTTGTGGAAGGTTACTCTGAAATTTTGTTTGCTTTGGAGCACTCTGTCTGGCAGTGACATACTTCCCTGGTCTGCCTGTGTAATACTGTCAGATGCAATTATTTTACCAGCTTTCCATGAGTTCAACAGCAGCTCACATTTTAAAGATCCCATGTGGTCTGTAAGTGTGGAATGGAATCACAGAATCACAGAATCATAGAATGGTAGGGGTTGGAAGGGACCTCTGTGGGTCACCTAGTCCAACCCCCCTGCTGAAGCAGGGTCACCTAGAGCAGGCTTCACAGGACCTTGAACAGACTCTGTAGCGTGCTGTGTTCCACATTCATTTGTCAGCATTTTTTTTTAAATATGTCATCAATATCAGTATCTTCATCCATTTTCTATTAATGTGCAATTTTGAAATTTTGGCATTTCCTTTGTTTTAGGCCTGAGTTTAAGTATGTAAATTGTAAACATCACTTTAAGTACTTCAGTTACAAATCTGCTCTCCACAAGCTTTGAAGCCAGTCAATAGATAGGCAACCCTGCCAGAACATGATCCAAATCTCTTCCTGTTTGCTTGTAAGAATATTTTAACTTAGACCCCTCATCTGGTCAATGATCTTCTGGCTTCTCTAGCTAATGTCGTTCGTTACCTAGACAAAAGAATACCTGGGAAACAATCGGCTGTATCAGTGCCTGGTTTGCCTGGTTCAGTTCTTGAGAAAGCCAGACATCTGAATAAATATAACCTCATGTCTTCTGCTGTCTTACTTTGTCCTTCGTAAATAGCAAATGATTAGAATATTGAAATGCATGTTTTGATAGAAAATAAGGAATACTCAGGTGTCCAACTCTGAGGCACTGAACTTCATGATGAATTTTATTGTCTAATTTCACATATATTCTAGGAAAACCCTTGAGGATTCTAGATGCGTACAGATACTGCCTTCAGGACCTACAGCAAAAGAGAATAAATACAAGAAAGCGAAGTTTGTAGAAAGGAATACATCATCACACATCCTGGATATCTCCCTTGAGGAATATTGTCAGACACTAACCAAGTGCTCAAAGTTGGTCACAATCCAAAGACATTTAAAGAAACAGCTGCTAGGTAAATTGGATGATTAGAACAGTATTAATCATTAATTCAAGACTTAATCCTAGACAAGCTTATAGGGTACAAAGATTTAATGTTTAACTTGTCAAAACAATGCAGTTCAAGTGGAGATGATTTTTTTCTGTTAAAACATCATTTCACCTTAGATATAAAACATAGTTTTGTTTTTAGTGTCTAAAACAGTGGCCTAGATGACGAAGAAAGTAGATTCTTTGTTGTCCAGACAAGCCAGGGATCCCAGGGGAAAAAGGCAAAACTGTTAAGGCCACAGAGTCTTGAAGGAAGGCCTTCATTTTCCGCTTATGTACTAGAACCCTTCAAGAGAATGTGGTGAACCATAAGAAGCTTGCAGGCATATACATATAGTATAAGACTAATGACACTATGATTTTTTCCAGTATGTAAGTTTCAATGGAAATTTTCAGTATGTAAGTGTAAGCTGAGCTGATTTTGTGCCTGCCAATTGTATAGGTGAAGGGAGAGATGGAGGGAGGGAGAATCTAAAATGAACTCAGAAAAAAAAAAGCTCTGAAGGAGAAAGAACCTCACCTTTCAGATGTGGAAATGCATTCCCAATGCATAGTTCACTTTTTGCCTATTTTAAACTGTCTTCTGGGAAGTGACCTGATTGAGGTAAACATCAGCCTTGAGTTTATGGTCTGCATCTCTTGGTGGAATGAGGTTGCTGAGTGAAGAAGGAAGGATTCTGCTAAACTGCTGAAATCCCACTGCAGTTTTCTTGCTACTTGGGAATTAAGAAACCTACAGACTGCTTAGAAAATAATGAAAAATCAGACAGATGCTCTGCGTGTAGGTTGAAGACATCTAGAATATTGGTCACACACTGTGGTGCTCAGGAAGGTCGTTGTCTCTCTTTCTAACTCTCAGGCCAGGAATGATATGTCCTTCTATATCAAGAAATTCTAAAGGCACTAATGTAAGAGGCACAGAGATTTCACTGTAAAAAAGAAGAAGAATATACCTTGGAAAAAGTCATCTAATTGTGTAGGTAGCTAAGATTACGGGATATGGCTTGCCTTTTCTTAGTGTTTTATGGAAGCTGAGAAAGAGCAGCCAATGGGAAAAGTACAGTCTGTTACGGACAGTGTTTACAAGTTGCAGTGGGTACTTTGTTTTACAGTTTAGAAGGCAACACCAGCCCTCCAGATTGTGAGGCTAATGTAATCTGTCAAAATATTGGCAGTCTCTCTTCCCACAAAGTCAGCAGTATAGCAACTACGGTCTTTCCAGAGTTGTCTTGCACCTGATTGCTTGGAGCATTGGCAAGGCAGAGTCATTTTTCTAGATGTATGGTGAAATTTGGTGTAAAAAGGAGGTAGACATCCTTCCCTTCATGAGATGACCAAGTAAGATGAGTTGGGATAAATTCATGCAGCAATACGAGGTGCTAGACTCTGACATACATTAGGGCTGCAAAACTGTTTGAGATAGATGGCTATCTGAGTTATCTCCAGTTCCAGAAATATCACTTCCTATCAGCTAAAGGCTCATGTGTCACTGCGGTTCCCGGTGATGAATGTGCAGACTGCCGGGTGGATTATTTGGAATTAGCTGTGGGTAGGTGGTGGGAAAAACTGAGTAAGAGCAGTGGGACAGATAAGAACTGCACAGCAATAAAAAATCATTTCTTCCATCTCTTTTATCTTCACTAGTCATCACTGTCTCTCTGGCTTTTTTGATTCTTCCTGCTGCAATTTTTATCATTTTTATTGATATTTACAATATACCAATACACAGTTGAGAGTTGATGAAGGAGAAAAAGAGCATCTAAAAGAGAAGAAAGGTTATCAAAGTGCCTGAGGTGTTTTACTCTACAGCTGTACTTCTTGATTAGAAAGTTATGTTAAAATTGTCTGGCATACTTCAGTTCCACATGACTGCTGGACATGGAGACAGCATAAGCTGGCTGCAAGTTTTTATACTCTTATTGTTGGAAGAATGGCTGTAGAAGAAGGAGCCATCATTGTGTTAGGCATCAGGGCCAGAAGAACTCAGAAGACTGAATTAAGCAGAACAGTATTTTTATACATTCATAATTGCCTTCAAAGTGCTGCCGTCAATGCAGGAAAACACTGTCCATCAACTTTTAATTGAAAGGGGAGAATAAGAGGTTTGACTTTAGATCCTCCTGGGAAAAGTTGGTTATCTAAGCAAACCCTCACAATTTTTTCTGTAACTTCAAAAAGGAAGGAATGTAATTTGAAGATATTCGATTTTGTGGTTTTACATACATACCCAAATGCATTCATTTCACTAGTCATTTTTTTTTGCTTTCCTCCATTCCCTTGCCTTCCTTGGAAAGGTGAAAAGAAGTATAAATGCAAAGTTTGTATATGAAATTATCTGATAAGAAAATGTTCTAAAATGCTAAAAGATGCTTCTTATTTCTCATGGCACAGTGCACAGAAGTGGTTTTTTTTTCAATTTGCCAAAGACGCAAAAGAATATCTGGAGGTTAATGAGGATATTCTTACTACTACAGAAGGATATGGCGCATAGATACATGCAGAGCACATTATATAGGTGTCTAGAAGAATTGCATTTTGAATGAGGCTAGGAAGCTTATCTTCCCTGATGTCTACAGTTTTTCAGTGACTGCCAAAGCACAGAGCACTGAAACAGAGAGACTAGAAGTGGAGGAATGCATTCTGGAACCTGCCAGACTGCAGCCACTCACCTTGCATACAAATCGATTTTTTGCACATAAGCCCAGAGTAGAATATATTACCAAGTAGAATATGTCCTCTGCTGTCAGTGTAAGAGCAGATGTCAGCAGTGGCTGCAGATTCTTTCTTCACTAGGACTGTGGAAGAAAGCGGAATCATATGCTTCCAACTTCTGTTTACGAAAGCACTCAGAAAACAGAGGCAATATGAATGGGCTTAGCAGAATCAGTCTTCCAAGGAAGGATCTTATGGGATCATGTACTTTTACAGAAATGGGTAACCATGAGCTGAAATGTAAGAAAAGTATGTGGTCATCATCTAAAATGGGGACATTCCACTTCCACACTTACTCTCAAGACTTTCACTCAGGTATGCAATTGCTAAATAAACCTCACTTTATCTGTTCAGGATCTAATGGTGGAAGGCACCTTCTTGTGCCTCATCCATCTCAATACTCCCACCAAAATGAATTGATTTTGCAGAGGGTTTGCAGGATCAGGCCCCTAAAGTATAACTGTTTCCATTCTTTTATTTAGGCTTGATATACTTCTAGTATTCTTGCAAAATATGGCTGAAGGTGGCTGTTAGATTAATTCATAATTGCAGACCAGGATATTCAACTTCAATTCAATCACCTTTTTGCATTGCTGAAGATATAACTCTTTTCCTTAAATAAAATCCATACTTCCAAGTGCAGGACACAGAAGTTTACAGAGTGATAGGTTTTACAGTAATTTGCTCCTAAGAGTAATCAAAAACTTCAACACGTATTTTGAAATGAGACAGTCATTATTGGTTTAGAAGACATAAAATTGGGCAGGTTTTGCTAAAAAGAAGGGTTTGATCCTGTCTAAAAACATTTTTTTGCTCTGATTCTAACTTGAGTGCTGTCAGTCCTTGGAGAAGTCATTCCCCTCCCCCACCTAAACCCAGCTCTCTGCCTCTGATATTTTAGACAAGTGAAAAACAGAAGAAGGTATTTTGAATAACTACAGTTAACTTTTGTGTTGGTAATTTTTTTCAGCTAAAAACTCACTGGAAGCACAGAGAAACAGCAATGACATGTGGTGATGTTTCAAAGAACGTGACAGCATTTCTGTTCCTTGAGAATTATCATTGCATTAGTTTTTGCTTGTTTGCAGGATTTTCCTTCTGAGGAGAAAAGAAACTGCTCTTCAATCACATCTACTCTTCATTTTTTATCAGATACTGTGTGGAGGAGACACACATCTTTTTGGGACAGGAAAAAAATTATCAGGTTCCTCTAGAAAAGAAAAAAAGTAGAATTTTTGTTTTAGGTATGTTTTAACTTTGATAATTTGTAATCATTTTTCATTCAAATGATAGTGAAAAGCGATTGTTATTTAGTGTTTAGTCTGTTTTGTTTGCTTTGTTTAAAATTTAATAATTTATAACCATTTTTCATCGGAAAGGATAGTAAAAAGCCATCTCTAGTTTTTAGTCTGTTTTGTTTGCTGAGTAATAATTATTGAGAGAGTCTGTAGAAGACAATCTACTGTAACACTGTAAAGCTAGTTTTTGAAAAAATGGATAGTTTGAAAATTTTATGGTCAAAAGCTTAAAAAATATGAAATAGCTTTTTAGGGTAAAATGCAGTTGGCAGTTTTGGAAAAAAATCAAAACAACATTTTGCTACAAGTGACAACTACTCCATGTTTAATCCAAGTGCGACAATTGAGTTCCTGTAATGCACTATTCGAGTGCATTGTGTTCAGTCTTCATCTCAGACCCAGAGAGCAACTGCCGTGAGTAAGGACTGCAATATTTAACTTTATGGAAGGAACAAAAAGTGTCCTTTGGCACATATGTTTATCAATTTTGTAAATAACTTTGAGAGAAAAAAATAAGAATGCATGAGAGCACTTTTTAGTAAATTGCAATCTGAAGAAAGTCATATATTCCTGGTGCTATTATATAGTGATTTTCAATCACAGCCTATCAACTATGATGTGCTACAATGACACAAACAAGCAGGAATCTTGTCCTGCTTCAAGTAGAGTACTTTAGAAATTGGCAAACATTCTGTGTTTAACCAGTCATAAAAAAGACAGTTAAAAGCTTGAAAAACTGTAGAAGTTGTGTCTACAGCTGCCTCAGAGATAGACATAAATTATATCAAAATATTAGCTGTCCTACAACTCTGTCTTTTCACCTTCAGTTGAAACCAATATGTGCAGGCAAGTGTCTAATTCCACGAATCCCAGATCTTTGCAGAAAGTAACTTCCATGTTTTGATCACATCAGAGACATTTCTTACTGTCTTTTAGTCTTTTCTCTATAGCAAGCAGATCACCAGTGAAATATTTCCCAAAACCAATGGACATAGCTGAAACAAGTTTAAATAGAAATGAGTGGTTTTGTAGGCTTTGGCTTATTTGCCAGTGCCAGTGTATTTTGCTCTGAGCCTCACAGAAATGGCAACATTTTGAAGGAAGTATGGGAATGAAGAATGAAAATCACGTATTTAACCTCTGCCTGAATTGTGTATAGCTTCTATGCCAAGGGAGAATAGTAAAGATTCTAATATACAATAATTATTCATAAACATCGCTTACACTACAAATTCAGCTGAATTTTGTAAGAATCTTTTCCTTAAAATGAATAGCAGTAAGGAGAGAATTTTTCCACATTTTTCTTTTTCAGGCAATTACATATTAAAATTCTTCATCAGGCTTTGTGATGGTGAAGGTTAATGTGGCCTTTATAATTTGAGATGAAACAGACCATGTCCTTCACTTTTTCTGCACTTTCACCATCCCTCCGCAGTGTGAAAACACAGCAGTCTTCACCACTACAGGCGACATTTAGAGATAGAGGTATCCAACCCAGTAGACCAGGTTAAACAGCAGGAAAGATGTAGGAAAAAAGACCCTAGAGTAAGAGTCCAGTTCTAAGATGTCTATGTGAATCCGTCCTCTCCTCCATGAGCCTGATTTACATTCTTCGTAACAACAGAAAAAGCTCTGGCAGTCTTTTCCATCCAGACATTCATAGACGCACGCATCTTCAAATTCTTGCCAATACATGGCATTGTTCAGTGTGATGACTGTAGTTGGTGGTCTCATATCAAGTACGGAATAATTCTGAGGAGAGAAAAAGAAACCAAAAGTCTGATAAGCTTCCATGGACGAAGCAGAACACGAAACAATAATCATGGGAAAAAATCACAGGAGCTGGGAATAAGAGGTCAATACTAAGGAATTCTAGATTTCAGGATCATCTTTCTTTCCCTCAAAAGATGCCTTTTCTGATGGATATGCAGAGATTGTGAAGTGGCAAGTTAAATAACTCTGGGTGTATTTTCTACTTGGGTAACTCAAGCATATATTTCCTAGTAATCATTTTTTCACACTTAGGAGTTCACTTGCCTGTCAGAATACTATCTTCAAGTTGCTTTAAACACTTGCAGCTAGTACTTTTAAGAATGGATTCTGAAAAAAAAGGAAGATGTCCCCCTCCCTATTTAATTACAGCACAAGTTCCACTTAGTATGGCTGCATTCACTGACTCTTCACTTTACCATGATTTATAAACTCAGATATGATCAGCAACAGTGAACATTTCAGTACAGGATTTCGAAATGCCGTCCCTAGCCATGTCCCCTTAGTGCTTATCACACTAACTGTGCTCAGAAGTAGGGCATCCTCACAGTAACACTCGCACCTACAGACGTCTCCTTCTTCAATGTACTCCCTGTTCACACTCTGTCAGGTTTTCTGTCACACCATCTCCTTTTCATGAAAGGTGCTTTCTCACGGTACTCTCCTCTCTCATCAAGTCACCCGTTCCGTCCTCACAAATGTCACCTCCTCCTCTGACATCACTAGGAAAGGTCCCATCAGCTTCACTGCCTGTCTGCACCGCTCTGATAGAGCAGACCCCAGCCCTGTCAGCATGGTTTCCTCCACCTCAGGGGCGCTTCTTCTCCCTGAGGTTGTGCTGAGCATTGCCTTTGCCGCAGAACCGTGCTGGGTATGCACTAACAAGCTAGCTGTGCCTCTGCATCATGCCTGCTTGCATTCTAGAGAGTGCTCTGGGCCCCTGCTTCCACACTTGCTATACAAAATACACAACATTTCCTGTTGAAGGTGTTGGGGTGTATCTGAAGACTTTCACTCCTTACGTGATATAACTCAGGGAGAAATTTTCTTTATCTGTTGACTTTGTTTTCTTTCTACACATCCTTTGGTTTGACACATAATAGCACTACTTATCTCATTAAAAATGCCGGTCTCTGAGCTAAGAACTTGATGTGGCATCCCTCTGCTTAGATGTTGGCATCTCCAACATAGATAACTACATCTGAACCACTGCCCTATGGTATCCAGCCAATTACTTCCAGGACACAATTCATCTCATCATAAGTAGATGACTAAAATCTCTCTGGTGCACTGTGCTGTGGACTGTAAACAAATTCCGGTTTAGAAGGAGATTGTTGCAAATCTGTTTGTTGTGAATGACTTTAACTCTGAGATTAGATGACAGAAATTACACAGTCAAGGTCTTCTCTCTCATTTGTAAAGTTTCAGGTGGCTGGTATCAGAGTTTTACAATATGCAGCCACATGGAGAAGGTCTAAGATTATTGTACAAGGAATCATTTTTTTGACTGTAGCACTCTGGAGAGAAAAAAGCTGTAACTAAAATATACACAGAGTTCAGCTACACCACTGTGTCATGTATTGTTCATTTCTTGCAGGTCTTTATGAAAAATTCCTACTCAGAGACTGAAATTTTCTATGCCTGGCTACAATATTTATGTTAAAAAGAAGAAAGACTAATTCAGATCTCTCCAGATGATTTTGGTAAGTGAAGAAAAATAAGAGCTCCGGTTCTGCCAAGGAAACTTTCTCATCTATCAATAGCCTGGGTGGGTTTTTTTTTTGTTCTTTTGTTGTATCAACTATTTGCTCAGGACAAAAGATAAAATAAATGCCCTGATAATACAGAGAGATTATGTGGTTGCTTTAATCTCTGTCAGCTGGGAGGGCTCCTGATGTAACTACATACCAGGTGCAGGTGGATGGTACCCACTCTGTCCTGTGTGTCCTGCTGAGCTGGGGTTGGGAGGAGAGGTGTGCGTGCGCAGCCCAGTGCTGCCTGAGAGGGCTGGCGAGGCAAGGTACTTTCCAGGTGCCTCGGAAAAGGCAGTACAGATGCAGTGTTAAAGAAGCTTAATAGAATTATTTCAGACAAGGTGTGTGTTCTCTAGAAGGAAAAACAAGGGGTGGGATTGCCTGAACATGGATTTACTAATATTAATAAATTTCATCTTTTAGGTGGCATCACTACAAGGCTGGAAAAGACAAGCTGATATCTTGTAAGTCAGAGACACTGCTTATTTTATTTGGTTTATACTACAATTTGAACATGGATGTTGCTTATATATAGAACAAGGTCCTGATCAATATCTATCTTATAGTGGAAAGGGAAAGGAAAGGAAGTGTTAAACTCTATTGTCATTTTAATTGTGTATCTTTTTCTCTTATTTTTTTTTAATTGGAAAAGGGAAAGGGCTGTGTCCATTCAATGTGCCTTAGTAACTTTATCTTTCAGAGAAGTCTGTCCAAGGGGTGACAGCAGTAGCAAGCGTATAAATGCAATGCTTGCTGTAAACCACTCATTGTCAATAAGCAGACTTTTGATGCTACATGAGCTCTTTAAACACTTCAGAAAACGCATGTTAAAAAAAATAGAAGCGTATAACGTTATTTGTAAAATGTAAGCAAGTAACATGGAACTAACAGTTGTAAATGATTAACTTCAGCATTTCAAAACCAAGAAATGAAAAAGCAGTGGCTTAGTTCTGTCCCTGTTCTTATTTGGATCTGATAGCTGGGAAGCAGGCCATCTAACCAGCTGAATAACTGGCCCTCTGCATTCTTTACATTTACATATATTATAGATTGTATTCCAGTTTCAGATTTCATACAACTTAGAGACACAATTTGGTGCTCAGTCTCAACTTTGTTACCGCTGTACATACATAAATAGTTCTCTAAGCGTTTGGGGAACAGATTTTGTTTCATTTGTAGATATAGTACAACTCACTCTGTTAAACTTGTGTGCCTAAGTTATTTGAAAATCCACCTTAAAGCTTGCTAAAAATTTTACAGATATGCATGAATGAAATATTTTCTATGAAATTCAGTTAAAATTTCATATGTTTATGACATAAATTGTGCTTATTACTTTTTTATAAAATGTAATGAGAAACTGCAATATTATAAAGCAGACACAAAATTTGTGAGGTAAAAATAGCACACAATATTCTACACTTGACCCTTCTCCCTCCCAAATAATTTGATAAGTCCTTACAGAAAAAGGCAGCTATATTCCTCTGCAACAGCCAAAACCAAACTGATCTTTTAACAAAAGAGCAAAACAACATTTATAGTGAAGTCAGGGTAAAGCATAACATAGTGTTACAGCTTTCTTGGGAACTATTGCAAGTAAATGTCAACCATACATTCATGCCTTCATTGCTCTCACAGAATAGAATAGTTTACTTACCATCATATGACCAAAACTGACATCAGGTAGCTTAAATAAAGACAACAAAAGAATATTCAGAAGAAAACATAGCTTCATAGACATCTCATATTCAACAGCCTTTTTCAAACCAAACCTTTAAATGCATTTGTCCATATAAACACTTCACGCTGAGTGTTCCATATATTCAGCATAATATTCTGTAAACTTTAGTACTGCATGAAACCTCAGCAGAATGCACACTTAGTTTCCATCCACTTTAAATCTTTATTAAACCCATTATATTTATTTATTTAGCAAACAATAGCTAAGTGAGCATTTGTTCTTGTGTTAAATTAAATCTCATCAATGTTGCATGCTTTCCCTCATCTTCATTCACATCTGGAAATACATCCTGCTCACAAAGATACTCATAACTTTTTGATTCAGTATTTCTATAGGATGGCAATTTTTGTTTGATCATTAGCAAGTTCATTTTGAGTGTTTCATACATTTCTTTTGGTAACACTCTTCTGCCTTTTGTGTGCAATGCATTTTTACAAGAAGCTGTTAGAGGTTTAATGGATTTTTCAATGACTAAGTCTATAGCTTTCTAGGCTTTCTCTAATTCCATACTTGTTGCAGCTTTTCCTTCATTATTTCTTCATTCAGTCATTTTCTGTAGCTCTTAATTCAATCCCTTTTTACCTCGTGGCCTGTTATTCGCTGAATTTAGTCTTCTCTCTCTTCAGTTTCCGCCTTCATATTTTTCCTACTTAGTTTTATATTTCTGATTTCAAATGTCCTTATTCCCTCCATTGCACAGCATGGCATCCAACATCCGCCACTACCGATCTCAAACACAAAAGATTTTCCACAGATCTTGAGCGGACAACCACCTTCCCCTTCCCTATGTTTACACTGAGATTTTTTTCTCCATTATACTGCCCCCTCTCATTCTTGTGGTCAGTTATGAAGTACACCAGACAATTCTTCCTGCATGACTGTTTTAATTGATTCTAGACTAATACCTTTTGTGTGTGTCTGGGTGTTACTTCCGGAAGAGTCTTTTTGGCCAAAAATGCAGCCATGTATAAAACCTTTGTAAGTGACCTTCTCTGTTTTTCTACTTAGGAAAAAAACCCCTTTTGTGCACAGAGCTAAAAACAAGTGCTAGTTCCCAGCAGAGACATTGAAATCTCGTTTGTAAAGTTCATAAATATTTCTAGCCCTGTTAAACCATGAAACAGCAGATGCATTTGAACATACATTGATGTGCATGTATTTGTTAAACAAGCTATGCAATCTGTTTCTGTGGGAGTCCTTTATGACTACCAGCACAGTAACTGGAGGATGAAAGATGTGCAGGCAGGATTGCTGCTTCATGGTCAGCGGGCTGCTTCTGTTAGGAACAGAACAGGACCATAACTGTTTTTACTGTTACTGTGGGTAACTATTTTCCATCAGCCTTCAGGGCAGATCCCACCACAAACTGGGAAGAGCTCAGAGGAGCGGAGTGTCATGGGATTCCAGGCTCTCACTGAATGATTCTATGCTTTCTCAGGCAGACATGTGCTAGAAACAAAATTAAATGCTCCCATCTTACCGACTTCTTCTTCTTAGTACAGTTTGGTTTCCTACAACTTGAATAGTAGTTGAGGGTTGCATACTCCATCAGAGCAGCAAAGACAAATAGAAAGCATACAGTCACAAACAAATCCATAGCGGTGACATAGGAGACACGGGGTAATGATTTTCTCGCAATGGTACTCAAAGTTGTCATGGTCAATACTGTGGTGATACCTGCAGAGAGAAACTTGATTTAATTGTATGCAACATAATTTCTCCCTGTCGCAGAAGAATCTTTGGAAACAAACATACAAAACAGAAATCCAAAGTGTACCCAAATAATTCATTAATTTCATTTAGTAGTAAAAAAAAGAACGAAAAATAACATCAGTAGAGCCAGTGGTATTTTGTAAACAAAGATTTCCTCAGCTGTTTACAGTCATCTTTGCAGAAGTGACATTGCTATGTCTCTCAATATGTTTTTCCTCATCTCTTCATTTTTCTTGTCCCACTTAGGCTGGAGATGGGGGAGAGGGAGAAGGAGAGAATGAAGAAATTTTTGAAGCAAAGTATAAAGCAGAAAGGATACTAAATCCAGAAAAATAAAAGTTAAGAAACCTAGAAAAACAAGAAGGAAACATGGTCTTTTTTACAGCAGTACTGCTCTATGAAAAACCTTGTGCTCAAAAATAAATCAGGGGGAGGAGGAAAAGAAAAGAAATTTTGCTGCAAATTCTGATCATAGATTATGAAAATATGTTTTCACACTGCTGCATCCTTGGGAGTCCTCCACTGCTATTTTCCCTCAGAGTAAGGGAAAACAGACTCTCGTATAAACTTCAGATGTAACCTTAATGGAAATAGCCTTTTTAATTCATACAAAGCATCACATCTTAGATTGATTTAGTAATAATGAATATAATGGCAATTGCTTAGTGTGGAATATCCTGAAACAATAAAACTGGTCCTAGAAAGAAATCTATGGGGTGTCAGTTATTTGGCTGCTGGTAATTCATGTAATTTCTCTTCATTCCTGAGGAACAGAACTCTTTTCATTCTCACTTTGGACTGATGCTTTTAATCATTTGTTGTGAACTGCAAGCCTTCAGAAAGAAAAAATAAAACTCCTTAATGGCTTGAGAAGAAAAATAAAGCTCTCGCTGAAATAAGCCTCAAGAGAGAACCTGCTCTAAAAACAACATAACCATAAGGTAATCTTTCTTTTTATAGTTAAAGTGATATTTTGCAATGGTACACAATGTTTGAAATGGCAGGGGATGACTGAAATTATGCCTTATAATAAAATTACTTCCCACAAAAGGCAGCTGGAGAGAAAGAAGTATCTATGGATTACTTTTGACTACTTTCTGTTTATGAAGGAATGCCCACCTCTGATTTGTAGTGTTTAATAGAAACTACAGTGATTCACAAGAATAACCCTCCCCATTCAAACCATCAGGAAGTCCCTCAAAGAGCCAGAAGGCAGATCATTGCCTACGCCTCAACCTTCTTCTACAATAAATAATAACTAATTGTATTCCTTAAATATCCACTACACAGAAACAAAAAAAAAAGAAAAGAAAAAAAAAGTTGCTGAAACACCACAGCCCACTAATGAAGATGAAAGCAATGCTGGTAAGAAGTGGGAAAAGTGAATTTTGTGTGTACCTTGGACATCTAAAAGCTACTGGGAAAATATTGGTGTTTCCTGTCAACTGCGCCACATCCTGAAATAAGCACACGTGGCTGGCATGGTCCAGTAACCTCTCCAAACCCTTCAACAACACTTCTGTAGCCAGCTGATGCTTTGGAAAAGCTCCAGAGACAAACCCTATGCTTAGCCATTCATTACGGTAGTCAATTGCAAAGATGTCCAACTGCAAAAGGTGTTGACTCATTAGCCATGATTTGGCCCTTACTAACTACAGGTTAATTAGTCTTTCTATATGACCATGACTCAGGCCTTGGGAGTCACTAACTGCAGAAGAATTGCTTCCAGACTGTCATGTACCCTACAATATGAAATGAAGTTCTTTAATACCTTCTAACTCATATTTAGATTTCTAACACAAACCTGTCTTTTTCAGAGTCATGTACATGCACTAGCTCTCAGGTATTTCACTACCTTTAAAAAACTCCTCAAAACCTGTAGTCTTCTTCCAATATGATATATGGTGTCCTTTTTACCTGGAATCAAGGGCAAGTTTTTTTTCCCATTCATCCTGTGATGGGAACTCAGATTACAGGACACTTTTTTTTTTTTTTTATTAAAAGGCAAAAAGGAAATAAAAGGAGAAAAGAGCTTGCAATGCTAAAACCCATTTTTTGCAAAGGTCTGCAATTTCTTCTGATTGCTGTATTGACAATGTACTTTTTTTCCCTCTATTTTTACTGAAATGGATGTAGAACTTTGCATTACTTGTGACAAGAAGTATTGTGCCAGTATCTATAATGACATCCAGCTGCCAAAGTGACAACGAACAGGAAGGCAGAGAAGTGAAAGAAAAATTACCATTAGCCTCTGTACTTAATTATAGAAGTCCACAATTCAGCCTGAGTCCTGTATCCATGCCTTAAGCCTGAATGTGAAATGCCTGCCTGAATCATGTTTGAGACTGTGAAAACCTAGAAGCTATAGGTGAGAATTAAGAAAAACCAGCCCAGTAAATCATGTTCACCGATACAGAATCTGGGAATTTTGGGTGGCCCTGGACTAATTTTAGCTGATTGAAACAAATTAGGTTCCACTACATTTACAGACACAGCAAAGGTGTAAGATGTATTTTAGTTTTAAGATATTAATGGTGTCTATCCTCAGTCTCTTTGACAACAAATCACGTTTTGCTACCAGAATGTAAAACCTTGGGGAAAGGAAAGTTCAGCATTATCATATGCCATCGTAGCTTCTGGATTATACGTCACATTTCAAACCATGGCAAGGGCATGATACAAGATTGCTAAGCACATAGATGGAATCATCCAAAGATAAAACAAATATGTTTGTACTTGTATTATTTATGCATAATATATTTATAGAATGAAATCCAGCAGAAAAGCATCATTCTGCATTTAAGCTGAGGCTTGAACTGGGATCCCAGCTCACACCACAAACTACAAGGAATTTTTGAAATAATAAAAATTCTACCCAGTGTATCAATTTTACATTTGACTCATAGGCACAAATTTTAAAATATTAAAATGACTCTTATGGGGATATATGCAGAAAGCAAAGAGAAAGAGGGTGTGCCAGATGATACAGTTTTGTAGTCACAGAATCACAGCATCACAGAACATTCAGGGTTGGAAGGGACCTCTGTGGGTCATCTAGCCCAACCCCTCTGCCAAAGCAGGGTCACCTACAGCACGCTGCACAGGACCTTGTCCAGGTGGGTTTTGAATATCTCCAGAGAAGGAGATGCCACAACCTCCCGGGGCAGCTTGTTCCAGGGCTCTGTCGCCCTCAGAGTGAAGAAGTTCTTCCGCATGTTCAGACGGAACTTCCTGTGCTTCAGTTTGTGCCCGTTGCCCCTTGTCCTGTCGCTGGGCACCTATATTCCTATACATTTACAAGTTGGAATATACAGATATGCATATATGAATAAAATATATATATGCATATATACAGATATGCATATATGAATAAAATGCATCACCCTTTACTTCCAAAGAGAATATCTAGATTCCATAGATTTCTATAGAATTCTAGATTTTCTTTTGAGAATTGAGAATTTTGAATTTTGAGAATTGTTTGTATATTCAGTTTGGAAAATATGTAGTAAGAAGTTTAGTTTCTCTATAAAAAACCAGAGTAAGTTGGATGTTATTGTAAAAGCTACAGATTTCCTTGGTTTCTTCTGCCTTGGAGGGGATAAGCAGGTCAGTAGACCTTTTTGACCAGTCCAAGCTGCAATATAAACATGGATAATTTGAATGAATGGGTCATTGCAGCAATTTGTATCACTGGCTTTTTGCTCATTACAAAGTAATGAGGTTATTTACATCTGTCATACTTCTTGGAGTCCTTGCTAGCTTTGGCCAAGAAGTTTGGACTTCAGACTAATGCAAATGTCTGCAACCAGGAAGGTAATGCCCACCACCAAACATCAGGGGCCCTGGTCCCTCTGTCTCTTTTGAATGGGTAGTGGGACCAGAGAACCTAGGGTAGATCACACAGAAAATGACAGCAGGTTGTCAGAAAATGCAGATTACTTGACTACTGCATTCAAATTCAGCTAACTCCAGTTTAACGATTGCTATAATGTTGCATCTCGCCATAGAAATACCCTCCCCACAAAGGCCTGTTAAAACATATGCACAAAGGTATATATGTTTGAGTTAAGAAGCTGTCATAAATTAGATGTCTGCAGAAAACTGGTTCAAAAGAAGGGACTGAGCTTTAGATTCAGCACCTAATATTTGGGAGTCTTCATGTCTGATGAACTCACATCAGGTTTTGAAATTTAACAAATCTCATCCCAAAATTAAAATATGCTTTTATAATTAGCATTCTAGCAAGGAGCAAAAGCAACTAAAATAATTCATTTTCAGTATTTTATCACAAGAGATTCTTTTTCTTCAATGAATTTTTATCTAAGCTTAGGAGCTTTATATTTTAACTGACTCACTGCTGTGGTTTTACTGTGCAGATAAAGGAGCTTGGTTCATGCAGGGAGCAAAATCGTTATTCATTTTATTTTAGAGGTAATTTAAAAATAAGGACTGTATATTAATATAGTACATTCATTCTAAATGACACATAAAGCAGGCTTATCTTGACTTAGTGTTTAAATGGTATAACATTGTGTGCATGCTTTCTTCAATGACATAGTATTAATAGCATACTGTATCCTTTGTCTTTACATAGTCTGATGTATTTTCATGTTTTTTTTTCCCCTCTCCCTAATTCCTTCTGTTATATCAAATAAAGTGGGCTGGTGTTTTCTCCCCAGTTCTTTTACATATTTTTTCTCACTTTTAAAAGTCTGTATGGTCAGATTCCAGACTATTCTCATTTATTTCTCATGAACTAAATGTGGATTGGTCCTGAAAGCATGTGAACTTAAAACTGCTAGAAGTCTGGACTAGAATTTTTGTTTTAAATCAAAGTGGGTAAGGACTGATTTTAAGCAACTGAGATCCTTAAAGAAAATTAGATTAAACGATAATTAGATTTGTCTGAATTGAAAATTAACAAAGTACAGGGATTTTGCTGAGGTTTGTAAAACATACAGATTTTGTTATCTTTTTCATATAGCAGTATGTAATATTCATAGATCTTTAGGCAATTCATTGAATACTCTGGAAAAAAAAAGAAAGACTTTAATCATCCTATTTGCTGATCTAATTAAAATTAAATTGCAGTGGGATATCTCAGGATTCTGTAGAAATGCCAAAAACCAAATCAAAATTGTGAGGGAAATTGAGAACAATCATTGTGTGTTCCTCCAGCTGCAGAAATGAAGTACAATATGTGATCACTAGTCAACAGACTAATAAACTTCACATGCTTCCTCATTAACCCTGGAGTTACGTTAGAATATGTAATGTATCTTGAGATATGTAGGGAATGTTTAATTGCACTTACTCACACCTTTTAATAAGAAGAAACTTCTCAGTCATCCATTTTTATTTGTTATCAAAGTGGCAGAACTACTGAATTAATGGAGGTTAATAAAAAATCCCTACTGCCTTAGTCAAACTTACCCAGTCCTGAAGATGAAGAATTAATTTAAGTTGTGTTTGCTATAGATACAGATAAACTTCATAAAGGGCACATTTTCATATTCCTACCTATGAATAAATTATTTTAAAGAGAACAAATGATTTAGACTGTTATCTCTGCTGGGCATTTGGGATCATGTGGGGCATAATGAGCTCTTTCTCATGCAAACTGTACACTGAGGCATCACAGTAAGAAGACACAGCAAGAATTTAGGACTCAATTTCTTATGTGCTGGAAATGTGATGCTGTTATGATGAGTGCTGAGTGCTCCTATAGTCACATGAAAGATTCACTAAACAGTATTACAATGAATTTGGGACCCTCATTAAAAAATTTTTTTAGGCCATAGCTTTGATTTCCTATTGGTATACTTTTATCAACAAGGTTGAATACTAGTTGACTTGACAGATAGGTTTTCTTGGATAAATGGTTACTTAAAATGATTTTAATCAAACATACTATATGAGAACATTCAAACTTTAGTGTGTGCAAAATGTTATTCTGGATTGCAGTTTAATCTCTCCCTGGCAACAGAGGGAGATACAGCGTTATACTTTTGTAATGAAATACATGAAGATCTCCCATACCAGGTCAGAAGAAAGACCTACATAGCCAAATGTTCGTGTTTACCAGTGGATAGATTAGAAAAATTAAGGGGGAAAAAAAAGAGGGCTTGAAAAAAGTGATCCTTTTCCCTTATACGGTCCTTTTCTGTTTCTTTCTAGTGTCTTCCCTCTCACCTGCCACGTCGTGGCAAAGAGCAGTTGGGGGACGTCTCTGGGCAGAGGTTACACTCAAGCTAACCCCTCCAATAACCACCAGTGAAGCTGTCTGCATGGGTGTATCTCATCCTCTCCTATACCCCTTGGTGATCTACATCCCTGCAAACCATGTAGCAGGGGGCTCTTGGAGGTGTGTTTTGGTTGAAAACACATTGCCTTTTGCCTTTAAGCACAGCTTCATAGCATGCCCTCTTATTCCTGCATTGAGAGAGACAGGGTAGTGTTGGGTTTCGCTATCTGGTGGACGATGCCATTTGCCTCCATTATCGTACCCTACTTCCATCTGCCAGGCAGCCTGTGATGCCAAGCAGCGTGGCAAGACGGTGACCATCCTAAATAGCATCAAGATGAGGATGGCCCCTCTGGGTGCCACCTCATTACTGTGTCTGGAAGAGCCTGGGGGTGGCCCCCAGCGCCACTGGTGCCCCAGCCACCTGCACGAACGTTGGGAGTTCTGGGTTGCACTGGGGGTCCCTGCATTTCCTTCTGTGTATCTGTGGGTGGGCTCAAACCCAATGAGTGAAAATACAGGTTTTGCTGCAGTTAATGAACCGAGGGATGACCTGCCTCATAAGGGAGCAATGAGCCTGTCTAAGTAGTTCTGTCAGGGCCTATGGATAAAAAGTATGTTTCTGTAAATCCCCAGACAGGAAAATTGCTTCATTTGTTGGACATATGCCTGGTAATCTTTATACTGGCTTGAAAAGAGAGTTTGTGATAAATAATTGAAAACTGGTTTATCATAGCAATAATTCTACAAGTATTGTAGTTCAGTTCTTCAGCAATATGGGGATACAGTTTCTCGTGTTCTGCTCTTCCCTTTCCTATAGCTAATCCTGGCTCCCAAAATCTTCCTCTCTCACCCCTGAGCAGAAACCGTTTAAAAGGCAGCTTTTTGTGACGTATCTGCATGCTGTTGACCAGAGTCATGGAGGACGAGAGCCATGTTACCCTACCTGCAGCTACCAGCATTTGTGCTGAGCGCAGATGCCTAACAACTTAGGTGCAAAAGTCTAGGAGAGATTTCAGAAACGTTATCGAGATGAACGTCAGCTCAGAACAACTTGTTTTAACGCATCTGTTCTGAACAGGGATGTATTTTCCATCCACGCTGTCATTTTGGTGAAAGTGCACCTGAATAGCCACAGCAGAAGCTGGTGGGTGAGAGAGGACACACAGCTGGGCTTGGAGCTTTGAATGTTTGACTTGGTACCAAACCACACGCTGTTTGAGCTGAAGTATCCCCACACAGAAGAATGCTGTTCTTTCCTTGTTTATACTCCTGGATGTTTCAGCTTCACCCTACTGGTAATGGAGTAGACTAAACCAGTAACAGGAACAACTGTGGGATGTTGTTTAGTTCAGCACAAAGAGCTTCAAAATTACATAGCTATGAAATGTCCCATTTGGTTACAAAGTGGTGAATGCCTCGCTGGTAGCTACTGGTTGTTGAGCTTGATCTAACTACATTAATTTTGCTCCTATTAATTTTCTTTCTTTCTAGAAGACAAAGGTGATATTAGCATTTAAATGAAAAAATATTTGTTTTTGATTCATTATTATTTACTGTTCTGTGGACCATTTAAAACTACCCATTTGTTTTTCTCATTTGGTCTGTAATTTTCTGAACCATCTTTTCTCTTATTCTGTAATGTTTGCCCTTTAGACACAGACATTAACCTCAAATGTGGAGCCTTGTCAAAAACACTTTCCAGAGTGGAAACAACTTTGTCATTTCATTAGAAAACGCGGAATTGTGTTCTGAAACATTTCTTCATTTAATCTTCAAGGTTATCATCACCTTTCATCCTTAAAGTATCCATTTGATTTCTGGCTGGAATCTGCAATGAGATGTTCCTGACATGAAATGAACTTTCTATTGCCTGGCTCAGTGTTGTGTTCAGGCAGCATTCACACTCTGCTCACCCAAACTTTGTATAATACCTAATTTATAGATTGTGTAGCTTTTCAGAAAAGGTGATAAAAAATGAAAATAAAAAGTACCTCCAAGCAAAGATATAACATTACATGACAATTATCATCTTACCATTAGAAGAATCATTACCGCCTCCGCTTTGCTGAAAAATAGGAAATGTGATTCTTTGTTGTTGATGTAGTTTGCTCCCCTGTAACAAGCACTGTGTTTTGAAAAGATTTTAGTCAGCTTTTGATACAGAGCCTAATGTTTCCTAGTCAAAACATAAAGATGCACCTGTTCCATGTTTGGACTTAAATATGAAGCTCAGCTTGATACATTGCTTTAAACATGACAAGAAAATTAAAATAGAGAAAGCTTGAAGTACACAAAAGCTGTAGAATGAGATATATAAGAATAAAAATAAAATATATTTGTATAACAGGTGTAGCTAAGTTATCCCTAAAACTGCATTCACTTGAACGATATAAAGAATACACATCAGGCAGATATTTGCAAATCTATATGATGCTGCAAATCTATACGATGCTGTAAATAAGACATTCTCCCACACATTTTGACTGTATTTCCCTAGTACAGAATCTGATGGTTACATGTTACATTATATAAAAGGTTATATCAAGTTACATAATCATGTACACCACAAAATGCATTTCAAAGTCCTTTTCTTGAACAATGTAGATTAGAGGATCAGGCCTGCTCTGTGAGTTCCAGTCATCCTGTGCAGCACATTCCACATCAAAACCAGGTTGGGGAGTCTTGTGTGGGCTTTTTTCTTTCCAGTTTCACTTTGAACACTTGAGGTGAAAACCTGCTCCTTTTGAAGTCATCATCAGGATTTAATCCAGTATGAAATTTGAGTCTACAAAGATGGGATCCCAACAGACTAGGGATTTGTGTCTCACAAGCCAGATTCTTCAGCTTTTGTAGATTTGATATATATAACATCCTCTATTGTTACCACTTTCTTTTCTTCATTTTCTTCCTTCTTTTCTTTCTTTTTTCTTTTTTTTTTTTAATTTGATAGTTTGAGAATATTTCTTCAAAATATTTTCAACAACTTTATTCTTACCACAAACATGCATGACTAACAGTACTTCCTAAAGACCCACTGGTGATACAGTTTCTGAGTTATGCCCAACAGCATCCCCTAAACTTATAGATAGCTAATACTGGTGGTTCCGAGGGACGTATCCCAGGTGGGTCCATAGGAAAGAGTATAGATCAAAATGTCTGATGCCCCCTTGTGGAGTAGAATCTCTCTTATAGTCTACAACTATTTCTACAAATTATTTGGATGATTTATCAAATTATTGAGTTTCTATACTAAGAAGAGGGCATCAACCCTTTATAACATTAACTTAAAAGGATTTAAGTCTTCCTTTTTCTCTGGGAAGCGTGAAAGTTTAATTGTTATATGTTTTCTTTGATACGTTCTCTCAGCGTGATCCACTGCATTTGCAAACTGCATGGAAGAGTTAACATGTTTTGCTGTTTATTGGTCCCTATTTTCCTTGTCTGCACACAATGACTAATGATCTCTAAAGAAAACTAAATCTTCAAAGAACAGCAAGTACATTTAAAAGGGATATATATACGAAGAGAAGAACACAGAATTTATCACAAACTCCCAATTGTGATGAATGACAGAACATTATTAAACTGCGTTAGTCAGCATGGGTTTGCTTGTTATTATGAAGTTTTAATGTAATATCAGTTTGGTGAATGATCATCTGGTATTTTCATTGTTCAAAGGGTGCTATCCACAAACAAAAACATTTAGTTTAGATTCCTGCTTACAAGATACAATTAGATAGCCAGATGGCCCGGTGTAAGTGCATGCTATCACGTTGTGGTAACCAGGAAAGAATGGCCTCGGGTTTGTTCTTTGTAGCGTATGAAACAAGTAGGAGCAAACCAATGGCTCCTTTTTGAAAAGGATTAATTAAACTAGACTTCCAATTGTGCTTGAGGGGTGGTAGGTTTTAAATACTATAGAAGTAGAAGGTGGTGGTAGGCTACAAAGCCTGCGATCTGATGGTTGTGGGTTTATCCTTTGTGAATAGTAATCACAGTTAATGGAGATTTGCATGCAGCTCAGAAAATATTATGCATAAAAAGGGAAAGAAAATAGTTCACTCATTGCAGAAGTATTTGTTCTACAGGACTAATGCAAGGGGAAAAAAAAATACTGTTTTCCCTAAAAAAAAAAAGTTTTACCTGCAAACATGCTCTCGTTTTGGGCAGATGAGAACAAAAAGTAGAAAACTCCACCCCAAACCAAAAAACCCAGAGCTTTATCTAATGTCACATCTAGGAACAAACAGATAACTTGTACAGTATTAATCCCTTGACAGAAGGCAGCTCCTGGTCTCCTATCTTTGCATTTCACTCACATTGTTCCTTATTACTCTGCTTCCTCTTCCTTTAAGGCTGGAAAGCGAAAGACTTCTGTTTCTGACTCTCTGTCTTAGCATATCAAGGACCTGTGCTTGCCATAGAATCGGGTATATGCAGTGGTCCCACACATTGCAGCAGACAATTTTGTCCAAGGTGATCTTTTGGATTCCTGGTGACGAGAAGGCAAATAAACCACTCCCAAAACAGCCAAGTTTTCTGAACAGTCAATAAGAAAAATAAATCTCAGCCAAAAATTCCATCCCCACCCCTGAGTTTGCTTAATGCAATGCACATGATAGCATCCCAAATGCACACCCAGTCTACTTCCATAACGAAAGTTGTCAGAGGGAGTAAGGTGGAATTCAGACAAAGGAAGGAGGGGAAGGATCAAACAGAACTTGCATTATTTGTAGAAGATACAAAAACTTCCTGCAATGATCTCATAGCGTTACTGGCAGTTTGGGACACCAGCCAAGGAGAATCCAAATCTGTGAAAGTTCAGTGAGTATAGAAAGACAATGAAAAATAAAGGATGAGGAAACAAACAGTTTGGAGTTTTTTTCATGATTTCTAGTGGGTTTTCTTTTCCTCCTCAGCCAGCAAAAATATTGTCCCTATTTCTGGAACTATGGTGGAAAGACATAGCAGCACAGCCATAATACCAGAATTTCTTTGACTGGTGAATCATGTCATATCATGAGAAATAATTTTTTTTCAATGAAAAATACCTCAAACTCTTAATAGGCTTATGGTTGTGAAAATAGGCCCACAAGAGAAAAATTTGGACCATAAGTGATGAGAAACTTGCCAGGAAGCACACACAAATCTTATTGCCTCTAAAGATGCAGTTGATATTGTCAGTCTTGAAACATCTGTGCTTGTTTTGTATTGAAACAAGGTCTTTTCCTCTCTTATTTTTACAATGTGTTCGTTAATTATTATAGTGAATATTAACTTTGTGTGTTCATTATCTTCTCTTGTGGTTTATTTTTTCTTACTGCAATTTCATCTGAATATTGCTGCTTCAGTTTTGCTTCTCATCGTGCTAGGCACTTACTATCTGTCAACATTTATTTCTAAAGTGAAAATGTCAACGTATTTTATTTACAGGTTTTACCTTACTTAATAAATAGCACTTAATAGAAATATATTTCTTTATTGGAGATAGCATCAATACTGACAACATGGCTAGGAAATTGTCTTCTCTTTTTTCCTGCGCCAAACCCCATATTTTTTCTGGTGTGCAAAGCCTACTTATAAAAATGATTCATGTCTGTTTATAAGCCTACTCTACATAATAATATCATTTTCCAGTACCATAAGCTGCATAATATTTCCAAACACAACTGTATCACCAAAAAAACAAAGGAAAGCAACTCTCCTTTCACAAAATTTAGTGTGAGACTTCTCATGAATCCATATTATGTTTGTTCATAGAAAAAAAATCCCTGCATACCTATCTGCCTTCGCAACCAACCAAACTCACAAGGCTTCTATGCACAAAACAGAAACTGGGATCATTGAAAATGTAACTGACTTTGTGTGTCAAGTTTTCTTGGATAATCGTTGTATCTTCTTTTTAGCAATATAATAATACAGAAAATATTTGTCGTTCTCTTGATAAGAATTAGTTTGAATACAACATTACCTATTGTAAAATTTGTAGGATTTTCAGGAAAATAAAGCCAGAAAAGCTTGTGAACAAAGTTATTTTTACAGTGATGGAAACAACCATTGAATGCACAGCAAAAATCCACGTTCCTCTAGATGTTTTACAAACTAATATTCATTTAAATTTATTATAGTGAATTTTCTGTATAAAGCAAAGACCACACAGGCTATATTTATGCAATACTTGGGCATTATTTATTTTGTAATGTTAGTTACTTCAAAGAGTTTGTTTTCATTTATTATAATGTACAAAATAGTGCTTGCAGTGATACGAATGGTGAAATATTCTCCAATCAATTTTCAAATTCTAAAGCCAGCCTATCTAGCAAAATATTTCCATACCTTCACAAAACTTATTTTTCAGGAATTTTGAGCACTAATATGCAAAGACTTTAAATGGGCAGCTTAACAGGTAGCTGATATCTAAAAATATTCGGTAGCATGAGAAACCACTACAACACAGTCATAGAAAGGAGGAACACGCAACAACATGCAGCAGCATGTATGTAAATTAATTCTTATCTTTCAGGTTCAAACACCTCTCTTTTTCCCCTTTTCCAACATGCTAATCTGCTTTTGTTTGGGCACAAACGGTACTATGTTTTTTTTTTGTCCTCCATTTGTTGTGTCCTCAAGCAACTATGCTGAATAGAAAAGCCAGGAGACAAACACGTGTGGCCACCAGAGGAGAGACGAGATGTTGAGGGGGCAGTGTACATGTGCTAGCTAATTTCTACTAAGTCTCTATCAGTCCGTTCTCTCTTTTCAGTTGCATGAGCTAAGCATCCTAAAGACCTTTCTTCATAAGGCTATTGGAAAGCTGCACAGGCCCTTTCTTAGCAGGAACACAGCACAATGAAATGGTAAGTCCTACCTAGACCCTCCAAATGGCTAAAGCTTTGGTCAGTCCCTCTGCTTCTCTTACCTTTGAATCACTGATTTATGAATGGATGTGAGAGCTGAGGTTTCTAACGGGTGTGAGGAAAATGTGCATCTTCTTCACAGACCTTTAGAGCATATATGAAAACTCTATTTCTGCCTATGCTTTCTAGTAAAAGAGGGTGGTAGTAAGGGGCAGAGTAAAACAACTTTTAGACCAGACATTGACAAAGGAGTGGGATTCTGGTAAATATGATTAGAGCATGCTGTATGTTAGTAACAAAGGCAATTTTCTCTACCATTCTTACAGGCTTTGTTTAATCTTATTTTATGTAAAACTTTAGTCTATGTTCTTTTACATCAATGAGAAGGTTAATGGCAAAGAAAAGGTGATTAAAATGGAAAAAATAAAAATGACAAATAAAATAGAAGAAGAACGAATGTCTTAAAAATTAAGTAGAAAAGGTAGTGGAAATTGAGGTGAGAGGAAGAGATGTTAAGTGTACCGAGCAACCCTGTCTTCAACTTCCGTTGTGCTGCTTTGAAGGGTTCAAGTTATTGGCTTACTGTTATTTGAAAGTAATTGTGTGTTTAATAGATTAACTTTGGAAACCCCTGACTGCTATGAAAAATTAAGTAGGTTTTTTAGAGACTAGTGGTTGGCTGCCAAAATATTTGGCATCCATGAGTGTTTTAAAATTTTGTTTGATGTGTCTTTGGCAGATGATAGGCAATAGTAATGGTTGACTCAGATCCAACAAAACTTTAAAATTGGAGTAATTAATTTGCTTCAATCATAATAAAAATGAATGCCTTTAAAAAAAAAATTCTTAAGTGCTCAGGATGTTCCCTGTTTCCTGGTAGATGAATGGTCCCCAGACTATTGTGTGGCCAGGGATGTTAATGCAGAAGGTAGATAGGTTGATTATAGGTTTAAACTAGGAAAGGAAGGATGTCTGAAAATCAGGGGATGACATTTGAGGACTCCTCTTTCCTTAGTATAGAGGACTGATACAGCATCTGCCATAACAAATGTGTATGAATTAAGAAAGAAAAGATAAATATTAATGCATCAACAATATAAAAATTGTTAATTTTTTGTCACTTCAGGCAATGAAATTGATTCCTGAAACTAAAATGTGAAATAGATGAAAATAAACTTCTAAAAATATAATTCATGGTCTGTATTTTCTTTTAATTACAATTATAAATTGTAAGCAAGACAGAATCAAAGTTAACTGTTACTTTGACTAGACCTTAGAGCAAGTGCACAGTGTACGCAGCCAGCTAGCAGGTAAAATTCGGAAGCAGCCTTAGAGCGAAAGTGTTCAAGAAAGGAAGGCCAGAAAAAAATTGCTCTGTTCTTCAGTTCTAATGGGATTTGGTTAAAACTCAAGAGTATCTGTTAAGTGGCTGCCTGATAATGCATAATTTATGGAGGGTAAAAGATCTATCTGTCTTGTAGTTAATCGAATTCAGGTTGCAAGGCTCTTGCCATGCAACAGATAATTCTGCATAGACCCACTTCAGCTTTCTTCTCTAGAAATTTACTGCTTCCTCTCCTGCTCAGAGAAAGGCTGGAGTTCCCCGAGGCAGGTGTTTCAGCCATATGGGTCAGGCCCTCTGCATTTCAGGGTGCACAAGGCAGGGGATTGAGGGAAACAGACACTTCTCAAGGATGTACCAAGGAAGAAGAACGATAGGGTCAGGACCATCTAAGACAGTAATTTTGTTTGGAACACAACCTAAAGTGCTAGCTTAACCCACTGTCTTTCTGGTAATACAATATCTTCAGCTGAATAAAAAAGAAAGAAATGTTAGAAAGCTGCCCTTTGGAGACCTGGAAGACTTTTACACTGGCTCAGCCAATGACTTTGGTTACTTCTTTAGATTTTCCAGTGAGACGAAGGGAAGTCAGTTTCCATTCAAAGATCATAGTGATGTCCCAAGCAGAACAGAAGGACCTGAGCTGAGTGGGTCTCACTCAGACGAGTCAGAGTTGGACACCACCTTGCATATCTTGTGATTTCCTCCTACTGAGAAACTCTTTTGGATCAATCTCTGCCTATAATTCAGAAAGATTATATCTTTGTTCTGGGTCAATAGAGCATCTGCAACTTTAAGGTATTATGTAATGTGGTTAGGTAAGCATAATAATGACTCTATTTTTTTGTCTTATCTTCCAGTCTCTTATTAGATCTGGAAAGAATAAAAGGGATCAGTTCATCATCCTACATGATTTTCTCTTCATTTTCCCTTTTGTTCACCCATGCTTCTTTGAGGGTATTATGCATTTAATCTTAGAGCTAATAGAAATGTTTTTATTGCTGAATCTTTTCCAGTAATTTAAGAATTGTCTTAAAGTAGCACCACCTATTAACAAAGGAGCATACATAATGCACTTAGTGCCACTGCAGTCAGTGAAAAAGCTCCCAGTAGGTTCTTGAACAAGTTTTGTGTTTATTTTTTGTCCTGAAATTAAATCTCTGAAAACTCTGAAATCGGTCTACTGAACCTAAACAGGTAAGCAAGTGCATTTCATTCCCTTCTGTATAATTAGTTTACAGATGTGCAGACTTGAAAACCTGAAAACACCTTGGGTATATAAAGCAGGTCATAAAATTTCACGAAGTTATTGGTGCATGAAATTTGCACTTAAGTGGAAGCATATACATAGTGATATAAAGCCACCAAATAATACAAAATTCCCTTGTGACTTGATTTTACTGACTAGATATTCATTGACCTATTTCAAGGCTGAAATTTGTTCATTTTATTTTGCAATATTTATAAATATTTATAAAATACTTGAAAATGTGTCAATATCCTTTACCCTGGAATATGTATTACAATTCTAGCAGCCTTTTATATGAAAAGATTTGACTCTTGAATTGGTGTTTTTTTCTTATGTTTAGGAGTTATTTTGACAAGTGTATTGTTCTTAAGGGGACTTGCCTATGTTTTTTCACATTTAGAGTTCGTTACACAAGGGTATTTTGAATGTGCCTAAAGATCTCCCTCTTATTTTTCAATCTAGAAACATGTATGTTTGCTTGTGGCATCAGACATTTGACTATAACCCTTCTAAGATGCAAGCTAGTGTATGCTGGTTTTGGTACAGAGTTCACATCCTTGAAAGCCTAGACAAGGTCTATGGTAATTTTTTTTCAATAATGGTATGCAGAAACTCTGATTGTTCTCAGAAACTTAGCCAAACACAGTATGCCAAACTATTAAATTTTCCCCAAAGAATTTTATTAAAAGTGCAGAAGTTTAGTGAGCCTGATCTGTCATCACTGTTTCCCTCTTTCTATTTTCCAAGATCCCTCTTGACTTCTGTGCATACCAAGTTACAAAAAAGCTCTGGGGAGAAACACATCTAGTTATTTATAGGAAAACCACACCTACTATTCACTGCATGTTCAAGTCCAAAAGGAACAGTACCATTGCCAACATTAGACAGCATCAGCGATTTGAACACGTGTTTTAATGAGAACAACTTCCAGTTTTCAATTGCACCAGAAGATGGCATTAGTAATTTCTAGTAATCAATAGCAATAATAATTTCACTGAAGTCAGTGGGAGTTCATGAGGAAGGGAGCTTACAAGATGGTTTGGTATTTTTTATGGCATCTTGCATTTCTACTTTTCAGCTTCAATCAAAATTTGAGATATATACAGTTACAAGTATGGGTTAAATATATATATTCAAGATAATTTGGATTTATTCTGTTTTTGAAAGGACAGTGAAATAGAGTTTCTGGAAGCTGGAGTACTTAAATCAATATTAGCTTCAGGTATACTCTGCTTCCATCACTGGTATGTCAACTGTATCTCTTTGCTTTTATTTTACTCTTCCTTATTTTGAGGAAAGTCATATAACTAAAGTCTACTTCAAGGCAAATGTGAAAATCCAGCTGACATACTGCAGTTATTAGAACATTTAAGACCACAGCAAATTTCAACCATTTTACCAGTCCGTCAAAGAGCTTGTGAAAGAATGTCTTGACATTTCAAAATTTGTTCATAAATTCTACTGCATTTGCTGTGATTTCCTACCTAGCCCTTGCTTGTGCTTAGAGGACTGTACAGTGTCCTGTAATGACTTACTGTCCTGATTCACAGAGAGTAAGTTCACTCCCCTAAAGTATCATTACTGGAATTACTGTTGGCTTGCTAAACAGTGGCCTAAAATCTTTAAGTATTTGCTGGTGATCTCTTAGTCTGCCATGCTGAGCAATCCTAAAGTGCTGAGTATATCTTTTAACAATATATGAATATTAACTAAATCAAAACCATAACTCAGGGTGTCTTTTGACATTAAAAAGTGTTTGACAGTAATATTAGGTTAAGACATTTCATTCCCACTGTTTGTTCTTGCCCAAAGCAATTCTGTGAACTGAACTGTGATCCAGCTAAAATATTCCCTTCTTTAAGAAAAAAGTGGTGAATGTGTTATTTTGTAGCTGGATCCACTCTCTGCTTGGTTCAGGGCTGCCCACAGAGGTGGTTGTTTCTCACATGGTCCATCAGGAGCTGTACAGCATAATGTTTCAATGCCCAGATAACATAAATAGACATGAGATATCTGTCTCTGCAGCCTCGTGGCTTCACTGCACCGAGGGTGCTCATGCTGAGCTCCATCACCCTCGTTCTTGTTCCTGCACAGATGAGGCTGTTGCCTGTCTGCAACCGTTTTGACCCCCAAATCCAAAAAGGCATTTCAGCTGGTGAATCGTGTCTGCATGAAGGCACCTAACTCGAGTCTCCACACTGATTTCTGCTGTGGACGTGTCTGTAATGGGAGTATATGGCAGGCAGGTGCAAGCTGCTTTGACTTTGCTAGAAGCTGATTGATGTTGTGTGAGCACAGCTAACGGCATGGGAAGCCCGCGCTAACGAACACAACTGAGAGGCAGGGCACAGAGGCCTGAGTTTTGTGCTGTACGTCGCTTCTGGTCAGCAGAAAGCGTGGCCAGGACTTCTCCACATCTGCCCAGGTTTGAGGATGTGCTTGCTGGCCTCTGCTTGCAGTGCTCCGAATGCATCAACAGCATTGTTCAGGTAGTCAATGCAGTGGGTAGGGCATGGGCTTATTTGGTAACAAAAATCAGACTACAGAAGAGGCAGAAATGCAAAGTAATGCAGAAGTCAGCCATGACTGTTAAAATTTAATTTAAATTACTTACAGATGTTTTGGGGAAGATGATTTTCCTAAATTATTTAACTGATGTTATAGAGCACATGTTACTCAGAAGTATTGCTTTGATCTGGGTTATGTATGAATAGCAGGTTTCCTGAGTATGTCTGTAAATAAAGCACTCAAATATGCAAGTTCACAGTAGACCATAAAATAAAGATATTTCAGAATGTAGCATACTTTTCCACAGGGACTTCACATTATCAAAGTAAAAGGGCAAGCACTGACCCAGCCATTTGACTTAAGCGTTGGGAAGGGAGAGAGAGAGAGTAGAGGCACCAGTATCAGCAGGGGGTTCATAATCTGAATAAACTTTCAAATGGAAACAATAAAGAAAAACTCTGTACCTTAAGGGCAGAACAGCTTTACTGTATAAAATCTTTTATTGGTCTGTTATGGTTTTCTCTGCAGAACAAAAATATCAGTGTCTGCTGGCTAAATGGAAAACAGTTAGATCATAAAAATATCAAATGAATCTATTTGGCAACCACTAATAACAGTTACATAAATATGTGTAGATTATTTTTCTGGTATATACTGTCTGGAAATTTAGCCTGAGGCTTCCTTAGATCTCCTGGAAAGAATTAGCATTCAGATCACTTCTGTAAAAATACATTACTTGGAAAAGGTTAATTTTTATGAAGTTTTTTGAAGGATTTTTTTATTTGTTACTTTGTAATGATTTTGTGTTAGAAGAGCTCTACTTATTCATAGATAACACAGATGTTTACATTAGCAGGAAAGTCCTAACATCTGCTTTCCAGTGACCATCAAACTTTAGTGAATTAGTAAATGTGGAACACATTGTGACTCTGTTTTGAGTGCTTAAAAATGAGTGTATTTAATACCTGCCTCACAGATTATGGGTACCAGAGAAAAAGGAAATTGCTAAAGATTTTTATTGTTTTGAATGCTTAAAAAGGCAGAACAATCCAGCCTGTAAATTCTGAATTTCCCAACTGCTTAAAATGAAACTTTGTTGTTAATTAAAGCCATCTAAAGTCCAACTCATGAAAACTATTTCGGTTAATGGAGTCACAGTAAGCCTCTTCTACACGGTGATAGATGCGTATCTTTCTTGCACAGTTCACGTGCCCTCAGAAGGAACAAAATCTTTGCTGCAATCTATCTCTAATCTTTTTGCTTAAGACTCTTGTTTCCTAACAGATACAAAACTGTTATGTGACTTACAGATATGATCTTACCTTTTGTCTAAACAAAATAATAAGCCCAACACAGCAGAATCGTGTTAGACACCCACTGACTTTATTAAGGTCAGTGGCAATATTGCTTTACATTTCAGTGGAACTAGGTTTTTTTTTCTACGGACTTGTTTCATTTGATTTAAAAGCTCTAAATGATTAATAGACGTACTAAAAATAATTTGCCTTATTTTGTCTTTCTACTGTCAGATTTTCTAGCCACTTGGAGTCCTTTCCATCAAAGGAAATTGTTTATGTGGTTGCAGGTAACCATGTTTATCATTTTTGTCTGATGCTGTTTCTGTAACCCTTATCTTCTCCACAAGAATCTGCTCTTTCATTACACGCAATTGCTCAAAGCTGTAAATTTTATAACTAGAGAATATGTGCTAGAAAGTTCTAGACTGATGGGACATCCACATTAATTTTTGAACTGTAGGAGAGATTTAATCCTTAAAGAAGAAAGAATATGTGAGTGTCAAACTATCCTGTAATTTGAAATCGCAGTACTACGGCAGGATGTGCACTAGTGCTTAGGCAACTTTGTGTGGGCCACTTATGAAAGTTGCTTGCAATGTGATATCAAATTCTGTAATAATACTTTTGTTTAATTGTCAAGTATATTTTAGAAATAGCATCTCGACATCTGGGTCTTTCTACAGTTAATGATTATTGTCTAATTCTTCTGCTCACTGGTGTTATTTTTATCAAATAACTTCGTATTTTTAATCTCCAAGACTGTTCATTTTGTTACGAGGCTCTAGGAATAAATTTCTTCCCATTGGTGTTGATCAACAAGATGGTGGCAGAGAAGTAGCACCCGGCCTCATGTAGCCTCTTAACATTATAATAACTCATAAAATTTGAGGGCTTTGACACTTTTGCCTTTTTGAGTCCAAACTTTATGAGGACTAGGGATTTTAATTTTTAGTTTGAGTGCAGTTGGTGAGGTCTTCCGGGAGGATTATTGAGCTAGAGATCAAAAATGTATTCTGTCACTTAAAAAGGGGCCATATGATGCTTCTGAAAGGCAATCAGACCTACTCTGTCTGCTGTTCTCTGAAAGACAGAGGATCTCTTCAGAGCTGTGTCTCTTTAGAGAGAAAATGCATTCTCTCTGGCTCTTCCATGCTTTGTTCTCGCTTTTGTGATCTTCGCTCTCTGTGTTCCCTGAAAAATATCACTGTTTCTGTGATTTATAGATCAAAATGTGTTCTCTGATGTAGCTGGAGCTTGATCCTTTAACTGCTTTGAAAACCTGAACCAAGGTTTTTCAGCTGGTATAAGAATGTGACTGGATGCAGGTGGAAGGTTTTCAGCATAAGCTTCATGCGCCTAATAAACCCAGAGCCCTGGAAGAAGGAGGGCAGTCACATAGGCACCATCAGGGGCTGTAAGTAATTTTGATGTTCTGATTTACCTATGAATTACAGAAATAGAGCATAGAAGTACAAATGCATGAATCAGTCTAGCTATGCCTTCATAACGGAGAAACACATTTCTAAAACGGTATGGATGATGAAAGATATTTTTGGAAAACTTTTCCATTCGAAGTATAACTTTGCATCACTTCACTAAGTGGCAGATTTTGCTGTTGTTGGAGGAAAAGGTGGATAGCTTTTTGAAGAATTTCTTCTGTGTAGCACCATTTTTGTCTTTTCTCAGTTTTGTGTCAGCTGTTCTTTCCCTTCATTCACAAGCTAAGAAGTCTTCTGATTTCAAGAGGGTTTGATGATTGCCTCATCTGGAAATGAGTGGTATGTAGCAACATGTTTTTGGAACACTGCTGACAGCTAAACCTGTCTGTCTCATGTCATTTTCTCTGCCACAGGCCCACAAAGAAGAGAGTGAATGCTGTGACCCATGGAACAAAAGCTGTTGGAAAGGAGGAAGAGATGCCTACCACGGGTCTCCCAGTGGCTCTGGAGAAAGAGATGTGAGGTGCGTGTCACTGGTTCCCATGCTCCTGCCACACGACAGTGAGGATTAGCAGTTTGCTAGAGACTGCTCTGTGGGACGCACAGGCATGACCAGTCCTGCTGTGACCCTCGCGCTGGCAGCAACTGGCTTCTACCAAAGAGGAAGAGGAGGAAGCATGAAGGCAGCTGGCCAGAGAGCAGCCACACCAGCCACACCACAGCAGCAATGCAGAAGTACAGCAGACATGTTGAGCTAGGAGTAAGGAAGGTAGGTTTCTCTTGTCCATGGACACAAGCTTTTTCTTCTAAGTCTACCTAAGTTGCTGCTGTTCTTTGGTTTGGGCTGTACTCCAAGACAGTAAGGGTGCTTTTTTAAAAATTGATGATCCCACTTTTTAGTTATTTTGCCCAGGAACAGGAGACTGGAGCATAATGTAAGTGCAGCATATATCTTTCTATTTTCACAGAATCACAGAATCACAGAATGTTTGGGGTTGGAAGGGACCTCTGTGGGTCATCTAGTCCAACCCCCCTGCTGAAGCAGGGTCTCCTACAGCAGGCTGCACAGGACCTTGTTCAGGCGGGTCTGATTTTCTTTTTTGCTTTTGATGGAGATCTTGCTATCCAGGATGTTCTCTCTAGTCAACTGACATAATGTTTATGTGTGTAAGAACACAAAAACTTCCATTTGATTGAAACCCACGCAACTGGTTGGATTGCATTAACAGAACCAGCTTACTTCCAGAAAAGAGCTTAAACTTTGGATTTGAATGTAAACTCGATATGCAAAGATATTATTTCACATTTATTATGTAATTTACTTCAGTGCACAACAAAAATGCTGATACCTTGAAGTGCACTAATATCAGTGCAGTTCAGTTCAATTTTCTGTTTTTTCCCCCCTCCCTCCCCCCCCAACTCTATTTGAAATCTGGAAAGGGAGAAAACAGGGCAATTACATTTTGTAGAAAATTACCTAGCTGATTCCATATTTACAGCCTGTATTAACCTGACAGGGCTGGAATGGAGTAGCCAGCAAATCAAGCACAAGTTTGAAAATGTCAAAGTTGTGGAGCATAGTACCATAATTACCAAAGTATATCAGGTATTATTAGAATTTTGATAGTTCCCTCTTATGCCAAGTATAGTAATGAGAACCGAAAATATACAAAATTAATTTATTTTCACGACAAAAATAGTAATGAGGTGAGATGATTACATCCAATTCACAATCTCAGAGTTGTCATTTCCCGATGGACTGGACCAGTAATCTTGGCAGCTTAATTAAATCAGTAATAATCATTCCTCCTCCCTTTCCCTATCTGCTCAGAAGAGGGAGAATTTAATGGAAAGGCAAGAGGATTTCCACAATAAAAGTTGCCTTCCGGTTTGCTCTCAAAACTGTGATTAAGCCTTTTATTATATACTTTTGTCTATACTCCTGAACACTACTGTTTCACTGCTTGTGAGTTAATCTTTGGAAGAGACTTCGAGAATTGTTAAACACTTCCCTAAAGATGCATTACTTCTGTTGCATGGGAAAATTTGAAAGCTTTGTTTTTTATATAAACACTCTAGCAATGTTTTATTTTCCTAGAATAACAGTAGAACAGTTTTCCTGTATATTTATATTTGAGGGTACGAACAAATAATGATGTTTCGCCTTAACATCTATTTGTATTGTGAACTAATTGATGCAGCATAACTGAAAGATTTTTAAAGTAACCAGCATCCAATTAAAAATCATATTCAACAACACTACACAAAACTTCAGAAATTAAGATTTTAATTAGTAGCACCAATATTTGGTTATATTTCTACCTTGGATGTCCAGTAAAACTGAAGTATCTATTTATTTTATGCCACCAATAGCCATTGATTACAAATTAGGCCATCTCGGTGCTTTAGGTTTGGTATTCAGTGGTATCTTCTTAAACAAGAAGGACAAAGGACACCGAGGAAATTGAGAGTTGATCCAGGTTTCTTATCAAATCTCATACAATAGCTACAGCCAATTTGTCTGTCTTGATACTTCCTTATTTCTCTGTCACCTCTCCTCTTTCTCAGGAACAAGGGCTACTAGAGAAGCCAATTTAATTCTATCTGATTTTCTGAAACCAGTATGAAGCTATGTTCCTTACAAGTTAACTCTGTTAGCATCATTCCCATCTGATTCTTGTTAATCAATTTAATAACTTTTTACACTAAGTTCCTCTGATTAACATCAGCTTTCAAGTATAAAAATAATTTGCAAAATCTCTTAGGTTTTCTATTAGCCATTTAGATATCCTAATTATTAGATAGATTCTTAGAGTTTTTTCTCTTAAATTCAGCACCTCTTAGAAGTTGAAGATGGGGTTAATAGAAGCAACCTTAAAAGACTAAGGTGCTCAGTCACACTGCTAAAGTAGTAGGTGGCAAAAAGCATTTTATCTAATATTGTATCATCATCCGCTGTGGATGTTTCTAATGAGAATCCTTACTGACTTGTTCCAGTGCTATTAGATACATCAGCAAAAAATCTGGAAGAAAATATATGGACTTATTACTGAGAAACTGTACAAAAGACACTACAGCTGATTGAACAGTAAATAATTATGAAGATATCTCATATATATAGACTGGTCTAATTTGCTTTCTAAGGTGTTTCTTTTGGAAAAATGCTCAGTTTTTAAAATGGCCAAATGCAAGATTGCAAGGTGGAGGACAAAGAAAGTAGGGCATGCTTGCAAGGTGTGAGAAGATACCCTGGAAATACACCACTTGGGGAGGGATCTGGGGTCATGGCCAAGATAATAGTAAATGGTGTGCGAGTTACCAGACTCGTGTTATACCTATGGGCAGGTATGTTATCCCTGAGAGACTAATATCAAATAAGGGTTGGCACGCCTACTACAAAAGTGTTGAGGATCTTTCCAGACAAAATCATTCGAACATCAACGATCATGGCATGCAGCTGCCAAAGCCACCCAGCAAAACAGAGACAAATCAGACCCCTAAGGGTTTGGAGCTGGTTATGCAAGGGAAGACTTCTACAAAGCAAGTTCTCTCCAGCCATGTGTTTCTTCCTGCGGGTATTCTCCTGAAATGCTGAGGGAGAAGGGAGGTTGTTGGCGGTGGGTAGCTGCTGATGCTGTCCGGCCTGGACAGGGGCTGGCAGGAGACCCCAGCACCAGGGAAGGTGTCCCCACCGTGGGGCAGCTGTGGCTGCTGTTATCTGTAGTTACCATGCATGGCACCTGCCACGCAATTTTCATGCCATGGTATCTCTTTTCCCCACTGGTTCTATCTTACTACATCTGCACCCAAATTCGGTGTTTCTGATTCATATAGTCTCTGCAATATTTGGTATTGCTGGCACAGGAGCCTCAGTGTTATTGGGTTTGCAAAACTCGACTCCCCAGAAAACTCCAGTGCTCCCCTTTGAGTGCCCGTGAAGTCTGGTTGTTTCTGCCCTACCTCCCCCTTAACCATCTGCAAAATCCCTCACCCCCATGGTGCTGTCCCTATAGGTTCTTTACTTCTCTCTCAGCTCTCTTGTGCAGTGATTTCCCACCTCCCCTCCTGCAGTTTTCCATGTCTGTGCTGTTCATTAAACCCCAGGCCAGGGATAGTCATTGGCCTGCTCATGTCCCTGCAGCCCTAACAGGGAAAAAATAACACTATTTTAGAAATACTGAGGTGATGTAAGGTCTGGTTGTCTTATGAACTTTTCTCATTTATGTAAACCTGGGTGTAGGCAATGCTGTCGTTTATCCCCTTTATTTGCCGCTAAAGACTCTCCTCTTACACTACATTTATTGCACACAAGAGATTTTCATCTGACATGCTACTTATTTGCAAAAGCTCTACAGTAATTTGTGAATATTAGATATGGTCTGAATCCCATTGTGAAATCCAGAGTTTGGATTGGAGCTTTGCCTTTTAATTGTTTTTACATCTTCAGGTGATCACATAAATAAATACAATGCAGGTTGTGAGAGTACATCAGGACTTCAATGAAAAGCCAAGTAGAGCTTTCACTTCTCTATTAACTTTCTATTTTCCTGGAAGAGATTGTTTCTGTCAATATTTTGTTATGACAGGGATGAATGGGAGAAGGAGGTGAAGTCTGATGTAAGCAGATGGTTGTCAAAAACTGCACACAGATACTGAGAATATAGAAAGAAGTAAGAAGAGAGTTTCCCCCCTTTTGTTTTTGCGTCATGAATAGTGAATGCAAGATACATTATAGACAAATGAAAAATAGTAAGAACTAGGTAAAGCTGAAAATAAAAAAGAACAAAGGTGAAGTTACTGAAAAGTATTTTGTAGACAAATTTGTGTAGTTACTTTTAGACATCTAATAATCAATGGATGTTGGTGGGACTGAAAACAATATAAATAATGAAAACATTATAAAATATATGCATCGATAATCTCATCTTTGCGATATTACAAGGAAAATTAATTTTGACAAGAATAAAAGAATGTCTTTGAGGCTGTTCCTTGGTTACGGACAAATCAAGCATGTCACTTGGATACAAGGACAGGCTAAGTAAACTTGTAAGACAGATAAGCTGCTATCAGTTCTACATGTGATTGTGGACGAGAATCTAAATGTTAACTCAAATTTTTCTGCTTAGAGACTTCTTGCTATACAGTCTATACCCTAGTTCTTTATTTCTGCTGGAAAATCATACGCTGGAACTGTCTTTTTGAAGAAGTTGCTAGATAAGACACTTGGGCTAATTATTGGCTATGTAGTTGTAAAGTACACTAGTTAAAAAGAAAATTGAACTAATGGAAAAGTATGTATCTACCAGTCTTTTTAAAAGAGTGACTGCCCTGCAATCTTCATCTGTGCAAATGCATTTATATTGTATTTCAATGCTCATACATGCAAGAGTAATTCCTTAATGGAATTTTCAGTAAACAGATTAGGACTAGACAAGTGACTCTGGGTGTCACTGCAGAATGTGTTTGTGTGCTCAGTTTAGAGGGTTACTTAACCTCGCACTGTAGCAGAATTGTGACTTACAGAATAAAGAGGGCCTGCAACATGCATTCCAAGTTAAGTGTGTGCTTTTGAACTGTGTTAGATTGAGGGTCTGCATTGACTCAGATTAATAAATCGTTACATATTATATACATAGTATTACTGTGTTTACATACACATAGTAAGAACATTCTTTAAAAACAAAAGAAACTCATTTTTTTTCCCCGGATGATTTATATCTCAATTTCTATTTTGAACTGTAGCTTTTTTTCCTCCCCCTCATTCTTGTTGGACTTCTGAAACAAGGGCATTAAATCCACAGCTGTTCCCAACTAGTATTTAAATTACAAATGCCGTCTATTCAGAAAGTAGCGAGGCTTCACGTTTTATACAGAAGTATTCCTGTTCTAAAGTCAGAGGTTAATTTGAATACTGAAAATGTGTACGCTGCTTTGGCAGCTTAACAGATACTTTGAGCCCTTGTAAACTAATTTATACTAGAAAGGATAAAAATTACAAGGGTTACTAATCTTCATGCAGATATCATTAAGATAATTACCACCAACTGTTTTATTATCCAAGTATATCAAGGGAAATGTAGTTGCATCCCAGAGCAATGAGTAAAAACTGAATAGATATGTACCAATCTGCTTTAAACCGCAGGTTGAAAAATGCACACAGAAACTGGTGCATGTGTCTCGTAAAATTACATACTTTCTCACTGGTAAACTTAAAAAGTGTGTCTGTTAAGTAGAATATGCTCTCTGCAAGAAGATTTCTCACCATACAACCACCTCAGAACTCCTTTTCTGGTATTTTCCACTCGTTACCGTACTCCTTCTGATTTGGTTTTGCATCCCTTCCTCGCATCAGATAAGGCTATGTGTGATTACTTTTTAAAATCAGAACTCCAACACTTTCAAAATCTATTGGTAACACTTTTAAAATAAAATGTTTGTAATTTGAGTCTTCCAAGGAAAATGAACAAATCTTAGAGGATTCTCTTTTTTAATCAGTGCTGCGAGTAGGTTTTTGCTTTCCTTCCCTTCATGTTCAACACTAGAATTTTCTCCTGTTCTCCCAACAGGAAAATGTAAATGCCTTCATGAAGTCTTCTAGGCTCCTGTAAAATTGAGAAAGAGATGTGGAAGCTATTCTGAAGGAACGAGTCCTTACTGGTATCATTTACACCAAATCTGTGCCACCACTGTTCCCAGCACAGCTCAAGTTAATAGGCTTACAACCATATATAAATAGCTTCCAGACCTTTTCTCTTTCATGGTGAATAACAAAGCAAAGTAACCTTAACTTCCCAAAATATTCTCTTCTAATTTTTAATGTGACAGGAAAGCCTCTTATGAATATTTTCTGCTCTGAAAACTCATCTGGAATCTACGCAATATATATAGACCATGACAACCAGGCTAGGTAAAGTGAATATTATGAGGAAATAAATCAGAAAAAGAGGCTGTATATATAAATTGTGTATATTTAAGATATTTCCGTTGGGTGTCAGACCCTTGCTATTAGGACATATGTTCTGCATAGGTGGGGATTAGAGGAGGGAGTTGAGTAGTGAAAAACAAACAATAATAAAGAAAACTTTAAACTGTTTAGAATAATTGGAAAAGGGCAATTTTCCTTGCCTATTTAATGCTCTCTCTTACAGACAATGACTTCCAAATTGGAAGGATGTCTTGCACAAATGAGCAGTGAACTTATAAGTGTTCTCACCTGCCCAGCAAAGAAAAAATGTTATTTCTCCTTTCAGGCCCATGCCTCAGATGCTGTTAGCTCCTCACCGGTGACTCACAAAAATGAGTCAAGTGATGTGGGGGAAAACAATGAACTGAAAGAAAAAAAATAAATAAAGACATAATTCCTAGAAGTTTTTCTTGATTTGGGTGAGTCAAAGCCACTCTTGTACACAAGACGCAAATTTCCTATCTTTTCATAGCCTTCCCTCAGGTAGCTATGTTTGTCATTTCTTCCCAGGGTTGTGTGCTATTGCTTTGCCACACGTGCAAGAGAACTTTTTAAAAAATGTGTGTGTGTGTGCTTGAATGAGATGCACAATTATTTTAATGGCTGTATCTTGTGGCAAAATAGCAATACAAAACATACCATGGCTACCGCTGTGCATCTCTAATAGCTGAGGCAGTCCAAGTCAGCCACCTACATACTTAGAAAATGGAGGCATCCACCAATAAGTTATTATAATGCATATGTTTTCAACGTTACTGTTGTTATAATAGGATTTTTTTAATGAGTTCCTCTCCTTTCTCCCATATGTTTCCTCTGTATCTGAGAAGACAACCTTCTTATGGGAAGGCCCGCTGTCATATTAATTGCTGGCTCACCCCATGAAGCTGTAAAAGTCAGAATGATTAGGCCAGTAAACAAGATCTTCTGTACACACTGTTATACCCTTAACTGGTGTAAATTGACTTAGCTTCATTGACTTAAATGGCCCTGTATTTGCAAAACATTGATGTCAACGGTGAATCTGAACCACTGTATTAAATTCATTACAATGTGAGCTAAATATCCAGGGACTATATTTATACTTCAGATAATCCTGTGTAAATACACAAGAAAAACATTTCCAGGAAGCTCCCCTTTTAGCCTTTTAAAGAGGTCCAATTACTCTGTATTTCATTAAAATTATCTATTCAAATAATTAAGGAGAGGAAAGTAAACAACTCTTAGGACTCATGTTTGTGATGTGTCTGCCATGGAGAGTCACAGGAGATCCCTTGAGGTCCTGCCTCATTGTAAAGATGGTTTTGCCGTAGTAAACAAAGTTCAAGGTTTCACTCACACTGAAGAAAGAACATACAATAGTCTCACAAATATGTAGAATATTATGAAGCTCAAATAAAGGGTGAAATAATGACTCCCTGGAGTTTTGGAGAGGAACAGGGAAAACAGAGGTGAGTTTTTTGGAAGTGGCACCTTTCTTGTTTTTATTTCAATTTTTTGGTTGTAAAGGATGTGTACAAGTCTAGTGCATTAGACCAATGTAGGAAAAGAACATGTGTAGTTACAGAAATGTCTGACAGATGGGAAGTGCCTGGGGGATCTGAGGTCAGAGGATAACTGATTGCTCATACAGTATCTAGTAAAATAAATAAATAATTGACATTTTAGTCTCTACAAAACCAGTGAAAAGCACATAGATTGCCAGTTCTGGACAATATATAGATTCCTGAAAACAATTGTTAAGATTTTAGAGATAGTATTGAACAATCTTTCTATTAACAGAGAAGATGTTAGATGCTGCCTATTTTTAACTGTTGCATACAAGTTGGAAATCATAAGAAAATAAAAGCAGTATGGATTGTTACACAGTAATACATTAGCTTTCCAGAAAAAACTATAATAATTTTGAATTACATGACAATTTGGAGATTTCCTAGTTCTTACAGAATGCCTATGAAACCTAGGCAAAAAAGAGCACAATGAATGCTTTAGGGGAAAGCACTCTAGTCAAATGGATAATGCAAAAAAACATATTTAAGCAGGATGACTATTTCAGACCTTAAAAATTATTAATAACCATTATGTTAAAAGTAATCTCTGCAGCATTCTGAATACTATGAAAAAACCTAAACATGCCACAGGTGATACTCTATGTTGGAAGAGTTGGGCTGTGACTTAGGGTTCCCAAGAACAGTTGAGGGTCATAGGTGAAGAATAATGTCTTGAAAGTAAGTAAGTAATTGAATAAAATGGAAAATTCAAGTATGTCTGTGCTTGCTTTTTCAGTTCTGTTTGGATTTTCTCCTCCTGTGTCCCTTCTGGAACATGGATGACAAGGCCTGTATGTTCAAGCACTCTGCATAACATCTGTAAGTAGAGGAGAAAGGAAGGTGATGGGTTTCACCCCAGAACTTGGGCAGTTTTGTCACCCATGTCAAAGGATGTTAAAAGACGGTACAGGAAGTAGTATCCATTTGGTAGCATAAGAAGAAAAGGTCTGACAGTTTGCTGCTTTTGAAAATAGCTGCTGCACTTTTTCTGGTTGCAGCCCCAGCCTGTCCTTCAAAAGCTACTTGCTAGATCTCTAGTAATGCTAGTAATATTCATTAAATGAGGATTTGGGGATGCAATTTCTTGCACAGTAAAGTTGAAATATGTTAGTATGGATTTTTTTTTTTACCTAATATCTGACAGCCAAGAGATCTGTGTTTGAGGGAATGAATTTCCCAGATTCCAGTACAAATATGAGGGGATCAGCCAAGATTTCCATAGAATAGTGGGACCTCTAGGCACTCAGCTGGGTACAACATTTCATGAAATATAGTGTTTGATTCCCTAAACCCTAGCTGTACTTACCATGCTGCATTGAATAGGAAAATGGAATAGAACTCAGTTTTTCAGCCAGAATCCTAACTGTGTTTGCATGTACAGAAAGGACATTACCTTCACACCAACCTGCAAGTTTATACTCACAGTTCAGCTTACACTGAGACACTGGCAATACTGAATAAGTTATGGAACGTCCTCACAACACCGCAAAGTAACTAGTGCTGTTTGCTGCTTGAAGACTTCAGTGTCAGATATCTGTGGCTTTTTTTAGCTCAGATCTTCTAGGAAACCACAATGCTCGCAACCCTGAAGCCACGCAACTGCAGTGTACACCTTGTGTACAATCCAGAGGTGAAATATCATTTTTGCTTCCCTCCTGTGTCCAAAAATATTTCGCCCCAGAAACTCCTGCTGGAGTGACTCATCTGTATCACAGAATACAAGAGTGACTTGGTTGCGATGCCCAGGGGGTTGTTAAAGTGTGTGTCATGTTATTTTTGTCCTTGAAATTTGTGGAAAGAAAAGATTGCTGACCCAGTTCAGATCATGCAAATGTCTAAATATCCTGTTGTCTATGATTCAGAAGCATGCTTTTTACTGAAGACATGCTACAAGAAGCTGCATGTTAAAATTATTTATGTAACGTGGTGGCGTACAGAAAAACTGGATGAATAATAATTTAAGTATGTAGTCAATTTCTTTATGTAATTGCAATACCTTTGCATGCCAGATAGCTAGGTAGTGGCATAGTAAATTTGATAAAGATGTTACCCTGCTCCATTTGAAAGTATGGTGCATTCCGTGCAGCGCTATCCACACATAGTTTTAATAAAAAAGAAGAAACCAGTCATATTCCTCTCCATCATAACTGGTATCTGACCATTTTAACAGAAACATGGGCCTCATGCATGTTATTAGAAGACTTAGCCTGAAATTCTTCAGGATATGATATGAAACACTCTTAAGACATTTTTAACTGCATGTGTAGTAATTAGCATGCAGATATAATCCTATAAAATTCAATGGAAAACCAAATACTAATTCCAGGTGTAAAGAATCATCAAGTACACGAGTATTCCTGTCAACGTCAGTGTGGCTTTTCATGTAAGAAGGTAAAAATAGGTTTTCAGCCTTTCTTGCCCGTTTTGCAGAAGCAAATTCAACAAGTTTTTGATGAATGTTCTGAAAAAATAAAAAATATTTCAAGACTAAAATTTAGTATGAGCTATATTTCAAGGTATCTTGCAGATATTTTGACAGATGGCTGTGACAACATTGTTGACACATGTTAACAAGTAGAGGGAAAAAGAGAATTAATTTAAACTTTTAATAATTTGTGGTTCATAGTGTCAGTTACCAAGGTATGAGAGTTTTATACAGACTGTTTTTAAAAATTAACAATTTTTTAAAATAATTCTGGAAAGTAATTACAGTAAGCTACATAAAAGCTGATTTCATATCAGCAACAAAAAACTTCTGTTTTGCTAAACGTATGACAATACAAAAACTACATCTTATAAATTTTGTTTTTTAAAACTGAAGTGAAGATGTTGATTTTGCTAAAGTTTCTTAATGAAATGACCTCTGAAATTTTGAACTGTTTTCTTGACTTTTAAAATACATTTTTAATTGCTAAGAACAGCAATGGAGAGCCAAAGCTGCAGATAATATAGCTTATTCTGAGCAAAATTCAGCCTGAAGGTAGGTTTGTCTTTCAAAGAGGGAAAAAAACCAACAATTAAATGATGCTTTCACTTTACTAGGCTGATTAGAAGCAATTCAAGTGCCTGAAGTGATGTAAAGTTTTAAATCTATTGATTAAATTTGCATCTTTTAATTTAGAAATGATCATCTATGTGGAGTGCAGCCTAAACAGCAGAATCTTTCCTGACCAAAGTATTGATTTTTAATATGTAAAATGAACTAATTAAAATTGATATTTTGTAAATTGCATTTTAAATACTAATATTTGCTTGATTTTCAACCACTGACATCTATGACATTTTGCAGAATTGTATAGATCATTGTGTGTTACTCCAGTAGACAAAGAAGTCAAGCAGAAGTAGGGATTTTGAGTACAGAAGAACAAGAAGAGTGTGCCACATAAGTGCAGAAAAGGTCCAAAAGATTGTTTTGGTTGAATGGAAAGGTTCTGCCACTGCATGCTACTGACTGTATTCAGTCTTCGTAAGTTCATTTTGTAGTAAAGAGCCATCAATGAATGAGTTGAATAAACTGGCTTCAGGCGTTATGACCCTTAGGGTCGCAGTCTGAAAGAGTTGTGCTATATGTTCACCTGTTTCTGTAGTGAGTTAATAGCAGCACCTGTTGGGTGGTTCTTCCTGGCAATCTTTGGGGCACTTTCATCATTAAAGAATTATTCTACATCATTTGATCTGGGAGACTTAGATAAATTTTTCTCCAGACATAGACGGCACAGCAGAATTTAACTTGCATTTGTACCTCCTTCACCGACCTTTCAAATGTTTTGAGATTTGCAATACTGTTGCCTTTTTAAGTATAATTTCACCCTCTCCTTGGAAGGAGAGCATTGGAGTTTTAAGGGGGGGGGGAGGGTTCAGCTGTTAGAACACATATCAGATTATTTCATATTGAGTAAAACATTACTGTCCTCATCTGAAGAAGGAAGGCAGTACAATTATCCCAATTTTATAGGAAACCAAATGTACTTAGAGAGCTGTCAGGAGAATCCAGGTCTCTCCAAGAGTGAGCCCAGTCTATGGAGGCAAACAGACTCTCAAAGAACCATCTAAATGTGTACAATAAGTTCTCCAAGTATAACTATCTTTTCTAGTCCTTTATCCTGATCATCTTTTCCAGTCCTTTATCCTGATTCTCTATGCAGAAACAATAGACCCCTGAAATGTATTATGTGGGTGTAGACTGCTCCCTATAGAAAAGTTTTAATGAATAAAATACAAATGAAAGCTGTATTGCTTGAGAAATTAAGAAACCTGTTGCTCACCATTATACAAAGGATATGATGAATAGGATCTATAAAAAAGCATAGATCATTTAATGAAAATGAGAGTGGACATTGGCAGTGAACATTCTTTACTAGTGTCACCCAAAGAATCTCATTGTTATTGGAAGATTCCTCTAATGGACTGAGAATAAGGACATAACAGTAGAATGTATTAGTGAACAAATAATAATGTTACAAGGAAAAAGACATAGAAATTCATGTAGAGAATAGGTAAATAGTAAAGCTTATTAGAAAATTAAATATGCTCTTTCCTCACTGTCCTCTGAGCTGTTTGGCAATTTGGCAGCAGTGATTTAGATGTCCTAATTTAGTGTAAGGTGAATTAAGCTTACTTATTTCCATTGACTGTAAAGGGCATCCAACCAACTAGTTTGAAAGTACATGCCTATATTGCAGAAGTCAATACTTGGCAGATGAAATTATCTCCTATAATCCAAAGTAAATGAACGTAAACTGAAGATCAATCACCAGTTTTGGGAGAGCTCAGAAACACAGAAAAGCAGAAAGGCTGAGCTTCTGCTGTCACTTAGTGAAGGCCTCAGGCTACACTTACCTGCAGGGTGGATAGAGAGGTCCTGGGTGTAGCTGTGCACACTCAGCATCTGACTATCCTTATGCTGGAAGACTTTGTAGTGAAGTCAGCAATGAGCCGACATGGAAAAAGGATGTGTTCTTAAAAAGGTCTGATGTTGCATAGAATCAGAGAATGGTAGGGTTGGAAGCGACCTCTGGAGATCTTCTAGTCCAAACCCTCTGCCGAAGCAGGGTCATATAGAGCAGGCTGCACAGGACCTTGTCCAGGCGGGTTTTGAATATCTCCAGAGAAGGAGAATCCACAGCCTCCCTGGGCAACCTGTTCCAGTGCTCCGTCACCCTTACAGGGAAGAAGTTCTTCCTCATGTTCAGACGGAACTTCCTATGCTTCAGTTTGTGCCTGTTGCCCCTTGTCCTGTTGCTGGGCACCACTGTAAAGAGTTTGGCCCCATCCTCCTGATACCCACCCTTCAGATATTTATAGGCATTTATAACGTCCCCTCGCAGCCTTCTCTTCTTCAGGCTGAACAAGCCCAGCTCCCTCAGCCTTTCCTCACAGGACAGATGCTCCAGTCCCCTCATCGTCATTGTAGCCCTCCGCTGGGCTCTCTCCAGTAGCTCCTCATCTTTCTTGAACTGGGGAGCCCAGAACTGGACAGGTACTCCAGATGGGGCCTCACTAGGGCAGTGTAGAGGGGAAGGAGAACCTCCCTCAACCTGCTGGCCACAATCTTCTTCATGCACACCAGGATGCCACTGGCTTGCTTGGCAACCAGGGTACACTGCTGGCTCATGGTTAACGTGTCATCCACTAGGACACCCAGAGCTCTCCAGCAGGTCCTCCCCTAGCCTGTACTGGTGCATGGGGTTGTTCCTCCCCAGGTGTGGGACCCTACACTTGCCCTTGTTGAACTTCATCACGTTCTTCTGCATCCAAATCTCCAGCCTGTCCAGGTCTTGCTGAATGGCAGCACAGCCTTCTGGTGTATCCACCACTCCTCCCAGTTTTGTGTCATCAGCAAACTTGCTGAGGGTACACTCTGTATCTTCATCCAGGTCATTGATCAAGAAGTTGAACAAGACTGGGCCGAGTACTGACCCCTGAGGAACACCACTTGTTATTGGCCTCCAACTAGACTCAGCGCCGCTGATGACAACCCTCTGAGCTCTGCCATTCAGCCAGTTCTCAATCCACCTCACTGTCCACTCATCTAGCCCTTCCTGAGCTTCCTTAGGAGGATGTTATGGGAGACTGTGTCGAAAGCCTTGCTAAAGTCGAGGCTGACAACATCCACAGCTCTCCCCTCATCTACCCAGCCAGTCATACCTTCGTAGAAAGCTATCAGATTGGTCAGGCATGATTTCTCCTTGGTGAATCCATGTTGACTACTCCTGGTAACCTTCTTTTCTTCCACTTGCTTGATGATGACCTCTAAAATGAGTTGCTCCATCATTTTTCCTGGGATGGAGGTGAGGCTGACGGGCCTGTAGTTCCCTGGGTCCTCCTTCTTGCCCTTTTTGAAGATTGGAGTGAACATTGGCTTTTCTGTGGTCCTTGGGCACTTCTCCTGTCCTCCAAGGCCTTTCAAAGATGATGGAGAATGGCTCAGCAGTGACATCTGCCAGCTCCCTTAGTACTCATGGGTGCATTTCATCGGGGCCCATGGATTTGTGGGTGTCCAGATTGCTTAAATGATCTCTCACAGAATCCTCCTCAACCAAGGAAAGGTCATCCTTTCTGCAGGCTTCCTCTCCTCCCTCCAGGGCTTGGGATTCTTGAGGGATGGCCTTAGCAGTAAAGACTGAAGCAAAGAAGGCATTCAGTAGCTCTGCCTTCTCTGCATCCTCCATCAGCAGGACACCCACCTCATTCAGCAGCGGCCCCACATTATCACTAGTCTTCCATTTGCTGGTCATGTATTTCAAGAAGCCCTTCTTGTTGTTTTTGACACCCCTTGCCAGCTTCAATTCCAGGTGGGCCTTAACCTTCCTCATTGCATCCGTGCATGCTCTGACCACATTCCTGTACTCTTCCCAAGTGGCCTGCCCCTCTTTCCACATTCCATGGACCTTTCTCTTCCATTTGAGTTCTGCTAGAGTTCTGCTAGAAGCTCCTGTTTAAACATATTTTATATTCAAGCAAAAAGCGATGTAGTTTTTCTTGCTATCAGAAAGCATGAAATGGAGAAATCTACCTAGAAGAGATTCCAAATTCTTTTATATTTAGCCTGAAGTGAATCTTCTTTAATGAAAGGGTTTGGCTGAAGGCTTGAAGTATGTATGAGTGATACACTTCTCCCAATCATATCATTAATGATTTTGAATCAGTAGTATGCAAATTTCATTTAAAAAAATACATAAGATGGTCAAACTCCTTGATTACTTGGAAATTCTGTGCAAAGAATTTATGAGATAATGTTTTCAGGCTTGTCAATAAAGCCTAAAGTGCTGAAGCTTATGTCACATGCTGCATAGGCTTTTCTAACATGAACCAGCGTAATACAATATCCTGACCCAGCTCTACCTTCCTTCATTTAATACTTACCAAATGAGTCATTTATCCTGTACTAAAAGCACTAAAGGAACAAAAAGCAGTAACTGATAACATCATATTAAAATAGAGTTGCATTTAGCGCAAAGAACAATCTATAAGTAATAGAATAGTTATGCAGATCACAGGTGTGACTGCTGACTTGGGAGCAGCATTTGGTTATATGGACGCTTTTGCAGTTATGTCATTAGAGGAAAACATTATAGAATGCTAACAGCTATATTTGCATTGTTGTTCAGTACCATAAAATACTTCCCTAATTTTTAGAAGAAAAAACAAAACCAAATGCGTATCTGCTGAGCAGAGAATTTAAGAAGCTGAGAGTTTTCCCCAAAATTGAATTATGGACGATTAGCAGATAGAACCTGGCAACAGAATCACTGCCGTGAAAGGGGAAATGTCTTCCAAGAAAGCAATATGTTTAGAAAAAAGGAAGAGGTTTAGTAGACACAATAAGGATTCTTTCATTTCAAGACCACCACATATTTGCACAGTATGGGTAATACTCACCTGGTGTATCTAATTTGAGTTCAATATTTCAGCTACTGTATCGAAACAGCTTTGGAGTCCTCAAGCAAAAGCAGCAATACTTCTGCTTCGGCAGTTCCAACTTTCTCTGGTCTGATCACCTTGCCAGACAACAGCAATTCAGGGATCTCTCAGGTTTTATATGCTGATAATTTTGCACAGGAGGTTAAGCAATAAAAAATCTAACATCAAATTACTTTAAAATACTGCCAAAACAGTCTCTTATATTGGCACTTTTTATATCCAATCCTTATTTTAAAATTGCAGTAGATGTGCTTTATTTACTAGAGATTGAAAAGAGATATTGTAGATGCAGTTTTGACTCTCCCCTGATGTGGGACTCTCATTTTGATAACAAGATGTCTTAGCCCTCTAACTTTCTGTCTCTCTCTCCTACCACAGTACCTTATTTATAGTCTCATTTTTTAATCTACGTTTGCATTCTTCTCTCTGTTCTCATTCTCTTCAGTTGTGTGCAAATATTTGTGTTACCTCAAAGAAGGCAAGGCTTCGATAATTCTGTCTGATAAAGATTTCCTCTTCTCATTGTGCTTCTCTAAAGTCTAACAAATAAGAAATACTGTATTTTAACTGGTTACTAGGCCCAAATAAGTTTCAATGTTTAAGCAGACACGGCTGAGAGCATGGTAACTATGATGAAGAAAAAACAACTCTCTGATGTAAATGAAGTCATATTTCTTTCATCCATTTTAAGTTACTACATTTGAGCCAGTTACAAAATCACACTTGTAGTCATGACAAGCTTTTATTAATTTTACATTGTTTTAACAGTTTTCAGCTCAGACTACAAGAAAATGATCTAATTACTTAGAGTAGTTGCTTATGTAGACTTATTTCTAGACTATTGGTTTAAGCTGTTGAAACACCTGGAACAAAATCTTGTTCTGCTAACTCAAAAAAATTTTAGTACCGAAGAGTTTAGTGGAAAGGGTGGATGTATTAAAAGCATTTAAGCAAATGCACAATGTGCTTTGAAATACTTGATATTGTTGCTGAGAATTTGCTGACTTTAGAAAATTTCTATATGGATTCTGAAACAGGGACTTCGAATGGATCCACATTAAAAGCTCATTCTGAACAACAGAGTTGGAAAGATACCTAAAACAGGAATTATTCTGTAGACTAAGGCTTCTCCTCTTCTCATCCCACCAAGCAAAGATGAGTGTGAATCCACTTTTCTTCTTTTCAAAATGTAGGAAATAAAAGTGACTCAGAAACACTGTAGGAAGAAGGTATGTAGGATGCAAGTAAAAAGAATGAGGGCAATTGAATGTACCTTGAAAAAAGAAAACTTTATGTAAAAAATAATGAGTTGCAGATCTTTTATAAAGCAATGCACACAAAGTGGGTGGAAAGCAGCAGGTGGCTAGAAAGAATGATATTTTAGATGATAGTAGAAAAACACATGTGCACTTCATTTTTGTTTTCCTTTCAAAGCGCTCTTCTGTTCCTTCTCTGGTTTGTATTTGCAGATCTCCAAAATCACAGTGATTTCTGTGCAGCCTAGGCTTCTCCCAAACTAGAAAGATGTCTTGAAATCACTTGCATTCAAAAGTTGAAGTCTCTACCTCATTTAAAGTTTGAGTCAGGTGCATGAGCTCCTGGCACCACATGTGGACACAAACGATGTTCCTGAGCATAAGCAACTGCAAGTCAGGCTCCCTTCATGTGAAAATCAACCCTGGGTAAATAAGCAATTCCTTGACTTTCCCTGCCAAATTTGTTCAGTCTTTTTAAATGATCTTGATACCCTGCTTACTCTGTGATTTCCAGAGCATGATTACTTTTTTTTTTTTTTGGTCTGTTTCTTGCCTGTAGTGAAGGGAGGTGGTGCAATACAACCCCAGCTTGAGCTTGAGCTGTGTAGGAAGACAGGAGTTCCCAAAGACAACATTTTTGCAGATGGATTTGTTATCTTTTTCTTAGCCGTTTCCTCTCATTTATCCCTCGATTCCAAGACCTTACTAAACTTTTTTCTAAAAATGGAAGTTACCAGTGTGCTTCACAACTTGACAGGGTCCTTACCCATTCTGGGGGCTTTACCTTTGTAACAGTCTCATTAAGCTTCTGTGATATCCACAGTGGGAGGCACAAGGAGGCACTCCCTCCTCTGAAGATCAGCACTCAGCTTCTCAAAAGTGTTTAGATGTTCCCGCTGAAATGATGGGAAGTTAATTGCCTTAATCCATCTGGACTCATATGTTGTGCTGTACTGTACATGCTGAAAATAATAGGACCACATTTTAACAGTATGGTTTTAGGCATGTGTGAAAACCACGGGCAACTCTCCAGGTACTCGGATACTATAGTGACAGAGGCTACATCAGCACTTGCTTAGACAGACAGCTGAACAGATTTCAAATCCAAGGCCTCCAAAAAGTGTCTTTTACAATACATTGCTGCTTTTTAACAGCTTGTTGGCAATAGTTTTTTAAACCTAAAGCATATGAATAATGCAAAGAAGAAAATGTTGCACAGTAATGTTGATTCAGTAACACTTTCTATGCTCATTAGCTAGTGTGCATTATAATTGAACTCTTACATGTGACAGCCACATGAATGCCAAATGAATGCAATATGATTAACGCTGTTACAATGAATACCAAATGCATTTTTAATGACTGAACATTTACCATTTTCCTGTTGATTCTGTGGCATGCAGTTTTGATTCTTTTTAAAAATTGAATCTGAAGCAGTGATATGAATGGTTTGTTGTATTTTAACATAGAACACGTTTAGCTGCTGCTGAGTTGTTAATCTCCGAGGCCCCATGACAATTTTGTTGACTATTTGAAAAAAGCAACTGATAAAGAAAATATTTTCCTAGAAACTGATAATGAATGAAAGATTATTCACTTGCACTTCTTTTAAGATTCTCTCAGCAGTGACCCATGAGTGTTACCCAGACATCACAAGGAAAGGGAAATAGGGATAACTGCTAACGCCAGAAGTCATTTTTCTTCTTGCAAACTGTGGCTCTGGAGTGATGGAATAATAGAATTTAAATTTTTTATTGTTGTCGTGCTTGGATTAAATACTTGAATAAACAAACAAAATGTTCATACTTTAAATACAAACTTTGTTCTTTATTCCAGTGAGCGATGCTTCCACCAGGTTTCTTAGCCTTCAGGCAATATTTATCTGCAGGGAGCAGTGGTTAGTAATCCTACCTTATTACCTTGTATGCATAGTAATTTGTTTTACGAATGGCCCTACACAAAGCAAGAAACCTACTCGCGGAAGAGTTTACCAATAATGGCAAGAGTTCTATGGCTATGTCCATGCTGAAACACCACCCCACCTAAGAAAAAAAACATGATGCAAAGACAAAAGCCTCTTCTCAGACTTCAGACATTTTTATATTTCACAGAGATGTCACTTGAACTGGATGATCTCCAGAGGTCCCTTCCAACCCCTACCATTCTGTGATTCTGTGAACTAAAGCCACATCTACTGTGCTTCTGGAGGACAGAGAGGGCCTGGAGGACACAAGGCAGGACCGTGTTAACACTTGGAGGTACTTATGTAGAGTCATTTTTGCTGTGCTTTCATGAGCTACACTGAATGCCCTGTGAGCTACATGCCTGCAGACTAGGTTCTATGAATTTCAAGAAAAAGAACATGTTTGCTCTGGAGTTCAGTAACACCAAGCTGTCACTCCTTGTCTTTTACTTTTCCTGGAATTAAATCTCTAAATTAATTTAAAAAATTATAGTATTTATCTGTTCATTTTTATTGCAAGAGACTATAAAAAAAAAAGTTATGAGCTAGAATAAGCAGGTTGCTAACCAGGTATTCTGTGAGAAACTGCTGTAAATTAGGAAGAAAGTCGTGTTCCATAAATAACTGACTAACTGCAGAGAACAACAATGCCACTCCTCATGGCAGCAGCAGAAATGCATGATGGTAACAAGAGAGGAAAGAACAACTAGGGTTCTCAGGCAATAGGAATAAAAGGTCAGACCTGGCTGCTCCTGTGCACTCCCTTTCCTCTGCTGCAGACCCGCTGTGGTACAAAGTACCTGGGTGGGTGAGCTGAAGGCAATTTTTGTCCATGTTTGCTTCAGACACTGGGTGAATTTTAACCCCAAATGAAAGAAAGTGCTTTGTGTTTCAACCTATGTAACATTTGCAACCTATGTTACATTTCTAATATCTCTCTTTTTGCTCTCACTCCCTTCAATACGCTACTTGATTTGCATCTCCAGTATGATATAACTTTGATAGTTCTTCTGTTTTTCTCATTCCCCTATCATATTAAATTCTCTCTGAGGGTTTTTGCATCATCCAAAATGCTGGTTTCCTGATGTTTTATTTCCATAGGCAATGTAAGCTGTATAAGACCTCAAGTTATGCTATTTTCTTGAAAACGTAAAATAAAGACTAGGTTCCTCCAAATAAAGTTGAAGTTCATCGAAGCAGGAATGTGCATGACACTAATGGGTCAAAGTGATTCAGAGGACTTAAATAAATAGACCCAAATCAGGAAGTACTCTTGTGATCCTGCTCACACAGAAGAAAATCACTGTTTCATTTTAACTAACCACAATCAATATCCATCAAATAATACATACTAACTACAGATTGGGTCTTTTTACGTACAGCACACAAGAATCTGCTCTGAGGAAGCTGCAATCTGAACAGCAAGACAGACAGACAGACCTGACAGAACTGTTTTACAAAGGTGAGGACTTGAGATGCAAACGTTTTGCACAAGGTCACAAAAACTATCTGCTGCTGCGCCAGACCTTGCCCTTCCCAGACATTGTTCCGTGTGTTATGCATAAACTCACCACTCTTATGCCAACTCCAGGCATTTTTCTAACACAGTTAAATTTAATCTCGGTTCTACACTGCAGTGTTTTGGAAAACTGCAGTTATGGTTGGGCCCAAGGAGATATGAAAGGTGCATACACTGGGTAAATTTGGAAAGCTCAACTTTTATTTATATATACCAGCAAGTGCTTGTAAATTTCCCCTGCAGAGTTATTTTGGTCTGCTACCACAAATTTCTCAGCTGCTGAGAGATATTCCTGTCAGCTGAGAGGATGATGCTTTTCAGGGCCGGAGTGACACAGGCTCAGACCAGTGGGCTTCCCACTGTGGGGGATCCTAGGGACAGGCAACCTCCTAGCATCATCAGGGCTCTTCTGTCAGGTCTGGGTTTTGGGCTGCTGGTCAGCAAATGCCGGCAACGCAGCCCTGAGAGAAGCACAGCAGGTCAAAGCTTGGTATTTTATTTTCTGTTTTAGATCTGTTTTCATAGAGGGATGAAGCAATTAAGAGATCAGGGGACCTACCCTGAATTTTTGAGTTTTTATACTACTCTTGCTTCCCCACACAGTGCTTATAGACACTTAATGAATGTTCTTAGGATCATGTTCCACTTTTCTTCTAAGCCATGTGCTCTTATTGTGCTTTTTAACTTTCAGCATTATGTAAAATACTGTTGGCTTGGACATCTTGTTAGGTCTCCATCAGTAAAATCTCTTTCATGTTTCAGATTTTTCTCTTAAAGTGTGTTGGTGTTTCTCCCTATGGTGAACTTGTGTGTCTTTTGGCAAACAAGAAAATATTTAAGTAAACCATCTAGGCAAGTTTTGGATATTCTTTGTTGTATCTAACAATGCTATTGGTTTGCCTTTTTTTTTTTTTTTTTTT
>Ga0065711_1000570_pt1 | contig 61614 bp, 30 predicted proteins | sample Hoacrofraction12_FD_59098 | JGI IMG/M metagenome (GOLD analysis project Ga0065711, IMG submission 59098) | Hoatzin crop microbial communities from Cojedes, Venezuela - Epithelial fraction 12 v2 (version 2) | ecosystem: Host-associated > Birds > Digestive system > Esophagus > Crop | place...
GAATGTTCAGGGTTGGAAGGGACCTCTGTGGGTCATCTAGTCCAACCCCCGTGCCGAAGCAGGGTCACCTACAGCAGGCTGCACAGGACCTTGTCCAGGCGGGTCTTGAATCTCACCAGAGAAGGAGAATACACAGCTTTCCTGGGCAACCTGTTCCAGTGCTCCATCACCCTCAGAGTGAAGAAGTTCTTCGTCATGTTGAGATGGAACTTCCTGTGCTTCATTTTGTACCCATTGCCCCTTGTCCAACCCACTTAATAAACTTGTACAATGAAATGACTGGCTTAGTAGATGAGGGGTGAGCAGTGGCTATTGTCTACCTAGACTTTGATAAGGCATTTGACACTGTTTCCTGTAAAATCCTCACCAAGAAGCTGATGGTGTATGAGCTGGAGAAGCAGACAGTGTGGTGGGTTGAAAACTGGCTGAATGGCTGGGCCCGCAGGGTGGTGACCAGTTACTTGAAGTCTGTTTGAAGGCTGGTAACTAGTCTTGTACCCCAGGTGTCAATACTGGGTCTGATCCTGTTCAACATCTTCATTAATGATCTATATGATGGGACAGGATATACCCTCAGCAAGTTTGCTGATGATAAAACTGGGAGGAGTGGCTAATAAGCCAGAGCATCATGCTGCCACCCCAAGGGACCTCAACAGGCTGGACAGATAGGCTGACAGGAATGTCGTGAAGTTCAACAAGGGGAAGTGCAAAGTCCTTCACCTGGGACTGAACAACTCTGTGCACCAATATATGCTGGAGGTCAACTGTCTGGAAAGCAGCCTTGCAGAAAAGGACTTGAGAGTCCTAGTGGATACGAAGTTGAACATGAAACAGCGGTGTGCCCTTGCAGCAAAGGTGGCTAATTGTCTCAAGGGCTTCATTAGACAAAGTATTGCCAAGAGGTTAAGCGAGGTGATCCCTACCCTCTACTCAGCACTGTTGAGGCCACACCTGTAGTGTTGTGTCCAGTTCTGAGTTCCCCAGTGCAAGAGACATGAAGATACTGGAGAGAGTCCAGCAAATGGCCACAAAGATGGTTAAAGGACTGGAGCATCTCTCATCTGAGGAAAGGTTGAAAGAGCTGGGAATGTTTGAGACAAGAGAAGGCTTGGGAGGATCTTACCAATGTATATAAAAACCTAAAGGGACGATGTGAAAAAGACTGAGTTGGGCTCTTTTCAGTAGTGCCCAGTGACAGGACAAGAGATAATGAGCAGAAACTGAAACACAGGACATCAGAAACCCTTGTTTACTGTGAAGGTGACCAAGCAGTGGAGCTGGTTGGCCAGGGAGGTTTTGGAGTCTCCCTCTTTGGAGATATTCATAAGATGACTGGACATGGACCTGGGCATCCTGCTCCAGATTACTGTGCTTGAGCAGGGAGGTTGGACAAGATGACCTCCAGAGGTCCTTTCTGACCTCAGCCATTCTGTGATAGGATGATGTTTATTGGCTAAGCCTGGCAGCCGGAAGAAAGCTTCTCCATAATGTTATACAAGTGTATGTAGGAAACTTAAGAGTGAAATGTGTATGTTCTAGGTTTCAAAGATAGGTTGGGAAATCTGGGTTCTCTGGAGCTTTTGTTCTACTTCTTGCTCTGTATTTGTTGTGATATGCAGTCATGTAGTTGGGCTGTGCTAATTGTATGTAGACTTCTTTTTCATTCAGCTCAAAGGAGGTGTGGTGTTCACACAAGTAAGGTTGAGTTGTGAAGTGACTGAAGCTGCTGGCTGTATCGTGTGCTTCTTGCGCAGTTCAAAAGCTGTTGTTTAATGAGATGTATCAGTGAGGAGATACCTTATTACTTTTTGTTAAGCTGTTTTCAGCACAGGAAAATTTTGGTTCTGTTCCTGCTGGTCATGGCTTGCTGTTAAAGTGTAAAAAACAAAAAAAAAAACCAAAAAAGGAGAAAGACATCTAAGCAAAAGTTGTGAAATGGCCATCGAGGGAGCATAGGGGCCACAATTAAAGATCACTTGCTACATCTGACACCTACAGAAGGAGCTGATGTTAAGTTTGGGTGTTTTGCACAAGTGAGGAACAAGGTCCTGACTGGGAAGCTGGGGATGTTCTGACTTGAGTTCTTTTGCCACTGAAATTATTGTGGCCTGCAAGCAAAACTTTCAGCATATCCATTTTGAAGTGTGACTTGTACTATGTTGCCTTTTAGAAGGTAGGAACATGATTTATTTCATATTAGTGGAGTCAATTTTGGAAATACGTCTAGAAATGTGATAAGAAGTGATTAAAATGTATATGCGTCATGGTCTCTGATGCTCAAGAGGCTGCTAATAATGTTGAGAAGTAACAGGCTGTTTTATAAGCAGCAAAACTAATGGTTTCCTATGGATTTTTGACCTACATCCCCCTGTACCACCCTCTGCTCCTCATGCACACATTGCTGTGAATGCCTTCTTATCTTCCTATTTCACTGCATCAATTGCAGTGTGTTCTGTGCCTGCTTTAGAGCTACCTACATGCTAAATGCTGTCCCTCTGAATGAATAAAGGTTTAGATTATAACTGCCTTCCTCTCAGTTGGGGTGCTTATTTGTGTCTGTCTACCTTATCGAGCCACAGATTTTTTTTTTTTTCATTTTTTTGTTTGTTTGTTTTTGTTCCACCACAAAAGGTAGAGGTCTCAAGTATCTGGTTCTTCTGACTCTATAAAATGAAGTTTGAAAAGAGAGAATGGATTCAAAGGTTACTGCAAATGTATGTGGCAAGTGACAGATGTACAGCAAACTTGCATAAGCCTTATTCTCCTAAGAAATAAGGTTAAAAATAGTAAGTAAGTGTCCTTTTACCTGAATTCTGTGTTCTTAGGTAGTGTTCCATTAAGACATAGACCGTCTGCGTACGATGCTGTAATACCTCAAACTTGCAACAGTTTGACTTAGTTTGCTCTGAGATTCGGATTCTTGATTTGCATTGCTGGCATCTGTTCTTATTTTCTGCTTTGTTACCAGAGGACGAGAAGGTGGCTAACAAGACATCAGTTTTTGAAAGGGATTCAAGGGAAAATCAAAGAACTGCAGACCCCTAAGCCTGATGAATGAACTGCAGATTAACAGAAACTAGTACAGGGAATTGAATTTTTGAGCATACAGCTACCTAAGATTTCCCAGTATGTTTTCAATGATGTCATGATGCACAAAGCTATAGAAGATCTCTGAAGGAGTCAACAAGCATATGAACAAGGGAGATATGGTTATACATATACATAATTTTTCAAAAAATGTTTGGCAAGGTTCATCACTAACAGCTGTTGAACTAAGTAGCCATGGGGTGGAAAACTGTGTATCTGTTTACCTGGAGAAATTGGTTTCAAGGCAGGAAATGGAGAGTGCAAGTAAATATGGTGCTGGAGGCCCCAGAGGACGTATGTTGGGGACCCATGCTCTAAATTATACAAATATATTATTTAGAGTTTGTAAATGGATGAATATTGGTATGATCAACTTTGCTGCCAACATGGATATTTGGGGTGGAAAACTGAGGCCAGACCTAAGAATTGCAGAAAAATCTTAAGGGACTGCACGATTGTCTCCTTTGTTTTTCAGCTAAATCTAAAATGATGCATATTGCGGCCGGAGGGGGAGAAATTCCGACTTCATGCTTAATATGAAAAGGTGTGAGGTGACTTATTACCACTTGAGAATGAGAGCTTGTGTTTATAATAGTTCCTGGAAATGTCACTGTAGTGCTCAATAGCAGACAAAAAGCAAATATTTAATATTTTTGGAAAGGAGAACAAAACAGGCAAGGTTCTTGTGGTGGCGTGTGGAGCTAAGCTGCCTCTGCATGTTGCATGCTTCATGTAGTTCTAGTCTCTCGGCTTCAAAAAGGGTACAGTAGAACTGGCAGAGGTGCAAGGATAAGTGGATGATGATGATGATGATGATTAGACTGATGCCTAAACAGGCAAGACTGGAAGAAAGGGACTGCTTTCTGCTGGCTCATGTGCAGTCCTGGTTGTTCACAAAAATGATCTGTGGGAGGTTCTAGTTTTCTGAACACCACAGGACCAGTCAAACCCACGAGTACCAGTTTCTTTTGAAACCAAGATGACACACAAGGTCAAAAATATTGTTTAATCGTGTTGGAAAAAGAGCATTTGGCGGTTTTGCACAAATTGGAGCGGTTGGTTCACTGCTGTAAGCTCTGCAAGATTAGGCTGTTTACATCTACTGTTCTAGTTCTCACCAGTCTGAAGTATTTTCCGCTTAGTTCCGTTGGGCATCTTAGACTTCAAGTATTTCTTGCCAACAAAAATGGTCAAGCTTCCCATTTTGCATACACTTGATACACACTTGAGTTTTGTTTTAGTAATGGATTTGTTACCAGATGCAGAAGTAAAAGAAAACCCAACTTTCCGTGTGTGTTAGGAACATGTTCCAAGCAGACTTTTTCAGTGGCAGTGTGCAGAAATGCATGACAGATGCATAGGCTCTGATGCCTGAAGTAATTTCTCTTTAGGTAGAGATTTGTACGTCTCGGAATAAAAAAAGTAATCTGTATGAGTTTTCTAAGTTTCTTCAAAAATCTGAGTATCTATACAAGGAAAAGATCATTCTTTAATTTAACCTCCAAAAACTATTCTCTGCAGACAGTTGGAATGTGGTTATTAATTTTTAATCTGCCAATTGAGCAGTAATCTTGTCTGGCAAGGCCTTCATTAATTTTAAAACAGAATTTGAAGGTGGTTTATATATCTCTTGAAATCATAGCCTTAACCAGAATATGTTTCTTTGAAAGGAAAACCTATTTGCTGTCTCTGTTACGCACGTTCCCAATGGAATGGCCAGTAGCGGATAGGTTTCTTATTTCTAGGCACAACCAGTAAACACCGCAGCTTGCTATTAAAGTGTTTCTTTTGCTTATTTCTCAAGACTCTCGCTTTCTGTTATGCCTCTGCTCTTTTTCTGAGGAGTGGAAAGGGGCTTTTGAACCAGTCTGGTTTGAATTATTGTTTCGAACATGCTACTGTAGTGATAGAACTCCCTTACAAAAGTCTCTCTTCAGTAACTGTAACCTTCTGTTGCTATTACAATTATGGTTTTGTCAAAAGACATCATTACCACTCTGTCTTTGTAAAAACCTGATTTCCCAGTGACTGTAGAGGATCAGATCCCATGAACACGTTCTAAAGTCAGTAAAAGCGTCTAGATAATGGTGTACCTACAAAAGCAGTTTGATTTGATGTGCCCTACTTCTTGCCATTCTGGGTCTCTTGCAGCAGAGTCCAAATTCATCTGTTTGTAGAATTATCAAGCTGTACATGCAACACCATCGTGCTGGCTGTTGTATGTGGTGCATCCCATAAAAAACATTTTTTATGACTGCTATTCAGTGGACCGATCCCCTATGAATGATTTTGTCTTCAAAAGCAAAATCTGGTATAAACAGTGTCAGTAAAACATCCATTGCTAAAACCATTTGTTCTCTGGTGGACAGGCTGCACGATCTTTATATGGTATGCCATCAAGCTCCAAGCACTCACTTTGACAAATGGCTATCAGATATGGAAATTTCAGGTATGGAAATCTCCCCCTTGCCTTCTTCACATTTACTGATCCGTGCTTGGACCATCTTGTTCTTTTCACTCGACTGAGCTTAAGATGCCTCTGTCACAAGTTCTTTAAGGGTTGTTTTGTTTGGGGGTTTTTTGCCAGTATTTTTACTTTCTTTCTATTATTATTAGTGCTGGTGTTCCAGCCTGTGTCTGAGACTTTCCACTCTTCCTAAAGAAAAGGTTTTTTTGAAGAAGTACCTTTCTGCAGCTACTCTTCAACATTTCCAGCTTCTGCTATGCAAACACTGTCTGGCATGACTACAGAGATAATCTTGTTTTTCAGATCAGGAGTTCGTGTTGCTTGTAATTCCTAAGCCAAAGTGACAACCTCTGTTAAATTTTTAGCTGGCAGAGGCATCTGTTGCTTCCCATCTCTCAAAAGCTTCTGCGTGCACAAATGCTCCCATAGTATAGATGTTATATCTGTAGTATATCATGCTACCAGTTTTGGCAGTAACAGAAATTTCCATGTTGTTATAAGAGCTCTTGGCATATCATCCTTACAAAACTTAATATTGTATACAAGAGCTGTGGGGTTTCTCACTTTCATGTAATGTGCGGTCATCTGCTAACATGATACCATGAAGTCTGCCCACTCTGTGGTAGAGAAGAATAACGAGCTGTGTGCCAGAGTAATGTTCAAGGTTCATCTGGAAAAAAATTGGTTGACTAGTTAGTATAAGAAAGTCGAAAGCTTCTTGGGGAGTTGTAACGCCATATTCTTTGTATGCTCTTTGAGGGAGGCAGAGGGTACTGGACAGACATGCGTTCGTGTTTATGAAGGTAGCTTAGTCTCCTCAAAATATGGTTTCCCATCTGAGAACCTTAGATGCAGTCAACGGTGTCTTAGTCTCTTGAGTTTGAGTGAGTTACTGGTCTCAGTAGTGTTTTCTTAAGTTTCTTCTGCATTAATTAATTTATCTAGTGAAACACACTCCTTTACAGTTTCTTACTGATCTTAGGATAAATTTTATCTTATGATCTTATAGATATAGGAACCTCATGTTGTGATGTATTCTATTTTAGCCCTTTGTAATTTCCATAGTTTTCTTGAGTTATCTCAGAACTAAATAGTCTGTACCTCCCCCTCAGAAGCATAGCAAATTGGAACAGTGAAATATTCCACAATTAACATTCTGCTGTGAGGAATCAAGTTGTTCTTTTGGGATTAGCTAGTTTTGATCTATAATGGCGTTTGCCTACACTTTCAGATTTTTATAAAGCTAAAATGTCAATAGCCATTTGATTCTCCTTCATGAAATATTTAACTGATGCATCCATTTGTGTGTAGATGTGGCACTTGGGGACATGGTTTAGTGGTGGACTTGGCAGTGTTAGGTTTATGGTTTGACTTGATGATTTTAAGGGTGCTTTCCAATCTAAATGACTCTGTGTATTGGAATTCAGAGGTTTCAGAAGCCCTATTTTCCTTATGTGGAAGCAGGTTGGTTAGATCTGCCATGTCACGGTCACCTTGTTGTTTAGACATCCATTTGTTATCAAACTCGCCTATTGAGCTCTGGTCAGTAATTGTTCAGTTTTGTCCTCTAGGGCCTTCTAAAACTATAGGTCTGTGTGTTCCCAGGTAGAGTTTTTAGGATTTAAAAGTGGACTGGCAAGCTGTGAGTTAGAGCAGAACACTTCATGGAGACCTTGACTGCTCCCTTCTATCTGGAGAAAGCTGTAAGTCCACCCTGACTGAAGAAAGCCTTCAGTTGCCCAGGCTGATCAACCATAACTGATCCTGCTTTGAGCAGAAGGTTGGATTAGAGACATCCTGAGGTCCCTTCCCACATGAACGGTGCTGTGATTCTTGATTCTATGGTCTTAACTTAATGAACAATTTTATATAAAAATTTGTAGGTTGATTCTGGATAGTGTTAGTAAGAGATCTCAGAGGAATTTCAGTACTGCCTATGATCAGGCTTTTATTGCATTTGTCATGTTTTCTTACCTGTCTAGAGAGAATCACTTTACCTGAGTCATCCTGAGGTTCTAATAGCTAATAATTGGTCAATTTGAGAAGTGCTTTGTAAACTTTGAATGCTAATGAAATGGCTTTTCTATCCTCAGTATATTTGCATCCTCTTTTTCTTACATTACAGGTTCATGACAGTAAAAGAAACTAGACAGCATTATTGCCTAATCAGGTGTCAGAATCTTCTAGTGCAAATACCAAAAGCAACATATGAGCTGACTTTGAATGACAAGCCGTAGGAGTGGGATCTCTGGCCTCTTGAGAGGGACGTCTGTGCCTGGCTTGATGTCAGTTTAACGCAGGAGTGCTTGCCAGCTGCTGGGGCTGTGCATATACCTTGGGTTCAGATTTATTGTCTGGGCATGAGTTAACTGAGCCATGGGAAATTTGGGGGGAGTTTAAGTTCAAAGGAATTACAGCTGTGTAGGTTGGACAGGGATCTCTTGATGGTTGGAGAGAGAGAGAGAGAGAGACACTTTGTTTTGCATATCTCAGCAGGCAGTTTAGATGCCATTTGAAAGATTTGGGATTACCGGATGCTGAGTTCCACTAAATCCTGAACTCAGTGAGAGAAGAGACCTCCATCTACATGAGGTAGTGCTGGTAGGGCAACTGGCTGCACCTAAGCTTTTAGGCGGCATCTGCTTGTTTACTCCCGTTTTCTATGAATATGATGACTCTGATTAAAATAAGAAAGCTACAGTCTTATAAATCATAGTGAAAACATCATTTCCCCTGATATAAGCAGTTTATTAAAGACTTAGTATTAGTCTGCTAGTTATTTTAACATAGTTTCTCCTCTTAGAGAGCATTTCTTGAACTTGTGGATATCATGATTTAATTCCTATAAATTTTAGGGGAGTGGGTGTTTATATTAACAGTATTTTAATACCAGTTTCTAAGACATAATAGAAAAATAAAATGCATATAATGTTGTGGATACAGCTGCATGGCTACTGTTTTAGAACAGGTTTATTCCTAACTGTTCTTGTGTCTGGGGCAATGTCTTTTGGAGTCTGATTTCTTCCTGTTACTTACTTTAATCTGTTTAGGTAGTAATATTTTATACTGCATTTGCGTTGCACTTTGGTCACTGTTGAATTTCTGCTGCATGCAAACAAGAAAGGAATTTTAAAAATTTTAGCAAATCCATAAAAGCACTGCTTAGTAGCTGATGTGCACAACTAATACTTGTGGGTCAGCAAGACCTTTTGTTTTTTAGGCGTAGTTTGCTGCAGTAGGTGGTGGAAACATCTATTAAAAAGATTTAAGAGCGTTTTGTGGAGCAAATGTTAATAATTCTGTACTGCTTTGCTAATTATGCTTTCTAAAGAGCAAAGCTGTTGGCATTTCTTTTGATAGAGGCTATATGACAGTATATTTTTGTCAGGTGGGTGTTGCTAATAAAAAATTTATTATGCCTTTTGTGAAATTGTTTAGTCATACTTGGATGCACCAGTGTAAATAAATCCCTTTTGTGCTACAGATATTGGTAGATTTTTGTTTTTGTTTGGGTAGTGTCTTAAACATTAGCCAGTATTTTTCACCAATTCCTTATGCTTAAATGCATTCCTTATGCTTCAATTCTTAAATGTTTGTGCATGTATTTAAGCAAAAGAAAAAAAGAACAAGAAAATTGCGTAATGCAGCCCATTAGGCTCCATAGCTCAAGTCAAATAGACTTGAAGTTGTTTCCAAACTTACTCATGCTGTATAACCTGATTTCTGTAACAGAAATAGTGGCAAAGTAATTATCAAGTGTGCTGAGATGACTGTGAAAGATGAAGTCTCAAATAAGGAGTAAAATATTGTATTTGTACATATAATGTAATCAAATCCTATTTTTTCCTATCTCTTAGATGATGAAGCATGCCTGGGACAATTATAGGCAATATGGATGGGGACATAATGAGCTCAAACCAATTGCCCGGAAAGGACATTCCACCAACATATTTGGTAGGCTATATTTTCTGTTTGGTTTTGGTGGGGTTTTGTTGTTTTTGTTTTTTTTTTTTATGCTGTGCTCTTTGAAAGTCTACCCAAATGTCCTAGCAAATTCTGTTCTGCTATAAATATTTTGAAGTGTGGATGACAGAAATGTATCGATGATTTCAGTGGTACTTCAATGAATTCCTTGACTAAACCATTTTTTTGGGACTATTATGTTCTTATTGTTGCAAAAGCTAAGCCCTGTCTGTGTGCACTGTTACTTTGTATACACGTGTATTTACATAAATGGAAGTTACAACACAGTGATGATATTTTGGAATTCAATGAATATAAATTGTTTTTTTAAAAAAAACCCCACCTCATCTTGTCTAGATCTTTGTGTTTAATTCCATGAGAATGTGATACCAGATGAAATGCACATGCGAAATGCTGAAAAACTGCTAGTACCAAGGTGAAATTTAAAGTAGCTTTTTAAAAAAAGATCTAGGTAAGGCAAAAGTGACATTGTGACTTGATGCGTGAGTTGTGGATACTGAGCCCGTAGACTGGAATGAAAGAGAAAAAACAACACTCAAAATACAGAAGTTTGAGGGTAGGGGCAAGTTTTGAAGAAATTCAAGGGGTGGAGTGAGAATATTTGAGCAATGGAGTGTGAGTGAGTGTTACAAAGGGCATTTAGTATGAAACATGAGGAAGGTAAAGATGAAGAAATTCAATAGCCTTCTGTTGTGTACGTGTGATCAGACTAGACGGCTTTTCTTCCTTAAATATCAGTGGTCTGCAGCAGTACTGCTTTTTTGGTGTCAATGCATTGGGATAGAACAAGTATCCTCTGGTATACCAAAACACATAACCTTGATGTTCATGATTAAGGTTAAGCCTGGATTGGTCCATAATACACAGCACCTAAGATGACTGAGCAGTGAAGTTCGTGCATTTGTTTTGAAATGCACATGAGAGCTGCTCTAAGATGGCGTAGGGGTTTTTGGGTGCTGTTCAGGGTTTCATACTGTGTTCATCCACACTCTGGTACCTGAGGAAGGTACAAATGTATCCTAACCACTTTTTAAATCAAGAATGAGTGTGAATATACAGTACATACCTTAAGTACGTTAGAATTGTTTATAATGGTTTGCTTGAAATCAAGATTTTATTGGCTTTTATTGTAAGGCAGTTTGCTAATGGCTTTGTGTGAGGTTGGTTCTCATTGTAATTGGTATTTCTTTCATTTATCTTACTTTAAACCTTGAACTTGTTTCTTGTGGATGGTAGAAATACAGATTAGGATTGTCTAAGTGTCTGGTTTTATGTATTTAGTGGCTGAACACAGAATATATTATTGTGACTTAAATCAAAATTTGGTTAGCTTTTTGTTTTCATTCATAGGAAAAAAGTGAACTCCCAGAGGAGTTAATTCCAAAAGAAGAGTCAAAGGACTTGTTTCAAAAGATTTCATTTTTTGTTCAGTCCCTTCCCCCAATCTCCTTAAATTTTGTCTGGAAACCATTCTTACATCTTGCCAAATAAACAACTGATTTTCTTTATATCCAAACAGTTTTTCATCAAATTTATTTGCATGATGATTTTTAACCTTAAATAAGTGCTGGGCATGGAGAAGGGAGGAGAACTTTTAACTAAGCACACTGCTCCTTGCCCCTGCTCCCAGCAGTGGAAGGAGAGCCTCTGAATTACATTTTCTGCAATACTTAAAAAGAAACAAACAAAACAAAAAAAACCACCCACAAATCACCCCCCTCCCCCCAAACCTGTACTGTATAGAAGCCTATTTAAATCCACAGGAGAATAATTTCAGCTGCTGTACTAGCTCTGTCTGCAGTGAGGACTGTTCACCTTTGCTGGAAGCAAACCCCTTGGAGCCTGGCACTGATGGCTTCTGGCCATGCCCTGGAACCTGGTTTCTTACACGTCAGTATGGTGTGAAAGCTGATATTGTTTTACTTCTTGATATTGCTGTTTAGAGAAAATGACTGGGCGAGGGGGAGTTGTCTGAGGGGGACAAGATGAGCAAGTTAGCTTGCTCAGGAGAAAAAAGCATCTGGACGGGGCCGAGGAGTTGGAAGAGTGAAGTGCGAGAGTCTAAGATGCAGGTAGCACTGAGCATAGTGCAAGGAGAGAGTGCGAGGCTGAAGGGAAGACCAGGGCATTAGGCTTCTGCCGTGACAGACAGAAAGATGTTTCTTAGGTTCTCAGAGAGTATTGTATAGTGTTCTTAGATAATTTCTCTTTGCTATCTTGTACATTGGCACTCCTTTCATTTTTACTAGAAAAATATCTTCTGAAGCTTCCTGTGACTTAGTTGTATGTTATCTCTGATTCATGGGTATCCTTTATATTTTTTCCAGCTTAATGAAGTTGTATCTGACAGTGAAAATCTTTGTGAAAATGTTCACCTGTACAATCATGTAGTCTTTGCTGTTGAATTTACATGCAATTCTGCTGCTGAATTTGCCAGGTATAATTTTAAATCAGCCTTGGTTTGTAACCCAGACTCTCTCTGTGCAGTGAAATTTTTTTCTTTATGTAGCAGGAAAATGTTTTTCTAATTTTTTTTCAGTGTGACTGACACAATATTTTGAAGCAATTATGAATTAGAGTTTTTTTTCTAGTCTTTTCTTTTCTTTCCATTCCTCCTCTGCTTACTTCTAACATGTCTCCTAATGAGTCTGGAGGACTTAGACATTCTCCTCGGAATGCTTATTCTTTGGAGTTTGGCATTGCTGTCTGAAAGAAATTGCAGGCTTCTTCCACATTCAAGTTTCTGATCCTCTTATTCCAGCTAGCTCTAGCAACCGATTCTCTAAGTGTTTGCCCTTTTAAAATCCAGATGCTATTTTGTGCCATTTACTTTTTAGCCGAATCATGTTATGATTGTTCTGTTCAAGGCTATTTCATATGAAAAACTTCTGAACTATATAGTCTTCAGTATTTACCAAGTCTAGAATAGAATCAGCTGTTGTTGATTTGGTGGGTGGTTGATGAGAAGGGGGGAAAAAAAATTGGTCCTTGTGCCAAGGATTGTCTAAGCTGTATTGTTATTGCTAGTACTTTGCTAATCTCTATTGCCCATAATCACACCATTCCCAGTGGCATTTGCCTTTATAGAAGCATTACATAATTCTTTCTGAAGTCTGATACTATCTCAAAGATGATGTGAACCAAACTATTTTCTGCCATTTGTGCAGTCTGCTGTACTTTCATTTCAATTCATAGCACGTCTGTGAGGTTCAGCAAGGAGGTGGTATTGCTGGTTGACACTGCAACCCTTTGCGTGAGTCTTTGGGAGATCAGGTTTACTGATAACTCTCAAGTGAGGTAAACGCGACTCAATTTAGAAGGCAAATAAGCTGTTGATCTTCCCTGTTGGACTCCTCTTTCCCTCCGAAGCAGTGTATATCTAATTCTATGCCAAGAGGAACATCGGTGTTCCCAGCATTGCAAGACCTAGCAGGGTTCAGGCTGGGGTCAGAAAAGGAGAGAGGAGGTTGCCTGCTCTGCTCTCACAAATCTTAGTTTTACGTCATTAAAAAAATAGGGAAGGGTGATAAACTTTAAAGCAAGATGCTCCGTGCCTCACTGAAGCATGCCAGCAAAAACGTTTGTGGGCTGCCCCAACTATTAGTTTGACTTTTATCAGAAAACCTGCTGGGGTTGCTGTAGCTGACCTGCAGCTAGGTGCTCTTGCCAGTCTTTCGAGAGGTCTGAGCTGGTGACTGTAAATTGTAAAGGAGAGCCTGCTGGAAGTGTTGCCTACCAAACCATGTAGTCAGTCAGTAGTTAAAGTCTTGAATAGTACCTCAACAGCTGAGTCACAGCATTGGTAGTATGGTGCTGCTTTGGAAAAGTAGGACTGGGGATTGGTGGGCTTTTAAAGATATTTACATTTAGATGGCATAGGAAACAAACCTTTATAGGTTCTGTGTTGGTGAAACAGGGTGATAACTTGCTCCTATTTTTGTGAAAGTTGCCTTTTTTTGAAAGGGCTGATAGTCTCATGATTTGTTGTTTATTCCTACCCTATAAGATAAAATAAAATATGAAAGTCAAGGAGGAGGTATAACAGTGGTGTAGTTTGTCTTTCCAGTTTAATTTTTTATTTGCAGCTCTGTTGATGGTTGTAGCAGCTAAGCTAAAAAAAAGTTAACGTTTTTGTTGGTCTGCTTAAATTGCTGGAATAATTTTATGACAGCCACAGGGTATTATTGCAGTGGGGGAGGTTGTATGGGATCTGGGTCAAGTTCTCATTAGAACACAAAGGGTGAGGAGAAAAAGCTGGTGGAAAATGATGCATGTAAGATAATGAGCAAGCATGGCAAACACTGGGCTTGACTTCAGAAGGTTTTCTGGGTTTAGCTATAACCAGAGTAGTTGATGGTATTATTGGAGTCTATTGCTGTAATGAAATCTGATTCGATTTGCTTTTGAGAATCAGAGTAACAATCTGAAACACGCTCTTTAAAGGTGATTTGTCACTGCATTTGTTTGGTGACCCCTAGGGGAACAGCTTATGGAAACACCATTAAAATTACTCAGTCCAGATATGCTTCAGAGTTACTCTGGCACAAACTTTGAGGACACTTCGTTGTGAGTTAAAGTGAGCAGTTTGTATCAGTGGGTTGGTATCAGTCTTCAATATTTATTTTTCTAAAACAACATTTATTTGAGAACCTGAATGACTTTAAGAAAAAAAAATAAAAAAGACCACATTCCTTGGGCACTTAAAGCATAGTCCTTGGCAAAGCTAGAAATCATGGGCTGTCATCTTGCCTGATGTTTTCTGAAATGAGAGTTCTGACATTTGTTGTGTGTTTGGGGTTTTTTGGTAATGTTAACTATCTAAGAATAAAGTGAAGATGTACATTTTGTCAGGTAAGAAATATATGACAAAGTAATGATACAAACACTTGCAAAACTGTAAATGTCCCATACTACTAACAGTGCATTTCTAAACCTTGCATTTGGATGTATTCTGTCTAGAGATGAGCTGCATTATATGAAAATGATCTGATAATGTATTAATACATAAAGAGGTATATGTCTAGATATGTTTTCAAGGGTGTGAAAAGATCTTTCCTAAGGCATAATGATTTGGAGTTTTTAAGTTGTAGATGCTTGCATCCAGACATGCCCATTTTCATGCAGAAAGATTTAATGAAACTATTACCTTGTATTTCGTCACACTAGAACTGTCTCACACATCTATAGTGCTTTCATGCCTCTCCTGTTCTCTTACCTCACGTGCTGTGCAAATGGTGTTTTTAATCTGTGATGTCTGCAGGCTCTGTCTTGGGATGTTGTGTTCTGGGAGGAAGGGAAAATTGTCAGCGAAGTCACATTGTGGTTGCGTTTATTACCTAGTGGAGCCTGAAGGCTGCAATGCAGTGCCATATCTCTTCCCTAACACACAACCAAATACAGCTGTTCTCTCTTTTATGAGGGACTTTGTCTGGCATAGTGTCATATAACATAATGTGTTGCTGCTCTCTATATATGGAGAAATGAAATTTTGAGGTGTGTGTTGGTTAATGAGCAAGATGTGACCAAGGAAGCAACTCAAGGATTCGGTTGTGGCAGTCAGTGAGCTGAATTTTTTCTTTTTTAACTTGCCAGTGGACTGCTTGGTTTCTGCCACCTTGTTGAGTGTGTTCTGTTGCCCGCCTTGCTGCACAGCCTGTCTCAGCCACCTGCTACCAGTGCCACTGAAAAACCCCCGTGACCTGGGAGAAAGTTGCTGAGCCAGCTGTCAGCTGCCCACTGCTGCGGCGTGGGAAGCTCTTGCTGCAGATCTTTGTGTTGCTAAGCAGTGGAGATCTGACAGTGCATTCCGTCGCTGTGCCTGAGAGCAGGAGCGGAGATGCTCCCGACCCTGTGGAGAAAATGCATTTGTCAGACTGCAAAGGCTTGAGGCTGTTGCAAGAAGGAGCTGAGTCAGGCAAAGGAGTCTGTTTTTCCAGTGCCTTTGGCAAGTACAGTGTAGCTTGAGAGAGTAATGTGAGCTCTTCGTGCAGTCTTTGTGGTCTAGAAAACAAGAGGTGGAATATTTCTTGCAAGGACTACAAGAAAATGTGTTAACAGATTTTTTTTTTTTTTAAATTACCCTGGGAAATATTCATTACTTCATTAGACACTCTTGTCATCTATCATTGTAACAGTTATTGGGCTGCCTGAGGTGCTGTGACACTATCATCTGCTGTTATCTGATTAGTTGTCATTTACTTTTGAAGTTGGCATAATTGAGTGTCAAGGGTCCCAGGTTTCATGGGCCTCTTCTTTTTTGGGTTTGTTTTTTTTTTTTTTTTCTGCCAGATAACCTGCAAATTTATTAACATTATGGAGACAAACACTTTTACTGGGAAGAAATTAGATATGCCATAAAGACTGACGGATGATCTCTTGAAAATATGGTTAAAACCTTCTGGTGTCTTCTTATTGGAAAATCCTAATGAAGAGACAGGCAGGAGAAACAGCTTCTGCTCAGGATCCTTCTTCTGTGCTTGTTTTCAGCCTCTGAATCCATGAGGAGGATAAATGAAAACAGAAAGGGAATATGAGTTATATATGTAAACAAATATGTTCTTGACTTGTTTTGATGAAAAAAAAATGAGGTGAGCAGTAGTTTTTATCTGAACTGTACGTGCACAAGTAACCAACCCATCATTGCCTTTTTTTGTGGCAAATGAAAGGGGAAAGAAAGTCCATTCCTGCTAATTTATAAAGAAAGGTAATTTCACGATGCAAATTTCAGCCCAATCTGTAATTCATGTTCTATTTGACTTTAAAGTAAATGAAACTGCCTTAGGACAGGCTTATGCAGCTGTGTCCTCTGCAAAAACCAGTGATGAGTGACTACACTGAGACAATGTTGAATGTATACATGTACATTTTAATGTATATTTTCTGGCTAGTAACATAATTTTTGGAAAGATAAAATTTTAAGAAAGAACGTAAGTATCAAGAGCTGCTGGCCGAATTTGGAATTAGAACAGTGTTCTGATAATCCAAGAAAAGTTGTTTCAGGTTGAATGGAAGATCAAACATGATTATTACTCATCTTGCAAAAAGTGCTCTTGGCAGTAGCCTAGGGAAGAAATGTAAGAGCAGGAAAAGCCTGTAGTAAGTGAGCGTTTCTCAGGGTACTCTCCAGGCTTACAAAAATTTGTGCAGTGATAGTGCTTCTGTGGTCAAAGGCAGCAAGTTTTGTTTAATTACTTGTAGTTTATTTTCCGTGATTTTGTACAATCTGCTTTTGAGTCTGTGCAAACTTAAGGGCACCCACCACCTCCTATTACAAGTGGTTCCATAGTTTGATTCCATGTACTGTAGAGAACTTTTTAGTTTTGAAATCTGCTCACTGTCCTAGGTGACTAGTTTTGATATTGGAAAAAAAACTCATTATTTGTGTCTTCCTTGCCATTCATGAGTATGTAGAACTGCATATGCCCTCAGTTGTGTGTCTGTCACGTGGAGAGTCTTCGTCTGTTAAGCCATTTCTCATACATATGTTTTTTCATACCCTATACATTGTTATCACCTTTCTTTGTGTCTTTTCACATTCCTTTTCTTTAGAGGAAGACTAAACTGTTCTGTTTTGTTCCCTGTTCCTTTCCTAATGATTATATTTTGCATCTTTAAGACTCCTTTATGGAGTCTAGAAACTCACTATAGGGTGGTTTTTCTGCAGTAGCATTCCTTTTCAAAATTCTCAGCCACTGTGTACAGTATTTCTTAATTTTTTGTAAATATTGATGATTTATAAATATTTCCAGATTATTTTATAAATAAGTATTTGCCCAGGCATTCTTCTCTGTAGGGTCCTACTGGTGGTTTCTTCTCACAGTAGTAATTAGTTGTTTAAGCTTAACCTTTTCCTATATTTTAAACAATTATTCATCTGCATAAGAACAATTTTCTCTTATCCTGTGGCAGGTAGGTTTTCTTAAGAGCCTTTGTTGAGGGATATTCTTATGTACCTTCTGTATATTTTCCCTGTTCATATGCAAGCTGGCTTCTTAAAAATACTGTAACATTGATCCTAAGATAAGATTTCCCCTTGCAAAATCTCTGCCTCTTCCTCAGTTCGCCCAATTTAAAGCTGCACTCTGATGCTGCTAATTGGGCAAATAGTGTTTTGTAAATGCTGTTTTGCTTCACTGCAGTAGACACGGTGTTTATTCAGAGTATGATTGTTCTCTCAAACTTGCAGATGTGCGCAGGCAGGAAGCAATCTGGCTGTGTGTTCCACTTAACTGGTTTGTGGTACTGATGCCATAGATAAAGACAACTGTGGGTAACTAAGAATATTTTTTTAATGTTACTCCTGTTTCATCAGACCTGTCGCAAGTGTGCCTGTGCATATCGGGAAGATTCACCATGAGCAGCTGTTGTCTTCTGTTCTTCGTTTGAATAATACAGTATTCCCACTGAATTCTCAGCTAATCTGTATTAGCTCATGGACAACACATCTAGGTCAGTTGTTCTCAGTGGCTTTTTTACATATTTCTGAACTGATGATGTTAAATCTTATGTCATTATTCAGAAGATTGAAAATTCTGCCTTAAAAAAAAAAAAGAGATGTACAGATGCAAAGTGGAATTAGATAAATACACTGTATTTCTGTAAGCTACCTTGTAGCATAGTGAGGTAAACATCTACATCAAATGGCAACGAAGATATTAAGTGATACTAGAGTTCAGGGCTCAGGCACAAATTGAGAATTTTTGTTCTCTCTAATAGCATCCTCTCGTGTTTTTCTTATAAACCAGATGGTTTGTTCTGAGGGGAAAAAAAAGTATTTGCTTCCTGTTGGGAATCGTTGCACTTGTGTTTGTTTATATTTGGGAATTATTTAGGTTGTGGGAATGCTATTCCTGAATATAAACTTGTTTCCTTTCATTTGGAATTAAGAACAGAGGGTGTAATATGGAAATGAAATTAAGACTATGCTGTCTCTTTCGGACTGTGTTAAAATATTAAGTAAATGGGCATGACAGCTAAGTAAGGATTGGCATACTGAGCTCTAAACTGAAATATGGTAAGCACAACAACGTGGACAGGAGTACAAAGTGGGAGGCAGATGCAAGTATGCTTTGCTGTCATCTGAAGCCAGCAGATGTAGGAGGCAGCTGTAACTCCAAAGCAGTTCGGCCGTGTGAGTGCAGCACTGGGCTTGTGCCTGATACACTTTGTCTTCTGTCGGAGATTGTTCACTCGGATTTCACACCATTCTGATGAAGTTTAATGGCTACAAATCTGAAATTAGTTCCTTTTCAGCGGTCTTAAAGAAAATTTAGAATGTGGTTTGGACCAAAATGTGTGGAAGTGGCCCAAGCTTTTGATTATCTAAAGATGGAAAAGCTTATGTGACATGATAGCTGTTAGAAGTGTGTTTTTTGTGATGCTTTTCCTACTGCCTAGCTGATAAAGTACTTTAGCTTATGATTATCTGTAAGAAATTGTATCTTTACTGTCTTGGAAGATCAATACTTAGCTTGCTTCATGTATAAGATTTCTGCACTCAGGTCACACGACTATACTCTAGTCCAGATAACATTTTGCTCTCTTATTTACTGTCAAATATTAATCTTGCTCTGCTTGGTCCTGGGTTTAACTGACTGCTGCCTGTGTTTAGGTTCTGCATACCTTTTGAGCCAGCATTCACAGGTACTCTGCTTCAACCTTCCACTTCCTGATTTCTCAAAATGGAGTTGCTCTAGATCTGTATTTATCGTTAGTTTTGATTGACTGCTTCATGTATGTAGCTGGTTGCCATCACGATTCACTTCTCGCCCGTTATTCTTGCCTCCTTTCTGATAGACTTCTGTCCTGTCTTTTTTTACTCAATTTAATATCATCTGCTCTCCCTCGTTCCTTTCCTACTCTGAAGCTCATCCTAATCTTTTTCTCCTGACATTGCGACCTTTCAGTTATCATTAGGTCGTAACCTTCCATTAACTCAGATCATAGTTCCAGCATTAATCTTAATTATGGTCTGCACACAGTCCACTCTTTCTTCCTCCTATCTACAGTAATTCAGTTCTGTGTTTGTGCTCACAAACAAAATAAGGAGGGGGGGGGAGGTCAAGACGATTGAACAAAACACAGAAAATCGAAAATCAGGTATTAATATGCTAAACTCTTTTCAGATTTGGTTTTGAGCACATTCAGGCTTTGTACTAGAGGGACTGCATTCAACTCTTACTGGTATGAATTTTGAATTAAGATGAAGGGCCATGTAGGATTTGGTTGGAAAGCAAAGTGAAGCAATCAAGTGAAGAACAGAGAAGAGGAAGGTTTACTGTAGTATAATTTCTTAGACATAGTTTTAAAATTTGAGTCATAAGGACCTAGCTATTTCAGCAGCCGTTTGTCGATTAATAACAGCTACCTGCATGTCCACCTTTAGATTCAAAGAACAAGGACTAGCATATACTAAAATGCTTCACTCCTATTACTTCCTCATTTGTAAAATTAAGAAAAGCATAGCAATTGATTATTTAGTGTTATTTATATGCTAAAATACTTAACTGTCTGGTACAAACGATTAGGAACTCTTTTTTTGTTGTCTGTTATCAGCAGTTTAACAAAACTAAGCAATCATGCTTAGTTTCTTTGTTCTGCTTTGTTAATTAGTCCAAAAATGTTAAAGGCAATTGGTTTCTTCATGGGTACTTAAAGGCTTATTCATTGCATTTTATGGCTGAGCTGAAATGATATGTTACGGTTTTGTATGAAATGTGTGGTTTCATTGACTGATTTTGAGGCACTTGTTTTCACAGTGGAGTTAAACTCTGTTGTTCAAAAATTTAATTCATTTTCTTAAATGGTATCTTGTTCCTTGTGAGTCATTAAGATATTTTACAAGTGGTATGCTTGAGTAGTGGCAGCTTTATTGCCAGAGCCTCATTAGAGATATAGAAAACTGGGTTGCTAATTGTTTGCTTTTAATTTTCATGTTACATATTTTTCTACCACATGTGTAATTGTCTATCGCATTAAGAAATCCTGTTGCTACCAAATGAAAACTTGAATTACTTGAATCTTTTTGAGTAGAGGTGGGTATACTTTCTCTACGTCAGTACAGTATTGCCCAGTCTTCATTTTTCAGCCATTCTGAAGCTGGCGAGGCAAGAATATGAAGAATAAAAATATTTTTTTTAAAAAACTGTAGTAACTCTGTATTTAATGTCAGCCTGAGTTTATCAAAGAAGCATTTTCACTCTATTAGGGGTTAAAACACCTGGCTGTGTGAAAAATAACTCATCTTTTAGGTCCAAAGTGTGCCAGGGTGTACTTCTCTGAGAAGGCTTTACATCTCCTCTTTTGTTTCTGGGGTCACTGTGATGGAAGAGGGAGGTTCTGCTCTGTGCTTGGGCACACGCCATTTGTCGGGTTGCTGTGGCAGTAGTGCTGGACCTCCCTGAAGTTCAGGTCACCTGCCAGAGCAGAAATTTAATTTAGGAATTAAGTTAAATTATTCCTTGAGACTTCAGTCCTCTTAGATTGCTTTTGCAGGTTAATCCTGCCCCCCAGTTAAACACAACAGTAATCAAAGGCATTCTGCATCAGTAGGAGTAGGTTCTGCTTCCAGCAGATTATGTCTGTCCTGGACCCTGAAAAACCCCAGAAGTGGATATGGGTCACTGAGACCAATACTGTTCCTGGCACACGAGGTCTGTTTTGTGTCTTACGGTTTTGTCGATCAGTGGGATCATCCTGTTGGCTATGCTGTTTTGAAAGTGAAAGCCATTTCCTTACATCTAGATATCTAGTCTCTGTACATAACTAGATTCCAACTTTCCAATGCTTATGAGAAGATGTTGTCTTTCTAGGGTATAAAATCACTTATTTCCATAGCAAGGATGCCTTGACGTGGAGATACTTGCTATTTGTATGATATTGAGTAAACTGTCTTCAATAACAGCCCAAATGCTTTTACTATATCCAACTGCTTGTTTTGCCTCAAGCAATCCTGCAGATTCCTTTAGCTTTCATCAGAGCGTAGCTGGTGGTGGTTTCTGCAGGCTGTCCTTGTCAACCAGTGTAAGAGTCTCTATTGGATTCCTCTGTGGTTTTGTCGCTGGCTTAAGAAATATTAAAACCCTACCTTGATTGTAAAGGAACTGATGAGCATCCCACTTCTGGGTCTTTCATCTGCTATTCTTTCTGCTTAATAATAAAGTATTGCTTTTTCAGTCACTGCATAAGGTAGAAGGGTAAGAACGGTTACATGCATCTATTAGGCATGTTTTATACGACTGTCCTTGCAGGCAGAGTGGCCTCATGGTAATTTTTCCACTTAGAGTGGTTTCCTCGACTTTGCAGCAGCCCTGCTCTGACCTAGCGTGCATTTTGATAGTGAGAGATCCATTTGATCTGCATTGCCTTCAGGTTTGTTGCTCCTGTAACTCCTCTCTGGGTAGATGCCAAGTGCATTGCAAGACACTAACATGCTTGTAACACAAGAGTGTTAGAGCACAGGCAGACAGAGGGTAAAAGGGAAAGAATGGAAATTCTCTCCCCAGTGGGATGGAGGAGAGAATACAAAGAGCAAAAGCAAGAAAACCGATGGGTTGAAATAAAGATAGTTTAATAACTGAAAGAAAGGGGTGAGAGGGAGGAAGCAGTGCAAAGACAATCACTTGCCACCTCCCCCAAGCAGACTGAAGCCCAGCTGGTCCCTAAGGAATGGCTGCCTGTCAGACTAACACCCCCGTCCCCCCCCTTATCACTGGGTGTGATGTTATATGGTATGGAGTATCCCTTTGGTCAGCTGTCATGGCTGTGTCCCCTCACAGCCTCTTGCCCACCCCTGGCTTATTCACTGTGGGAGGGTGGAGGGGAAAAAAAAAGAAAGCCTTGATGCTGTGCAAGCACTGATCTGGAATAACCAAAACTCTGATGTGTTATCAACACTGTTTAGTCAAATCCAAAACACAGCACCATACAGGCTTCTGGGAAGAAAATTAACTCCACCCCAACCGGACCCAGTGCACCTGCTCAGTCCTCAACTCAGGCTAGTGAAAGTCCCTATGGAAGTGTTTTTCGGAAGAAGTAATGAGATTTGTGTGTGGCATATACCTGTTGAAGAAAGGAGTAGGTATGGGTGACATGTCCAGTAACTAGTTTGTGAAGCACCTGTTCAATGATTACTTTTCAACTTGGAGTGCATGGCTTCAGTTTGCTGCCATAGAGTTTTAATTTGTCATATCTTGTTCTGTATTTACATAGTGTGGCTACATCTCAAATTTTCGTAGTCTTCTCTGGTCGTAATTGATCTATGCTAGTTCGCATATTTTCTCTAGTACCTCGCTGCTAATAGCCTCTTCTGCCTCCACATAACAAACACACTAGGCAACCCTGTAGCTGGTATCAGAGTTTCTCAATCTCTATATTTCTCCTTATGGTATCATGAAAATGGGCTTTCTTCATACTCCTTTTGTCATGGAACACAGGACAACAATCTGTCTCCCCGTACTTTGATAGTCTCTTGTGGGACTTTAAAATGGTATAAATAAACCCGTTCTTCATCTAGTGCTTCAACATACTGAAAGAATTTCAGTTAGGAAGACCTCTGTTCTCTTACTGGCCCTGCTGTTTGCACTCAGTGATAGGATTTGCTAGCTATTTCAAACTGTAGGTCTATGTGCTAGCAAGTTACAGAATTTTGTCTAATCTCAGGAAACTGAAGTCTACCTAAATATAAATCTGACTTCACTATTTTGCAGTCCTTCGGAATGATACTCTTGCTTAATGAGAATGTGCACGATTTTGTGAATAGTTCAGCTATTTCACTGCTGAATTCCTCCCGTTAGCTTATGATGGATGTTCTGTTTTATTTAGAAGAATGAGCATTGCATTCATTAGGCAAACTTCATTAAATTTGGAGCTCAGTCAACTGGAACTATAATTATATGGAAGGAAACTTCCTAATCTGACATTTGTAAAACTGAGCCCTTTTGGAATCGGTTATTATCTTACGCAACGTGACCAACTGAGCCTTTGTATTGAGCAGAGGCAGACCCTGGGAGGAGGGCCTGCAGCTAGAAGAAGTGTTATTTTCTATTTTGATGTAATTGTTTTATAGACTTTTTCACAACAATGAAACATCTGCTCTATCTGTATCCTGACCAGTCATAGATCAGAGTCGTTGAGGTAGTAGTAAGCAGATTATACTGTTGTAAACTATTATCTCATTGTTTAGAGATAATTTAGTACTTTTCAGATGACTCCCTCTGCAGTTTAAGTCCAGGAAGACTATCCTCTTGTCCTTTAAGGCAAAATTTGTGGGTGTCAGCATAGCTATGAAAGGAAAAAAACATACTCTGTTATGAATGGAAAATTATTTCTTTGACTTTAGACTGAATGGTTTGTATCAGCGTCAGGAGGGAGAAGTACAGCTGCCCATCCGCTGTAGTCTGTTTTCCCTGTAGCACCACGCGTGACTGTAATGCAGGCCAGTGATCTCTGAACACTTGCTGTTCCCTTCTGCTTTACATTTCGGCTGCTACCTTGCTGGTAGAGCAGTGCATTTTAAGATGGAGGAAGACTGCTATGACAGTATCATTGCCTGTTCTGGTTAAGTTGTGGACCTCGACAGATACGGAAGAATTCAGCAGAAGCTGTTAGGAACAAATTAAGAATGGCATCCCTTCCACATAGTCCGTCCCAGAAAGAAGCTGAGAGCAATTAATCCATTTTAATCTCTAACACAACCTAGCATAGCCCACAAATGGTTTTAAGTTGTACCTGTCTTGCAACATGGGGCAGCCAAGGTGTTGGTTAACTCTGACCTCTGTGTTGCCTTATGTCCAGCTCTGCCCTCTGTTCTTGTAGGCACAAGACTTCTGGGTGTGAACTCACTCTGCATTTTAGACTCTTCCCCCTCAATGCCCAGGAGGAGGGAATTAGCTTGCTTTGGGCTGCCTGACTGACACTAAAGGAAGAAGACTGGTAGTCAATCTGTTGCAAAATGTTGACTTGCCATTTCTTGACCTTTTGGAAATGAGTTCATCCAAAAAGGTTTAAAAACCAAAGATAGTTCTTCTGAGTCTTCCTCAAAGAACAAGTGCTGGTGTGCAATTACAATTAGTTACCATATATTTAAGAAGAAAAAGGGAAAATAAACCAAATATGGTTGAAATAGCCTACTTATAAGAAAGAAGAAAACCAAATAATTTGTTATGGATTAGAATATAAATATTGTCCTTAGGAGACTATGGTAAGAATGATGGAGTCTAGAAGCTATAACCATACTGAACTGTATCTCAGAAACAGGCACCCGTCGCTGCTCAGAGAAGAGCCATGTGTGAGCAGAAGGGGCTTTGCTCAGTAATGTTTTGCTGGATGTTTGTGAGTCTAGGAAAGATAGACATAAAAGATGAGAGAAAGGGCCAAAAAAGGCAGAGGGAGGGAGAGCCTGGACAAACTACTGGAGTGTGGCCCAGAGAAAAGCTTAGAGTGTGAACCTATGCCTTTAATTGACTTAAGGGGTAAGGAATGGTGGCCAAGTTTGTTTCGCTCTGTCAGACTGCATCGATTTCTGTTGCTNCAAACAATGCTGGAGGATCTTGCGTGAAACAGGTTGTCGGTTGATCCCTGTTGGGAACTAATGGTTCAGGTGAGATTTCTATACATGGGGTTGAGGGCTTACTTTTAACACTGTGAGGATGAAAGCAAATTTCTTGTCTGTATTTGAAGTCGTATTGTTCAGTCATTAGGGGATGCGTTAGGAAAACGTGGGTATTTTTGCTTGATTCTGGAGAGAGCTGTGTTCCAGCAGTTCTGGCCTTTTTGCTCTCAGTCTCTGTCTGGATGCATCTGTTGGATTTGTGAGATGGCAGGAAATAATCATGGGCTTTTGCATTTCCATGGCCCTTTCATGGTTCTGTGCAGAGAACTCCATGAAAAAGGTTGCTTAAATCTGTGTTTTTGGAGGTATTTTCTGGAGTGCTGGGAAGCAGATATTCTTGTGCCCACCCTATTGCTGTCCCCCCTTGTGGACATTTGAATGTAATCCTGAGATCTGCAAAAGTGGTGCCTGAACTTCTGTTCTGGGGTGTGGGGGGACGATGACACACTGATCCATCCCCATGCAATGTATTCTCTTCACCCCATGCCAGTTATAGAATATGAGAGCTTACTGATGTGGTTATCACTGTCTTTAAGTTAGAAGATTTTTATTTTTTTGAGACTATTACAAGAGGACCTTTCAGGATTTCCCAAGACTATGTATATCTCTGTTTGCTCAAACACCTTGTGTATTTGAAAATGCTACCAATGTGGTTTCAATAAAGGAACAGAAATTGAGTGCTGCAGCAGTATAACACATTCCAGCTTTGTCAGAAATACCTTGTCAGCTAATACTGAAGTTAGTCCTTGTGTCATGGGCTGGTTTGCATATTTTTGAAGTGATATTAGTTACCTGTCACATTATGTTTATGAAAAGGTGCGAAGTTAAATGCGATGCAAGCAATAGAATTTGTCACTTGGCTGAAGGTGTTAAACCTTAAAGTACTTGTGCACTGTGGTGTTGTCATTTCCTGAGAGTTATAGGTAGAGGTGGCCAATTTGTCGAAGGATATGTCATTTAATTGGTCTTGCTAAAGTTAGTGTGTCCTGATCTGTACTTGAATGTTCTTAACAAACACCACTGACTGAAGGCTTTCCTTATCTAGTTTAATTAAAATGGATGCACAGCTATTTTTGAAGAAACTAGTTGGTGATTACTTTGTCAGAGACTGTTATGTTTAATTTTTATAATTTGGGGAAAGAAGTCTCGGAAAATGGTTTTAAGCTTGCGAGTAAGTATCAGTCATTTAGATGTGTAAAAGAAATACAATGGTGGTGATGGCTTCATTCAGTTATTGTTATGCTTGAGGGAAGAAATATCTCTAAACATGTAAAAATCAGAAATGAGCGAATAGAAACAACCAAGCAGGAACACTGCGCTGTAGAAATTCCGTTAAAGATAAAAAGCGCCTTAAAAAATAATAATTGGCTTAACTTGTTAAGAGACTACCGCTGTTAAATTGCTAATAACATAATTATTGACTGTTTTATAGAATACTGATATGAATGGTGAAATTGGGCTATTTTATTAGTGCGTAGGAAGTTTTATACACTCCATGAAAATAAACCAACCCATGGTAATTGCTTTCCTCCAGAACCAAATCCCTCTGCTTGCTAAGGGCAGCAGCTTGGGTTGGGATGGCCTAAGGCTGACACGGTCGGTGGCTATCCACCTGCTCACCCCCTCTCCCTTGTACGGACCGAGTCGTCACTCATCAGTCAGCTCCAAATTGCTGCTGTTTCAAGTGAATGGCGTTGCAGAGTAAAGCGCTGTTGGTTTTTATTTGGCTTTAAATGCTCCCCTTTAAATGGTGGCAGCGGAGGAACCCCTCAGCCCTTCATAGCGTGGGTCCCTGCAGGCAGCGACACGAGTGCCGTGGGGTTGCAGCTTTATCAGTTCAGCCAGGGCATCCTGGCTCAGCTGGCCGCGCTTTCCGTGGCTGCGCAGCTTCCATCACTGCCAAACTTCGGATGTTGGGAAATGCAAGGCATTACTAGAACTGCCAATTGCTTTATCTTGCATATGCTTTTTTTTTTTAAACACTTCTGTCCTAGAATTCCTAATAGCTTTTTGAAGCTAAATGTCTTTCTGTCCTTTTGTGTCAAAGTACAGTTGCTCATGTTGCAGCCTAGGAAAGCAGAGGAGAAGGAGTTTTCTTCTGTCTTTAGTCATCTTTTCTCCCTAGAAGCCAAACTGTGCCGGAGGACTGATGCCTTGAAAGAGAAGTGTGATCCTTTTATGTAGCTGCTAATTCCTTCTCATTTTGATTATTCTTTGTGCTCTCATCTTTGTAGTAACTTTGCTACTGCTTAGGTTATTTTCTCATGCTTGTGATGTTTAAGAAAAATAATGCAATAATAACTTGTAATAGAAATCCTTCTTTTTACGTGTAGGAAACTCACAAATGGGTGCTACCATAGTAGATGCATTGGATACTCTTTATATCATGGGTCTTCACGATGAATTCAGAGAAGGACAAGAGTGGATTGACAAAAATCTTGATTTCAGTGTGGTGAGTACAGCTTGTCCTCGTATTTCTCTAGTCCTTTTCACAGTGTTCCTCCCGGGGGGAGACGGAAGCACTCTTTGAGCTGGAACTTAAAAAACTTACGATTCAAAGTGTCAGAAGTTCAGATATAAGCTTTAGTGAAGTTCTCTGTTTGACTTTGTTTTGAAAAAAACCTACCCCAACCCTTTCATACTTTAATTATAAGTAAAGATACGTCTGCATATTGTATCTTCAAAGTACAGTTTATAATTGGATAATGGAAGAAAGGGAGAGCAGTCAGTGAGAACCAACAGAGCCTATGACATCAAGGCAGAAAGATGAGACTTTACTAGCTAGTAGCAGTTGGAAATAACTGAGCTGTAAAAGACAATTTCCCCCAAAAACCACAGTGTATAAATAACTTAAGAATACAATCTCTTCTTCCATGTCCTTGAGATGTTTTAACAGGAAGAATGCCACTCGAGTAGTCTTGGTTTGCCTACAGGTTTTGAATCTATCACAAGAATTTCCCAGTTGGTTGTACAGTATCTGACATTCTTCATGTGCGCAGAATTTGGAAGTGTTAAGTAGAAGAAATGGCTCTATTTTATCCTTATTGATTAGTGTTCTTATTACTAATTTGGGGACTATTCACAGACTCTGTGATAGAATTTGTATTTCAATCCTTGGACTGGCCCTATGGTTCAAAAAATAATTTTTCATTCAGTAGTGTACAGCATGAAATGTAGGTATGCAGTCAGAATTGAGCAGATACTGCTGTTTTTGTAATATAGGATACATTTCAGAAATATTTGTTTGGTTTTTTCCCTTTTGTTTTATACATTGACTGGCTGGCAAACATTAAAGAATTCTAGTCTGCTTTTTTCAGTTAGTGCCAGATAATTATTCAGTCTAAAACTGAAGACCCTAAATATATCAGAGACAGTGTAGACATAATGGTACTATTGTGAGGATGAACTAAATTACTTCCATAACTCTTGTCTGATCTGAGACAATCTCAATATAAATTTGCAGAATTAATCTAGGATTTGGGTGGAATAAATTTACATGACCCACTGGGGTTCAATTACAGCTTCCCATGTATCAAGAAACATTTCTGAAGGTTAACAAGTTGTCTTATATATACACCAGACTTTGGTAATTTCCTTATATGATTTGAAGTTTATAAATAAATACATACAGAAATTTGTTACTCTTGGATTCTTTTATTGGGAAGCAGAAGTAGGTATTAAGAGGAATCGTATGCTGCATTGCTGATATTTTTCTTGTGTCACCTGTATGTGAATAATAATACGTCTTTTACTAAAGACCTATATTGGAGTATTTGAAAATTTAGACTTTTCGTCATCAGTGCTATTTGAGGAAATCCTCGAAAGTGTTCCTGTGACCTTTCAGAAATGAGTAATATGTGTAAAATGCATTGATTTTGGATACAAGCAAAATGCATGATACAACTGCAGGTACCATAGAAATAGTGTGAAAGACATACCTATAAATATAATTTCAACTGTGTGCTAATTGGTGGGTCAACTTGTACAGTATATATTGTAGTGACTTTTCAGGATAAAAGGAGAAGTCTCCCTTATCTCAAAATATTTTAATAAAACTACATTTCTGTGTTCACTGGGTTGAATGAAGAGAAATTTATGGGGGAGACAGATGGGATATATGTGGGCAAAGGAGTGAATGGGGTGCAGAGGGAGGCATAAAGATGTTAAAACGATATAGTTCCTCTTAATTTTTCAGTGGGTTAAATGAGTCAAAAGATACTGGTGAAATTAGCCCAAGGATATTAATGTGGAGGAAGGCAGTAAAATGGTTTATTGTCTGGAGTTTCTCAGTGGTCTTGCAGTACTTGTTGTAACATTAAATACATAAAGGCTATTCCTAGACAGACTGTGTTAAAGTGGAGCTCTGAATTTGAGATTACACATTGGTAATTCAGGTTAAGAAACCACATTACAGGAATTCTCTAATTATTATTCCACTTTATCCTGTAAACCCAGATGATGTGATGTTATGCTTAAATGTAAAAGATGCTGAAATAAGGAAATGCATAGTCCTTGCCTTCTTTCCCACCATCCCTAAACAACTTTTATTAACACACAGTGCAATTATATGATTAGAGAGCAGGAGAAAAACGAACTTGAGTTTTAAAAATCAGTTCAAGCTGTAACTAGAATTATCACTTGATGTTATGAAGATGTTCACAGAAATTTCAGTGTGGACTTGGATGCTGAAAGAGAACAAACTCTTATGTGCAGATTGCTTTAGAGTATGTACTTGCCTCTGTCTTGATGATTTTTCTTCTTCTTTGATTAGAGAGTTGGTTACTTATTTACTCTTTCTTCCTGTTCTAGAATTCCGAAGTGTCTGTTTTTGAGGTCAATATTCGCTTCATTGGCGGTCTTCTAGCAGCATACTACCTTTCAGGACAAGAGGTAAGGAGACTGGAAGGTGTCTGTGAAACTTACTGTATTCTAGCAAATGTTGCATATGAAGAATTTTCTAAATCTTGGTTTCTCAGTAGTTTGCAAACTAGTTTTACAGCAGCAACTTGTCTAACAAAATTCTTAGAGTATGGAATCTTTAAAGCTTGTTTCTGTGCAGGTCTCAGCCAATTTAGGACCCTTTGCTAGAGCTTTGAAATGCTTCTTTTATCAAGATGTTTTCAGAAGATATCCACTCAAGTAAAAATCAGCCTGAAATGTCAAGTCACTAGCTTCTCATGCCAACAATAACTTGTTTTGATATTCTGTAACTCCATGAAGGTAGAAATAATAGTTTTGTCACTTATCTTGCAAGGCTGTAGGTTTGCTTCACAAAAGTGCTACACAGTCTTCTTACCATTTTCTAACTGACGATCTGAGAAATGTCAAGCCAATTTCATCCTACTTTTGAATCTTCTGTTAAAATTAAGATTGGAGACTTAAACTTCTGGGCACTTATGTGAAGACATGCTTAGATTGAAAGGACACATATACCTGAAGGCTTGCAACCATGGACTTGTTTGGTCTAGCAGTAATATTGCTGTGACCTCTTACTTCACATACTTTAACAAGTATGGAGCCTGACCCAACCTACAGATTAAGTCATAGCTCTTCTCGTCTCCTATCAGCTACTTGTCTTTTGATCTGTTGCCTCTGCCTTTGATTTATTTGGTTTTATCCTTTGTTTTTTCTGCTCTGTCTGTAGCCTGCTACCTAAAGTATTAGGCTTCTAGCCATATTTCATGGCTTAGGATTGGATACACTGTCAGGTGTTCATATGTATCTTGTTCCTTTATTTAAGGGAGCACCACATTTGTGTCAACAAGTTCTCAGGGGTTTTTAAGCTTGCAACCCTAAAAAACAGGAGAAAACCCGTATTTGTTGGCTCTTTAGGTTTTTGGCATCATCCTGGGACTTCTGAATTTTCTCTTGTAGGAGTGTCTTCGGTTTGGAAGAACAACTTTGTGGCACAACAAAAATCCAGTGTATAACTTGAAAGTAATTCCTAGTTTTTTTTTTCATCAAGTACTGCTGCTTCACTTTCACTGTCCGCACTCTCCAGGGCCCGTGCCTGCAGAGGGGTCAGCTGCAAGCAGTCCTTTCTGCTACACCAGTTTACGTGGTCTGTTATAGGAGGCCCAAAGGAAAGGAGAAGCACATAATTTTGTCCCTCTCTTTCCTTTGTAGCAACTGAAGAGCTGACCTTGCATTTGTAGCAGTAAGCCTTTCTGTGCCTCCAGAATCTGTCAGGCTTAGGTCTTCATCAGAGTTTGCTCACAATTCAGTAAGGATTTTACCCTCAGGGGGTGATCCTGTTCCACAGTGTTACAGGTCAGCCTTTTAAACTGTTTGCTGTGGCACCTCTTCAGGAAGACAGCCTTTGCGGCAGCTGTCACTTAAGGTAGAGTAGTGCTGAAATTCAAGCTCTGTTAGTTTACGCTTCTGTCCTAACAAAAGAAGGCATAAAAATCATGGAATGATCAACCGAAGTATTAACTTGAGGCAGCTTCTGAATTTCATCTAGGTCAGCATTATTAATCTACCAGTTTTCTTTAAGGCCCCCAGAACAGAAGCTGTCTTTTGCTGTCAGACATAAGCGGGGAAAAATGCTTGTGTTTTTATTTCTATAGCAAAGAAGTTTCAAGAAGAGCGGTCTGAGTGGCACGTGATTTTCAGCTTGTGCCAAGGATCAGCTGAAGCAGCTGAGCTGGAACTGTTAGGAGTAGTCATGGTAGTTCCTGCTGTAGAGCAACTGATCTCAGCAGCATGTTGAAGGATGCTTCCTTTCCAGAAATCTGTATTTCTGTTGCTTGGAGCTCAGATCACATTAAGTAGTATGTGATCACTGAAGGCTGCAAGCATTGAGTAGAGCAGACCCACATCATCTTTTCAGCTAGGAACATTGATCCTGTCTCTGGATAACTTGCTCAAACTGGAGCATGCTCCTTGGAGTCATCTACTGTAAATATGAAAATCCTCAGAGGAAGAGCAAAGGTCGTGCATCGGTAGCTGGATTGTTTGTATAGATCAATACCACACCTATGTGCAAGCCCCTTAACAAGAGCTTTTTGCCCCTATATGCAGATGGATGCAGCTAAACACTGCCAAAACACATGCCTTGCCTGTGTTTGTAAAGCTGAGTATTCATTTTCCTTTCAGTTGCTTCTGACTGCTTGGTTAGAGTTAGAACAAGCTCCTTTGCTTAAGAGTTTTCATCAACACATTTTATTTCTTTCCTTCTTAGACAGCTTTTACTCTCTGTCTTTCCTAAATTTTGACCACTGGGCTGACTCTTTTGTTTTTAAAAACAATTTTATGGCATCAGTCTCTCCACTAGACTTTAAATACTTCATGACTTTTGGTAGAAGATTATTCCTGTCAAGTGTTTGTATGTATTACCTTTATTTTCCAAAAGAAGCGCTGCTAAAAAGGGTGTTCAGACTGCATTTCTTTCACAAAAGTGTGGCAGATAGGACTGTGTCTGGTACCTGAGAGACTGCTTCATTTGCCAAGTCTGATGGTTTCTCGGCGATTTGTTGGTGTGGATAAGACAACGGATCTTGAGGCTTTTCAGTAACTGAGGCCAGGAGAGGGACATCTGCCTCTGAGAACTCTGTGGAGCTGGAAACAGGTTTGTTTGTGATTTCCAATCCAGTCTTCTCTCTTCTGTTCCCAAGAAGGGAATGTATTCCTTAGATCAGGATTGGGGCACGCTTGATTCCTTTTTTTACTGCGTTCAAACATGTGAGGAGACGCTTCTTAGGCACTGCTAAGACAGGCAAGCCTGATGGCAAGTGTTTGGGTGTTTTGCCTGATCAGGTTGTGAATGTGCCCATGGGCTTAAGTCTCTGAGGGAGTCTTATCTACTGGTAGGTATCCTTCCTTTGTTCATCAAGCTGTTGTTCACTTACTCATATTCCCTTCCCACACCTTCTTGATGTTCCAGTCCCCATCTCCAGTCCTCCAAGCCTCTACTTCGGTAAGACTGTTGCTAGGTACTGGTTTAGAAGGTTTTCATACTAATTTCCATACTTTTGCATATCTTGTTTGATGCATTGAAAAAGATGTCCAATACAATGAACAGGCTGCATGGAGTTAGTTCTGGTTTTGCCCTTGTAACTTACATAAATTCTGATTAGGTCTGCAACAAGAGTTACTGCTGTTTGGTGATAGTTGTAATAATTTTGACTCCTATTACTTAGTACTGTTAAAGATGCTGTAGTGACAATCGTAAAAGAAAGTGTCCGACACTCATCATCAGCTGTGGAAATTCAATCATTTTTAAGTGGCCACGTTTGGAGAATTTGATAGTCAGCATGGTTTATCTGTATGCTTTTGCCCTTTGTATGGGGAGCGTGATTGTGCTTGATAGGATTATATCTGATTATGAGTTATAATGGTAGATATTGATCATAGTTTTTAAGTACAGCTGGCTATTAATTTAGATAAATTATCCTGTTTAATGCTCTTATTAGAAACATGTTAGTTTTTAAAAATTATTTAGCATGTCTAATGGCATGACTCCGTGATCTCCATGCTATATTTTAGCTGTCATGTTACTGCTCAGAGGAGCATCAACTGTGATGGTTTTAATGATGCTGGTTACAGTTGATGCTAAAATTTTAAGCCTTTCATATTAAGCTTGTGGGTATTTCTGTCGCTTCTTTCAGTAAGAGTTCCCTCTTGGGAAGTGGATGGACTAATAGTGAAATCATAAAATCATAGAATGGTTTGGGTTGGAAGGGACCTTAAGCGTCATCTAGTTCCAACCCTCCTGCCATGGGCAGGGACACTAGACCGGGTTGCTCAAAGCCTGTATCTCCCTTACAACCAAACAAAAACTGCTGGTTTTAGCAACTGACAGCTTGGCTTAAAATGCTGTAGGCTTGTCCTGTCCAGTGTTGAGTCACAGGCCTTTCTTTGTGAAACATGACACTTGTGAATTTATTAACAGCTCAACCTTTTACACGTGGGAATTTCTGCTGGACTCCCTTGAGTGATGAGCATGTAAAGATGAAGTTTGAGGAGGATGCGTTTCCATGTCCCTCTGGATGAATGTCTTGGTTGTCTTGCCTCACTGTACCTTTCTGTTCATGTAAAGAGACAAAATTGTTCCTCTGTCTAACAAACAGTTCTCCTGATTTGGGGAAAATCACCATCTTTCTTCATTTTTCCATGTCAGAAAGTAGGCATGGGGTCCCAATCTGTTAATGTTTTTGAGATTCTTGGGGGTGTTTTTTAAGCTCGGAGACTGTGGCTTTTCTCCAGAGTACATTATTGAAATATATAATGAATATATGCTAAAATAGTGGAGTATAGAATCATAGAATGGTTTGGGTTGGAAGGGGCCTTTAAAGATTGTTTAGTCCAATCCCCTGTGCCGTGGGCAGGGACATCCTTCAACAGATCGGGTTGCTCAAAGCCCCACCTGACCTCACTTTGAACACTTCCAAGGATGGGACATGCACAGCTTCTCTGGACAACCTGTTCCAGTGTCTCACTGCCCGCATTGTAAAAATTTTTTTTCCTTTTATGCAGTCTAAACCTACTGTCTTTCAGTTTGAAAACTGTTGCCCCTTCTCCTGTCGCTACAGGTTGTGGTAAAAAGTCTCTCTTCATCTTTCTTACAACCCCCCTTTATCTACTGAAAGGCCACTATAAGGTTTCCCTTGAGCCTTCTCTTCTCCAGGCTGCACAGCCCCAACTCTCTCAGCCTTTCCTTACAGTGCAGGTGCTCCAGCCCTTTGACTATTTTTGTGGCCTCCTCTGGACCCGCTCCCACAGGTCCATGTCTGTCTTATACTGAGGACTACAGAGCTGGATACAGTACTGGGCACCCCAGTACAAGTGGGGTATACTGGATTTTTTTTGAAATTATACTGTCAAACCAAGGAAAGAAAAAGAGGCTTCGTAAAAGTGTGGATCTCCTGGGCATTCTGTGTGTCCAGGTAGGCTCTCTTGTATTTTGCTGTATGCCAGAGGTTTCTTCCCAGTTGCCACTGAGCAACCAATACAAAGTGTTTACTTCAGCTGTTGTTAATAGGCATAATCTCTAAGCATCTAAATCACTAAATAGGAAGTGCAAAATTAATTGTGCCTATACTCAATCAAGAGCTACTAATTAAACCCTGCACCTCCAAAAATATTTAGGAGAGTTGCTTAGTAGAAAGTGGCTGGGAGCCATATTGTGAGAACTAGGCACTCCTTTTTTCCACCCAGGTTGTGACAGAATGGATAAAATTTTTAGATTTTGCATTTTGATGACATTTTGATGAAAAAGGAAGCATGATCTTGTAGTTAAGGTGTGTGAACTATGAGTTTTCCACTTTCTGAGTTCACAGGCACCACTATGCTTCCTCTTTTCCATCTGTCACATGGAGTTAAGAGGCCAAATTAACATACTGGCAGATAAATATATGATGACTTCTTATCTGAATTGAGCCAGACTCAATCAGTTCTCATTAAACCCTGAAACAATCCTTTAACTTCTGTAGGAACTATACATGGTCTTCATTATGCTGGGGCTGGGGGGGGGGCCACTGTGATATAGTTGATAATAGAACTGAAATTAGTAGAAATGGAATGTTCCATATGCCTACTTTGGATTAAACATTGAGAATCAGCCTTACATGAATTAAACAAAAGCCCCAAACCAAAACAGCAACAAAATATTTTTTGGTGACTGCAGTAAGAGATTTGTTTTCCCTCATGCATCATCCTGGCACGGATATAATTTTTGTCTTTAAAAAAACATGGGTTCATAACTATAGTTTTCAATTATGTCTATCGAGGCATTTTTTAGCATTTTCCCTAGAACAGTAGGTTCCTTTGTGATTGTTCAAAGTTAATTCTCTAAATTTAGGGTATAAAAATGTTTTGTGTTCTTTATGTTTATATTTGATTCCTTATCCAACACTGATAAAAGAAAATATCTTGCTAGCACTCTATTGTATGTAATAACATCAGGATAGAAAAGCTTAATGAAAGAGTATCATGTATATACAGAGATCAGAACAAGATAAAGTACTTGCATTTCACAAAAAAAAGCTGCTATTGCACATTACACTTTTATTATTAGGTTGGTGTTGTCTGTTCATACAGTCTTTTAAAGTCTCTTTCCAGGGAGGTTCCTCTGTTACCTGGAAATCAGCCATATTGTAAAGCTGGTTTCTCAGGATGCGGCTCTAGAATTCTTTCCTCTCCTATGGTGTCTATCGAGTTCTCCAATTTAAGATTTTGTTCAAGATCAGTCATGTTTGGTGGTTGCTTTTTCTCTGGGTAACATAAGGTTTTCACTTCACTATGTAGGTTGGTATTGGTAAATTCTTTTTTTTCAACACAAAGTATCTAATTGGTCTTTATTGGGTATGTGATCGGTTATATGTTCTTCCACTTTTCAGTCACATTTGTGGATCTGGGTCTTCTTGGGTATTAGAGTAGCTGATACTGATTTCTGAGGGAGGACTGCTTTGTGAAATCATTTCCTGTCCAAAATGCTCTCAACTCCTGTCACAAAAAAAGCAACAGCCAGGCAAGCAGTAAGAATTAATGGCACCAAGTAGAAAATAGCTGGCTGATCTGTGTTAATGCTGAAACAACAAAGCTTGCCAATGGACCGCAGCTATCGGCTGCAGTAGAAGTTACAAAATAGATCCACGATGACTGTGCCTGAATGCCAAATCTGTGAGAGCAGTCTACCAGGAGACCAGGAGTTAGAATGTCCTCAAGGCCTAGGACAGTAGAAGGTCTGTCAGAACCTAGTGCAGGGTACCACACTGGAATCTTCAGCAGAAGTGGGATTTTCTTGTGATGTACTGAATCAAATGGTCCAAGAGCTATAATTTCCATTATGCTGTCCCCACACCTGGCTAGTGAAGGAGCAGTAAGTGTAAGGAAGACAGCATAGACCAGCAACGCCAGCAGAAACAAGGTGCAGTTCTTCACATTGGCTGTGTGAACTTCTTTGAACTCGTAAAGGCAGATGGAGATTCCTAGAGCATCTTTCAGGATCCAGGCCCATTTTCCCTCATTTCAGAGGACCATGCAAAACCCAGCAGTGAATATGCTGAACCCTGCTGGGAGGAGTTTCTTCACTTCCAAGCCTTTGTGAAGACACTGTGAATGAATTTTCTGCTCTCCAAATGGGAGTTTGTTTAAGAAAGGAGAGAGACAGCTGTAGAGCCCTAGTGGTGCATATATGCAGAATAATCCTGTGATTAAACATAGTAAATTATCGTAGGAGCAATAAAGCATAAGCGAGATAAAGAACATGTTGTTATGTTTTTTGCAAATAAAGAAGATACCAGAGTTGATTGCTGTGTGTTCAAAATCTAATTTTTCACAGTTGTATTTGATGAATTTCTGTTGATTCTCCTTGAGAGCTCCTGCCCAATAGCCTGCAGCAGTGACTATAGCCTCTGCTAGAACGAAAGTGATACTCATATTACATGCCAAATGTCTGTCCAGCTTCTTGAAGAATAGATAAAGTCCAAATTTTTGAGCAAATCTGCAGGAATAGTAATATCCTTACAGTGATCCAAATCGTAGGTGTGTCTACTGACTCTGGATACTGTAGTATCTCCCCTGAGGGTTAGTAATCCTTGAATAGCATTTATTCCCTGGAGCTCTCAAAGAAGTTGCAGTTGCCCTTACTCTCTTAGACAGTTCTAGCGATGAGGCCCCTGCCATCAATATCATCCTTGCCAAAGAACGAAGGAAGACAACATAAGGCTGAGGTGAATATCTGATGGGGCTGGAACCAGCAAGGTTGGCTATCCCTTGCTCTTCAGGAAGCATCCCCAGTGAGAAGGCACTAGGAAGCAATAATCTCCCATTTGTGGGCTAACTTTGAGGAGTCCAATTTGCTGAGTCAGCATTTGCAGAAGAAACACGTGCAGCAGGAGTGGAAGAAGCAGTGCCACTACTTCAAGATATTCTCCATGCTGTGAGACCTCTTCTTACTCATTTTTTGCTTCAAGAAAGTTTCTATCTTTCTAGAGTGTCTTGGCATATTTCCTTGTTACATAGCAAGTCCTAGCCAAGCAAGAATGAGTCCCATCCACTGATCGTTACAGTTATCTGCATCTCCCTGTCTGAGGAAAGCATCTCCTGTGTTCTACGTGCCAGGTCTGTCCCTTCCCCTTGTCTGTGACACCGTGTGGCTTAGCATGGTGGCAAGCCCTCATCGCCATGAATACCTTCTGGGGCTTGGTGTCACCCATGGTGGTTTAGTAAACTCCTTCAAATAGCACCTTTTCTCATAGTCACTCCTCTCCCCTTCTCATGGCTGTGTGAGTTAGAAGATGAAGTCCTCTGATATTAGACTTTCACTAATAAATCTTACTTCAGTTGTAGTACCTTCATAAACTTTCAGGATTAAGGATTCTGGTGTTTCCTTGTGTGTTTCTGGCATGATTTGTTTTCTTCTCTCTCATGTTGTGTATGTTAGGAGTTGAGTGAGATCCTGTATGTACTGAGAGCAGGAAACAAAATCCTGATGTTGAGAGAAAGTACCTGGAGCAAGCACATACAGGCACTTGGAGCATCTGTGTCTCCAGGTAGAAGGCAGGTTGCAAGATGCAGATCACTGTCAGGAGTCTCAAAAGATGTTGTTCACCCAGACTAAGAGGGTCAGACGAACACGGTATTACATGGATTTCTTTTATTTCACTGCAGACTTTCTTTCAGGTACCTAGATTTTATCCAAATTAAGATGGATCCTTGAAATGTGTGTGTTTTCCCTGTCTTTCTGAGCTTTGTTCTTTGGGAAGCTCAATTCTTTCAGCCTTAACTCAGGGCAGTTAAGAATGTATTTAACTGAAATTTTGACTTGAATTATTTTAAACATGACACCACTTTTTGTACTTAATGTTTAGCAGAACTTAGTTGTGCCTTTCTGTATAGGTGAGGGCTTTAGTTACATGTTTTTGTACTATTTATTCTTTAATGCTCGCTTCAGTGGATAAGCCTATTTTTTTTCTGATCCTCAAGAAGTCGTTGCTTGTTTTGATATTCTTGCTGTGTTTTGTTTTTTTGATTGTGTTATGGGCTCTAGAATGCATCTTCTAAGGTTCTTATTTTCACTGTGGGTTTCCCCTAAAGTGTGTGTGGACTGTGGTACAGTGCCACAGCCACCCCTCCGTTCCAGATCTAAGATGCTTGGTAGGTCCAAGGCTTCTTGAGAAGTGTTGCTCTGTCCTGCAAGTGCATGAAATGCAAACCTAGCCAGAGGGGAGATCACAGGGGAAGAGCTAGTCATCATCACTCATACCTTCTGTGCAGGAGGCTTGGCAGGTATGTGTGTGTCTAACACCTGTCTTTATACACACCCAGGAAGAACCTTCCATTCTTAATCTTTTCTGTAAAATGATACTGGGCGTGTGTCCCATGAATGTTCATTCATGAAGATTTACAGTATTCTTGTAAGAGTATGTGTTGTCATGCTAATTTCAGACATCAATAATTGTGTAGTGGATAGACTTGAGGATAAAAATACTGGAGTTATTCTCTGGGTTTGGAGCGTTTCAGTGGGCAGAAGTATGACTATCTTTTCTCAGCAGTTAGCACTCTGAGACCCTATGGCCCTCATTTACAGATTAGAGTAATCAGTTTAGAATGTTTTCTGAAGCAAGAAGGAGCAGAAAAAGGAGTGCCATAGCTAGTGGTGGTCTCTGAAAACACAGATTTAACTCTCTTGACTAGCATCTTGTAGGAAGGCTGTAATAAAATCAAACATTGAGCTCATGGCCTCTGGGCTCCTCCCCACGAAAGTTCAGCTGCAACTGTTTGCAGCAGGATTGTGGTGTTGTTTCCAGTTCTTGAGTATCTTCTAGTTTGTAAAGCAAGTGACTGAGAATTAGGATTAGCAAGTGGTATCTACATGCTTTGCCTAGACCTCATTTGTTAGGAGTCCATGAAGAGATTTGTAAGGTATGCAGGAGTAACCCCATCTCACCTTTAGAGTAACTGAGCATCTTATCTGGTATTAACAGCACTTGTCTGTTGAGAGAGTGCACAAGCTGCCTGTTCACTGCTTGCTTTTTTTCATGAAGTGGAGCTTCACGAGTAATTAAAACTCCTGGTGTGACTGGTAGTGGTAAATAAAATATTCCTGCTAGCAGTGATGCATGGACTAACAGGGACTTTGAGCAACCTTGTCTAGTGGAAGATGTCCCTGCCCATGGCAGGGGTGTTGGAGCTAGATGATATTTAAGGTCCCTTCCTACCCAAACCATTCTATGATTCTAACAGAAGCCCAGAGATGGACAGGGGATCAGTTATTGCGCAGAGCGTGTGGTTGTGCTTGAGAAATGGGATGAAGTAAGGAAAGCAAAGTGAATGTTATCCTAATGGCTGTTGTGTGATAGTGGCAGGAGGACACTTACAGCATTATGACAGTGTTCTTGTCTGCTGATGATTTATTAATATGATATAAAGGATAGCTTATTATTTGATTTTTGTTGGGCAAAGTTATTTATGATATTTGCAATATAAAAAAAAATTATTTACTGTGTTTACCATCCTTAGATGTAACATAGTTCCGTTACATGATTGTTTTTCTTATCTTTATAAACACCATCAAAATGATGTATCTTTCTGGACAAGGTAATAATGTAATTCGCATGGATAAATCCAGCCTGAAATCTGTCATTTAAAATCGAGAGTGAGGGGCTGTTAAGTACCTCTCCTGGTTTTGGCTGGCATAGAGTTAATTTTCCTCCCAGTTGCTGCTGTGTTTTGGGTTTAGTACGAGAACAATGTTGATAACACTGATGTTCTCAGTTGTTGCTAAGAAATCAAGGACTTTTTCCAGTTTTGCATGTTCAGCTAACGAGCATGTGTGCAGGAGCTGGGAGGGAGCACAGCCAGACAGAGAGCCCAAGCTGGCAGATGGAAATATTCCATACCATAAACGTCATGCTCAGTATATAAATGGGAGTTGGCCAGAGGGCAGAAATCTTCTTTTCCTCTCTTTTCTGGGAGTTCGGTCTTTGTTTTTCCTGTGAATTTAGCAAGTTATATGAAATCTGCAAGTTTGGCAAAATCTGTGAAATTCGTGAACTCCGGGATACGTGTGGGTTCCACAATCACTGCTCAGGGACTGGATATGCAATTGGTCGTCGGGCGGTGAGAAAAATTGTATTGTGTATAGCTTGTTTTGCATATTCATGATTATTAGTATTAGTATTTCCTTCCTTGTCTTATTAAACCGTCTTTATCTCAACCCACGAGTTTTACCTTTTGTGCATTTGTCCTCCCCATCCCACTGGTGGGGAAGGCGAGGGGTAAGTGAGCGACTGTCCAGTGCTTAGTTGCCAGCTGCCAGGTTAAGCTATGACAGTACCTGATACTCTGTTAACAGATAATCAAACTGATCCTTTCCAGGAAACTTACAGACAGCATCTCTTCTGTTCAGGAAGACTCCTTATTAAAATTATGTTAAATATGCCAATGGATATCCCCTAACAACTGACCTAATTATATGAAGTATAGGTCTGTAGTAAGCAAGACAATATATTTTATGAACTGATTTCACAGAAATGTTGACTGTACCTATGAAGGAGCTTATCCAAATTAAGTTTTCAAAGGTTGAAAATCTCAGAGGAGATAACAGCATCGTGTATGTCCTATCCAATAAAGATGAGATTTCAGTTTGTTGCTAGATGGCCTGCTTATCCATAACTGGTTGTGACAGCTTACAGGCTTCTAACTGGACACAACCTGAGAACAAACTTTTTTTCTTGAGTTTTAAAGCATTGTCACATATTGGGCATTGCTACTGCTCACCATGGTGCAGATTGTAGTCCTTGTGGAGTTTCTGTTTACCGGGCCTGTAGTAAATGTGGTCTTGACTGGCAAATGACACTTAGCCCACTTTGTTGCTTTATCTCAGTACCACACAGCACCCAAAGAGGGAGAAAGGAGGGGAAAACTGATTTCGCTGCAGTTTTGTTTCCCCGAGGTCTGATTGGAAATAGGTTTGCCTGTTGGTAGAACACGCTTTAAACTGGTGGAAATAAAGGACAAGCTGTTTTAGCAATAGAAAATACAATAACAATGCAGTGATAGCTACTCTTAAAACTGACTCTTTGGTCGTGTTCCTGTAGAGGGCTATAAAAGCTAAGAAAGAATAGATCATTTGTAACTACTCACATGCCATGTATCTGCTGATGACCGGGTCTACTAGTTTTTGGCTCCCACTTCGGTAGTTAGTCATACTGATGCTGATGGGCACCAGTTACAGCAAGCACAGTATCTTACCTGGTACTTTTCCAGACATTCATTTATTGGCATTAGTGTTGACACACTAACACATTAATTTCTACCCACTGTGTTTTCCTATGTTCTTTCCTCCTGTGTTTGCTTCTCCACTGATGGTTTTCATGCTTGATCTGATGAAGAGAGGAAGTATGGCATTCTATTTCATCAGCTGAAAACACTGTTCTTTCAGTAAGATATTTTTCTGCTTTAAAACAAAACAGAAATACAGCTCTGGACATGATAGCACTTTAAAGCCAGGCATCTTTGACTGTTTTGCCTTTTGGAACTTGTTTTAATTCAGCACTGACTATTGTGCTTTCCTTTAAAAAGGAGTTTCAATATTAAAAACTGTTTAGACAAGAACAGGTACTGTGAGAGAAAAATGAAATAAATGGCATGAATGCTACAAAAACTGCTAAGCAAAACTGCTAAAAACTAGCAAAAACACTAATAAAAGTTGTGTTGCCTCTAATGATGTGTTTGCCTGCCACATGATAAAGATGGTGAACTTTTCTAGTCTATTAGGAATCAAGAGGATGCTAAGCTATCTGCAGTAGTACTGTATTACCATTTATGAATTGGATAATCATATGATAAATCTTTAAAGAGGTGACCAAGAACCTCTCTAGCCTATTAACATTCTTTTTTGTTTTTAGTTCAAAATATAAAATTGCAGGTAGGTGCCTAAAACAAGAGAACACAACTATGTCTGTGTTCAGAAAAGGCCATTTAAGGTGACCTAGGTTTCTTTGAGGCAGTTAGTCTGATTTCAGTCATCTTTCCCACCCCAGAAGTTCAGTTAATGGAAAATAAGGGATCGTCAGTGTAGTAGTCATTTGGTGATAAAAGTATTCTTGTAAGAACGTGTCGCTGGCTATAGATTTGCTCCCATTTGAAATGGCAAGAAAATAGAAAACTCTGGAGAAATTTCATCAGTTGGTCAATGTGGCCTGTATAAATGAAGTCCATTTTTATGTTGCCAAAGGTGTAGATGCAGACTGTAAGTTATAACAAAAAATCAACAATCCATGTTGGCCAGACCAACATGGGGACAGAACAAGGGAGTATGTTTTGAATAGTTGTGGCTTCAGGAGTATGTGGAACTCAAAGGCAACCAGCTCAGTTTGAACTTTTGGTACGAAATCCTGTGGCGAAAGGCCTATAAGCATTTTGATTTATAAACAGGAGTTTTGAATACAAGGAGGAATTTACTTATGTTGACGTTATTAATAAAGGATCACTGTTGTTATGCTGTAAACATCTTGATAATCATGTTCTTAAAAAGATGTGTAAAAACGGAAGAAGTGGTAGAAAAATCATTAAAAGATAGAGGACTGATAGTTATGCTTCCTGGACACATGAATAGTCAGTATGCTGTATATGACTCAGTCTAGATATGTCTCTGGAAGAAGTGTTTCACTTAAATATTACTTATTGACATAAACACAAAGGTAGCATGATAATGATGTTTTATTTTATACAGAAGAACAAATTGTTGCTCTGAGCCTTTTTGATTTTTTTTGTTTGCGTGGCATAAAAGAAGAAAATTTTTATCTTATATTTTTGGCCCTAGGATCTGTAAATTATGCTGCAGGAGTTTAGGGTATTTATCTTACCATTTTTCAAAATAAATGTCTGGTTATTTCAAGTGCCTTGCAGAATTTACACAGCTATGAAGATTTGATGCTTACTAATTCATTGCTCGTAGCTTTTGTTTGCCAACTAATTTTTTGTCAGAACTTGGTCCTGATATATATATTAACAGTAGATAAGCTAAATATATCTGTAAATCAGTTCATCCCTTTAAAAAAAAAAAAACACCAAACACTATTTACTCATTTTCATCAGGTACAACGTAATGAAATGTATTTTGCATCTGACATTGTGTAAAGGATATGGTTTTGAAGAGGTAAAAATTATGTGCTTTTTAAATTATTTTTTCTAGACTGTCCATGATTTTTGCATTGTAATCTGTTACATCGTACCAATGAGAGGAGGGAGACTGTGTGTATAATGAGTGCATGTAGGGTGAAACAATATGTAATTTCATCTCTGTTTAACTTTTTTGTGAAGGCGAATACAGACTAAAGGGGACTGAGTCATTTCTGGCGAAGTCTAAAGGGGAAATCAAGATTAATTTAAAATGGAAAGCCTGGCAGTACATTCAAGAGAAACAGGAGACAGGGATAACTGAGAAATTGATACAATGTAAACACAGAGCTGAAGGACAAAAAAGATGACATGGCAGAGGAAAATATATGGGAAATTAAGGAAATATTTGATGTGAGTGGAGAATGCGTTAGGAGCAGATGTTACCAAAAAAAGCCAGTGTCAAGAGAGATTAATAATCAGAGAAGGCAGGTAATTTTTATTGTGTGAAAAGGATTATCATAAGTCTTGTAAATATAGCACAAACAGCTTAATTACTTGACTTCAGAACCATTTCTTAGGGTTCCTGATACACATTTTCATTTGTAAAAAAAACAAAGAGACTGGATCATCAGTTGGGTTGGGACCTTCAGGAACATAATGGAGTCTGTTACTGAACTCAGTAGAAAATCTGGTAGTAGCAAAATACCAAGGATCACTGATTATTAATTCAAAAAGAAAAGACAAAACAAAAACCAAACCTAAAGATTCTTTTTTTACCATTTTCTTTGCCTGGGTGTGTTTGGCTACAAAGGCATGTTGAGAGGCTGATATATTAGGGTCAATCAGAAGTTTGAAGAATACATTCTGGAGATGAAAAAGCATTCTTCCCCTGTCAGATCCCTCAAGATGTTTTTCATACTTGTGTTCATTACAGCTGCTCTCTTGGCACTCCCTCCATGGCCCCTTCTTATGTCTTGTCTGCTTTAGCCCTCCATTCATTCCCCCTCCTTCCACCTCCTGATGCCTTTTGTTTCTTCCCTTCACCTCCTGTTTGTGCTCTCTTCTTTTAACAACTTCTCCCTGGCACTTCACCTTGTGTGAGGCTGGGGACTGGAAGCCCTTCCTTTTACCAGTTTTGCTTCCCTGCTGACAAAGCTCCATGCTGATCTTCTGTCCCTCGATGGCTCTTTTGGTTTCCTAATGGCCACTCAGATTCATTTTTCTCCCTTCTCTTTCTCCATCCCCTTTTTCCACTCTCTCTAAATCAATCTTTCTTATTGCCAGCAAGTAGTGGGAGAACATTTAAGCCAGATGCCAGACATTGTCTGTGCTCTCACATCTGGTTCCCTGTGCTGCAGTAGCTCCCACAGCAAGAAGAAATCACCTGAAAGCAGAGTCTTTTAAAAGCGCGCTTATATCCTTGGAGCATGCTTAGGCATAAGTGATTGTGATTAGTATGTTGTGCAAATTCAAGATTGTTGCTTCTAGTCCTGAGACAACTTATTTACACAGGTACCTAATCTGGCAGGTTAATACTGCTTGTGCAGGGAAACTTACAGTGAAGAAGTCAGAGATATGAAAAGAAGGAAAAATAAAGCACAAAAATTGCCTGGGCTGAAAGAAACTTTCAATAACAATAGAAGAGAAAATTAACTCAAAACTGCCTTGGTTTTTGACTCAGTTAGGTGGGATGAGAAACAGTGCATTTACCTTCCAGGAATGATCAGATCAAGGAGGCGTTTATATGCCAGATTTTCATCGCATCTATTCTGAATTTTAAGTGATCTGTGATGTTGGCTGACTAGTGTAAAGTGCCACAGATTGGAAGGCCATTTAAATATGGAGAACGTGTAACTTTTCTACTCAGACATGCGTGAAACTCGTGCCAAGAAAGCCGATACAGCTATTGAAGTGAACGGGAATTATGCAGTTTAATGGAGGTATTACTAGCCAGTGCCTGGTAGTTTAAATGTGATTAGCTGGTTGTCCAGTGCATGCCAAATTTTTACATTTAGATCTTTCAGAGCAAACATTTTAAATATTTCTAATAAGGTAATATATGCACAAACTTTCTCATGGGGATTTTTTAAAAATTATCAATAGTGTGAAAACAATGAATATTTCATTAGATTCTAAGATGTCTTAGTCAACAGTAACTAGATTCCTCATGTCTGTAGTTCAGCAAAGCAGCTTTGGAAAACTTTAGTAAAAGATAAAGATAGTATCACTTAAGAATTCTGTTTGCAAATCTTTCCCTGCTGATGGTAGAAAACCACCGTAGTATTTATTATCTTATATCTAAGAAACAGCATTTGAACATAGAATTGCTAATTTGTAAAATGTGAATAGGCAAGGTAGTAGTCAACCAGATAATATCTCTTATCTGCATTTAACTGATGCAGTTAAAGTATTTTTCTATGTTTTTTTTTCTGCTCATTTGTAGACTGTATTTGAACAATATGCTCAGATAGGCATTTTAATGCTTTTCAGTACAACTCTAACTTACGGACTCCCACTAGGATAGTTTTCCTAGGTTGTCTGGTCCATCCATATTGGTTGATAGGATGGGCTACTTTCTTGCCATCTCTTTTGCCAGTGCTTTACCTGTCCCTGAATTCAGTATCCAAAAAAACCCACAACCTTTATTTTTATCTCAGAACAGTTTAAAGCCTCTAGCAGAGAAGAGATCGGGAGATTTGGGAGTGTGAATGGACCTGTACAGTCCTGTGGTACCAGGGTGTCTGTGGGCCAGTACTGAGCTTTTTGTTTCAGAAGCAGAGTGCGGAGTGAAATTGCAGCTTTTTTCTTGAAATCAGGATGATTCTGGTGCACTGCTTTAGAGATTTTTCACAAGCTGAATCTCTAGACAGAGATATTAGAGACAGCTAGGCTGATATCTGTGGTCATGGCCTCGCTGGACTTGTCAATGACGTGCTCCAACTCAGGCGCCAAGAGCAGAGGAGTTAACAAAGGGAGCAACTGACTTGTGCTTGTCTTACCAGACAGAAGAAAAGGGGGATAGCCCACCACTGTAAATCGAGTAATCTCAGGGACGTGAGGGAGGCCGCGCAGCCAGAGGTTGCTTAAACATTTGGCCACCCTGTACACGTACCAAGAGGTGGCGACTCCCGCTTGTGACAACACAACATTCCGTGCCAAAAGCCAACTGACACATAATAATTGACTTAGTCCCACCTCGCCAAAAGATTTTCAAACGTATAAAACCTGGCACTTGAAAACTCTCTTCGGGAGGAGGAGCCAAGCGAGAACCTTACGTGACAGGCGGGTCGACGGGTCTGAATCTCTCTTCCCCGTAAAGAAGGGACGCCTCTTTGGTAAGAGTCGCACCTGTGACTTTGTCAGGCGTATCCCTGGGAACACCTTGCTAACTAAAGCGCTAAACCGTTACCTTGAGCTCAATGTTTGTAGACACAGCATTCATCAATGGCAATCCCGAATCTGTGATACCTGTTGCTTGAATAAATTACCTGTCGTTTCAACTTTGCGAAACTGTTGGAGTGAAAGCCCTTGGAGGGGCTCTGACAGGCAAGTTGAATCTGGTAAGTGGCTACGCGCTTAGTCCTTTAGACATAAGCCATTGGCCAAGTCTGGGACTAGAAGTAGATCAGCCGCACCTAGACTACTCTCCGAGAGTGAGTTTAGAATGCAAGGGGGTCTGCTCTGAACCTCATGACTCAACGGGATGGCTTTCCTTTTGCCGCTTATCGGACTCCGTTACCCCTTTTAACGCAACAGTATCACAGTGATTCTTAGATCGGAGGCAACTGTTACATCACCTGATTTCTTGCATCGTCTGCAACTGGACAGCCCTTCTTGCTTTCCTACCATTGTTTCAAGTTGTCGACAAAAGCATGTCTTTCAGGGAGATATCCAGTGTGGTTTTCTTTTTTGTAAAAGTATCTGTAGAGCTCTCATGTGTGATGTCACTGGCTAAACAAAATGTCAGCCTCGTCCACATGTTCTGAAAACTAAGGGAGTATCAGAAAATCTCTTACAAAAGTAGTTTTCTTTTAGTGAAAAAAAACTGGCTTGACGATAGAAACCGTTAAAGGAAAGAGAGGCCTGGCTCAGAAGTGGTGCAGAAGGAGGCAGTCATATATGTTCATAAATGTTGACTTTCTGAATTTGCGGAGTTGGTAATGGGGTGGTAGTTTGTTTTGGGTTGTTTTTTTTTAAGAAGGAGCATTTCATGAAGCATTTATTTGCTCATGAAAGGAGTAGATCAGCAAGTTATATAATATTTATGGATGAAGTACTATCTGCTTTACCACTGTTGTTGAGAGACGAGAATTCTCATAGCACAGGAGAACTCTACAGCAACAGATGCAAGAACACAAGAAACTAAGGAATTAAGCTCAGTTTCTTTCTCTCTGCCTGTGTAAATCTTCTGCGTGCCTTACAGAAGTGTAGTAGCTTAAAAGGCTAAAGTTTAAAGGAGTGTCATTGAGCACCAAAGCTAATGCACAAGGTGAATGGCATCGCCCTTAGATCATTCCTGTCTTCAAAAAGGACAAGGAGGATGACCCAGGGAACTGCAAACTGGTCAGCCTTACCTTGATCACTGTGAACATGATGGAGCAACTAAGCCTGAAAACTGTTCCCAGGCCCATGAACGACAAGGTGGTTGGAAGTAGCCAGCATGGATTCATAAAGGGCATGTCATACTCAGCCATCCCTGATAACCTGTGATGAAATGACTGCCTTGGTAGATGAAGAGAGAGAACAGTGGATATTGTCTACGTAGACTTCAGTGAGGCTTTTGGCACTGTCTCCCATAAAATCCTCACAGAGAAGCTGGTGAAGCATGGGCTGGAAGAGCAGGCAGTGAGGGTGACGATCAGTGGTGCAAAGTGTAGTTGGAGGCCAGTAACTAATGGTGTACTCCAGGTCTCAGTACAGGGTCTGATCTCATTCAACATCTTCATTAATGATCTGGGTGATGAGGCAGAGCGTACTGATAGCAAGTTTCCTGGTGACACAAAACTGGGAGGAGCGGCTGATACGCCTGAGTATCATGCTGCCATCTGAAGGGACCTCTACAGGCTGGTCTACAGGCTGGAGAAATGAGCTGACAGGAGTGTCACCCAGTTCAACAAGGAAGTGCCAAGTCCTGCAACTGGGGACGAACAACTCTGTTCACCAGTTCATGGTGGGGGCCAAATATCTGGAAAGCAGCTTAGCAGAAAAGTGATGGACACCAAGTTGACCATGAACCAGCAAAGTGCCCTTGCTGCATAGAAAGTGGATGGTACCCTGGGCTGCATTAGGAGGAGTGTTGCCAGCAGGTATGGGGAGGCGATCCTTCTCTTTTATTCAGCACGTACTTCTGTTTTATTCAGATGCCACATCTGGAGTCCTGTGTCCAGTTCCGGGCTCCCCAGTACAAGAGAGGCATGGACATACTGGAGAGAGTCTAGTGAAGCACTGCAAAGATAGTTAAGGGACTGGAGCATCTCTCATCTGAGGAAAGGCTGAAAGAGCTGGGACTGTTTAGCCTAGAGAAGGGAAGGGTCAGGGGGATCTCATCAGTGCATGTATCGATACCTGATGGGAAGAAGTAAAGAAAGCAGTGACACCATAGCCATTTTCCAGATTCAAGTTGATTGCTGTTTTTTTAACTCTGATCTTAGACTGCTAAGACAGGGTTAGATTTTTCATTTCCTTTTTTTTTTTTTTTCTGTCATAGTGAAAGTAATATAAATTCACAGAGCATCCCTTTGCAGAAGTCTTCTCTTGTTTAAAGACTTTTAGTCTTTTAGAAATGCTAAGTGTTGTTCATCAAGTACTTTGGTGGTCATTACAGCTCACGAAAGACAGCAAAAGTACTGTAGCTATGGCAGTCAGTGTCTTAGCAGTATCTGCAAGTATTCCTTCCTTGAACATCTGCCATGACTCGAGACCTGCAATGCTAAAGAGATGCTGTTGTATTTATATAGTTCTACATCGTTTCACCACCATAGATGTAGTTTGTAGCTGCCTTCCTAAATCTCCCATGAGCATGGATTTAAGTTCTTTAGGACCAAGTCTAGATGTGACGTACCTCTTCAAACATCTATAAAATATAGCTGAAATGCTCTCCCACGCAATTCGTACTATGATAGCTGAAACATTACCAGAATCTTACTGCATCTCCCTCTTCTCACAAGATGCCTTTCTAATTATATCTGTGGAATTTATTAGAAGCAAATATGTAAAGAGGGAGTCATGTCTTCATTTCGTGGTAGCAAGATGGCCCCCACTTGAAGTGGGGAATGCCCTAGGAACAGCGTAAAACCCAAATGTTGAAGGGGGAAAGTGTGTTGGAACTTAGAGCTATTCATCCAGCATGCAGACCTCTTTTTGCCTATGCAAGAAGGCTTATAGACAGATAGGCAACAAAACAGCAATGCTTATTAAGCTAGTTATCTGTGGGGGTTTTTTGTGACGATGCTGCTTACCTTGATTTTCAGCATTAAATCACACCATGAGCCTCTGTCTTTACTCATGCAGAAAGTCCTGTCTGACAGGTTGAGCTTTATAGAATCATAGGTTGGAAAAGACCTCTAAGATCATCAAGTCTAACCATCTACCCAACACCACCATGCCTACTAAACCATGTCCTGAAGTGCCACATCTACACGTTTTTTAAACACCTCCAGGGATGGGGACTCCACCATCTCCCTGGGCAGCCTGTTCCAATGCCTGACCACTCTTGCAGTAAAGAAATTTTTCCTAATATCCAATCTAAACCTCCCCTGGTGCAACTTGAGGCCATTGCCTTTAAATGGGTGGTTAGCCACAAAAGGACAGTGAAGAATTCACTACTGCAGATTGAACTCTGACGGTAGAAAGGTAACTGGTTTGGATTGGGCCAGGAAATACCAAGTATCTTCCTTAAGAGTCTGAGTCTGGTATTGCTGTCAGATGTTTGTTTGTTTTTTGTTTTTTTCTTTTAAATCTGTATTCAGTTATTAGATCAGTCTGCCTTGTCATCTTAGCATTCAAAGGAAACGTACAAGTTTTGGTAGTAATGGTAGCACTGAGGACGAGACATCATTTTTGTGAACTTGTGTGGTGTATCTGGTTTTTGTCTGCTGTTTTTTCCAGGATCAGAAGTTGTCAAACCCGTAGAACCAGCCACATTGCTTGACATGGATACTTACTAGTTAATAACTATCAGATTAAGGAGAAGTCTGGCATTTATTACTGTTTAAGAAGAATGATTCAAAGAATGACCTATGCACATAAGTGAAAGAGATTCTTTATTTTATAAAATGTCTATAATCCCCCTCAGTGTTAGGAGTAGAGGCCTCTCGAGGCTGTTTGCCATTCATAGTGCTCGAAGGGAACACCGAACAGCAGTATTAGCGTAATACAGTTTTCTAAGAGTTGCAGTCTTGCATCTCTGCAGTCACTGGATACATCAGTAAGGCTTTTGAAGAATCGTCCTAATCTTTAAGGTCTGTTCTGCTGAATGTTTTGGCCTTACTTGGATTAATAGGCTCAGGAGCAAGCTTTCATGCTGTGGGGTGGGTGGCAGGTTTGGTGTGTTAAGCGTCAATTTAATGGATGAAAATGATTCAGGCCCTCACAGCTGGTCTGCTGTACGCACTAGTTTGGAGATACTGATTGATGTTTTCATCTTAATGAGGTATCCACTTACTCGATTTGGAGGTTGGGTTTTACTTTTTCTGCTAATTTCCACTCTCCCCTTCTCGCTGTAAACAGCTTGATTTGTATTTGATGGGAGGAAAAAATCCTTTCGTTGCTTTACAGCATTAGCAGAAAGAAGTGTTAGCCTACCAAAGGATATGTAAACTGATGGATTTAGTGTGTTAGATTTTGCCATGTAAAATGGAAATACTTCTCCAAGTCTATGGTGATTTCTGAAACTTTTCTGAAAAAAGCCCTTATTTTGAGAATAGACAGAACAGCTACCCTGGGGTTAATACACATGTCTACCTAGAACAGTGGTTTTGCGTTTTCAAAATAGAATGCCTTGCTAGAGCTGTTACTGGGTCTTTAAGAAGACTGTGATCGGTTACCTCCACATCTTAAGGCCACTACANGATGAATTCTGTAATTAAGGCAAGTGTGAATGCACATTTGAAAAAAGATTGAGTTATCTTGCAAGAACAACATTTCTTTGAGAGCTGTTGTCTTTGTGGTGATTTCCTCTCTGTTATAGAGTCCTATACTTCGGAGCTTGTGCTAGCAGAGAAACTTGGGGCTGGATGGTCTCCATGATTTATGCACCAATTACAGCGGTGCTGTGTGGGTCTACAGAGTAGGTGCAAGGCCCTGAGAGACAAAACACTTTCCTCTGACACATATGGAATGTGCACAAGCCATTTGATTAATTGGTAGTATGGCTGGAAGAGCAGTAAGGAAGCTGCGTGGTTCTCAGTTATTCTTCTGTTCCCTGGCAGAGTCCAAATCATGTCAGTCTTCATGGTTGCAGATGTCGTACAGTGCATTTCTAAAAGCTGTAGTGATGATTATGCAGCAGTCACAGTCATGTTTCATTATTAGTTATCCTTATCACCAACTTTTTAATAATCAGTAACTTACTTTCCCCTACTCCTTTTTGTATTCTCCATATCCGTGGAAAAAGTTATTATTTCCTTTTCCTTGTATTAGCCTTTTATATACTGAAAAGTCATTATCTTGTCCTCTCTTGAACATATTTTCTCTGGACTAAGTAACTGCAGTTCTTTTACTGTTTCCTAATGAGTGCTGTTTTCAAGGCACCCATTCATTTTTTGTTCTTCTCGGTTCTTCTTGTCTGTATGTTTCTTGAAATGGATTGCCTGTCAGCAGGGAACTGCCAAGGCTGAAATTGAATCTATCAGTTTAACCTGGTTTTAAAAAACAACACACCCCTCCCCCCCCCAAACTTACAGTGTGGTAAGTAACCATGTTGTCCGATGACAGCACATTATTATAACAGCTAGAGCCTGAGGCACTTACTGTTGCTCTTAAAGTCAGAAACTTATAAAAGAGGTCACTTTAATGAGCTCAGCCACGTCTGGTCTGCAGTCTCCCATAAAAGACCTCTCATCCACCACTGCTTACTACATTTCTTTCTTTTCGCTGCATCTCTCCAAATGTGCTCTTCTGGTCATTTTGCTCTGATGAAAACCTGTGCAGCTGTCTCCCAGTTGTCACTCCAGTCTGCTTAGGTAAACACTGTCTCAAGCACTGGTGGTTTTGTTATTGAGAAGCAACAGTGAAGTAGGACTGGGATGGCAATAGTAGAAGGTAAAGGCATGTATTCAGGCAATTTAAGTGTTTCCTTGCATCCAGTCTTGGATGAAAGGGATATGGAGAGGTAGAGTTTTACCTTCTGATGCTAAATCAGTGGTACGTAGAGTCCTCAGCCCAGCAGAGGTGACAGGAGGTCACCTCAAATCACAGCAGGTTTTCACAGGTACTGCTAACATGGTTGTCTTAACTCACAGTTCCTGCTGCTGCCCTGATGCTCTGGTCTGCTCACATGATGAAACAGCTGGCAAGTGATTGCCTTGACTTAACTCTCCTTGTCTAGATTCATGCACATTTAGATCAGCTCAACCTTTACTTCATCCATGCTTAGTAAAAACTGCTTCCAATGCTATAGTTTGTTCCCCAGATATCATGGTACATTTCAAATTGATTAAAAGCTCAATAGCAGTACATAAATAGCGATTAAGAATGTTCTTCTAGCTTGGAAGTTTCTAGGGATGTTTTGCCATTGAATGTTCTTACCTTAATGTTTCAATATCTTTTATTAATGACTAATACAATAATGTGTACCGCTTTCAGAGGATGCAGGATCCCAAAGCTGAAGCTAAGCAAATTCGTGCCACAAATGTCTTTCCAAACTATGTACCACATAACTGGAAGTCATCATTCTGTTCTGGATTAGGTCTTAAAGCTTGTCTGCACTGTAGAGGAGCTCCTTTTAGATGACTCCCTGTAGATAGTTCTGTCTGGTCTTGACCAATCTACTACTTGAAAATCTAAAAGTTCAGCATTAATCTTTGGCATGCATTTGTAGGTGCAAATCAGGTGGTTTATATGTAACTGGGACAGGATAGAGCTTTTAGTTCTCTTCAGGGTTTCTTTTTCCCCAGTTACCATAGACTCCACCTGTATTATGTCTCTTATACTATGGCTTTCTGTTTTGATGTGGTCCTTTATTCAAGGTCAGAGTGTTATCTGAATTTTACTGCTAAATTTCTGCATATTTTCTCAAAGACTGTCTCTTGTCAGTATCTTTGCCAAAAGTCATTCAAGCTATATTGCCTCTGTTACTTCATAATTCTATCAAATCATATTCTCTTTTTCAGTTCAGACATATCCCATCTTACAATTCATTTAGAGCACCTCTGTGAAAGTTCTTTTTCCTGGCTCACTGCTTTCAGCTCCACCTCCATCTCTCCATACTCCACTGTGTCAAATACAATTAGATGTCATCTTTAATATTCTTTTCTGATGTATTTCATGTCTCACTAGTCATCTCCTCAAATATTAAGATACTGATTTTTTTTCCTAGCTTCATATGAGGATGTTCTAGATTGCTTATTTTTCAGGTACTTTTGAGCTTACCTCTCTGGTGAGAATCTCTTCTGTTTTCCTCCTGTAGGCTTTGCAAAATGGAGAAATCATTTTTTATAAATCCAGCAGAGGTGTCTTGCAGTCCTTAAAGCTTTTATTCTTCTTGATTAGGGAATATTGGTCAGGTAGTCGATAATAATAAAATCATAGAATATCTCAAGTTGGAAAGGACCCGTAAGGATCAATGAGTCCAACTCCCTGTTCCTCACAGGACTACCTAAAAGTAAACCATATGACTAAGAGCATTGTCCAGATGTTTCTTGAACTCAGGCAGTCTTGGTTCTGTGACCACTCTCTCAGTGAAGAACCTTTTCCTAATGTCCAGTCTGAACTTCCCCTGGTGCAGCTTCATTCCATTTCCTCGTGTCCTATTGCTGGTCACCAGAGAGATAATGTTGCTATAGTATGTCTGTGTTGCACAAGTTATTTTGGAGCATGGCAGCTCTTTTTGTTACATGTTCATACAGTGCTTCAAACTGATGAATAATCTTATATCCAAATTAAGATGATACTTCTGCAGAAACGGAGTGAATATTGACAATGTGTTAATTAAAATATGTGCTAGCAGCTAGCTGGTAAAAACAGATTTATGTCATGGGGATCTACAAAATATGCTGCCTCCAGAAAAAGTTTCTTCCTGTAGGCTTAGAAGGAACTTTCTCCCAATTGCTCATTTAACTAATAAACAGTAGGTTCTGAATAAGGCTGTTACAGATTTATGTTCCAAAAGTAAGTAGAAACACCACTAGAAATGAAAGAGATTTTGTCCCGTCAGTAATTTCTGTGAGTAATCAGACTAGAAAGGGAAGATTAAGCCTATAATTATTTTTTCTTATGCATTATCAATGAAGGAAGAGCTACAGGAAACTGTGTATATATGGTTTTGCATAGATTGTTCATCAAAGAATAGGAACTGTCTACACATATATATGTCTTGTTAAAAAGAAATTGTGAAAGTTAAAATACTTGTGTGGGGGGTGAGGGAGTTGTCTCGATTTTTAGCTACAAAATATAACGTACGATTTAAAGACTGCTTTAGAAAGCACTTGATATTCCTAGTATTGGTAGAGGAAGGTGGGAGGAGAATTTATATTTTTCTTTAATAGGAACGTAAGCGCTCTTGCTGGAGAGCATGGAAAGAAAGAACTGAAAATGACAAGTTCTTTTCATGTTCAAATCTTAATGAAAAATATAAAGTGAACAAGTGAACAATAAATTATAAGTTAATATATTTTTTACAATGTAAAGCTTTTCTAATACAAAGAAGTGGGTGGGGCAAGGACATTTAAGTCTTTATAGTTCTTGGAGATAAAACAGACTTTGTAACTATTTGCAATTGATCCTACTATCTTAGGTTTTCAAGATCAAAGCAGTGCAACTGGCAGGAAAACTTCTTCCAGCCTTCAACACACCTACGGGTATACCATGGGCAATGGTGAATCTGAAAAGGTAATGAATTTTCTTTTCCAGGGAAGTGTGTTTCTCCCCCTCCCTCCAACTTTAAACTAGTAATGGCATATGTCAGTTTTTCTTCATAGTGGAACTGTAGAAGATGCAGACAAATTGGCACTTTAGAATATTTTGTGAGAGTTCAGAGCATTCTACCTCATTAATTGCAATAAATTGTGACCATGATTTGGCTCCTGATTCTGCAATAAGAATTCAACATGCCATTGGAACATACCCAGTGTATCATGCCATGTGTTGCCCTAGAGCTTAATCATTGATTCTGTAGTCATTAAAGAACCTATTAAAAAACAAAATTGTTTGCAGGCCATGGTTGAACTTCCTAGGTTTTATGTACTGTAAGAGCTGTATGTTGCCTTTAGAAGACTCATAGTGTTTGAGAAGATGATGGGACTCTGAAAATACTAATTCATTTTACAGTTCAGCATAGGTATAAAGGCTAATTTGCTGAAGTCCACTATGGTCCGTGGAGATGGAGAGGCTCCCTCAGATCAGGCACTGAACTTATATGGTCTGCATTGCCTCTGGAAGAGAATTGCCTTGCCTGATTTATCTTGTATTGCTTGCAAAATGCTGGGATTTCCCTCAGATTTTGAGAGAGTGTTTTCGATGCAAGGCATTTTTAAAATTTTTATTATATTCTTAAACGGTAGCTTAAGTTGGATACCTGTCTAGATTGTGTGTACACTTAAGCAATTAGAGGTAGTAAATAGCAGACAGGTTTTGAGGTGTTTAAAATTGTTTTCCTTTTAGGAGAGATATTTGTTGTGCTTTGTTAGGCTGTGAAGAGGTTTAGGACTACTTTGAGAGTATTGGCCTTACGTGCCCTTTCATGATCAGGATACGATCCTCACTTTGCTGTCCCTTCTCGGATGAAGACCACGGAGCTGTAGTTTGCCTTCTGTTGTTGCAGGGCCTCACCACCCATGCCTGGGTTTCTCTGCTTTGCCTGTGCTGCGCTTCCCTTCTGAGGCCATTTATTGGACCTCTGTACAATTAATATTGATGGGTTGAATTTCCCTATGCGTTTTCTGCACGACACTGTGGTTTACTCAGTCTTGTAGTTCTTTCTGCAGTTTCACAGGGCTTGAAATTCCTCTGCGCGTAAGTTAGCTTTTTTTATTTTTGCTTTGTTTAACCCAAGCCTGCACCGTGATTCCAGAATGTTTGAAGGGCCCAGACGGCCATATTCCTCAGGCAGCACCGGCATCTGCCTTTCTGGCTCGAGCAACGTAGACGGCGAGGTTTAAGAAGCTGCAAGCAGTAGAGGCATGGATACTTATCAGTAAAACACGGAGGCAGATCGCATAGGCTGGGTATCAGAGCACAGCCAGAAAGACAGGACCGGGCAGGAGGATTTGCATTAGGCGGAGGGGAAAGGATGGCAGTGCCAGAAATTTCCTGCATGCTGATATTGTTTATGCATTTACTGTGTCAGTCTCTTGGTAACGTACAGAACCAGCCAGCATCACAGCAGAAAATGGTGACTGGCATGCCAGAGGGCAGTGACAGTAGCAGGCGTATATGAGGACACTTAATCATGAGGCTGACATGTAGTAAAGGACAAGACCTGAAAGAAATATTTGGAAAATTACTGACTTGTGTTTTATTAGCTTTTATATTCACAATGGAACACTTAATTTTCTTTTTGTGAGAGCTGTACCAAAAAACCCCTGAGACAAGCTATGATTTTTGTCTCTCTACACTCTGTAAATAGTGGTTACTCTATAATAAAAAAGTGTTGCTCTGTCTCGGGTCAGAGCTACAAATACTGCTCCATAACCAACATTTTTCCTTTATAGTTCCTCTTTCTAATTTATAATTCAAAAAATAAGTAAGAAGACATTCCTAATTGATTGTAGTCTGAACAATAACTGAAATCTTTTATGAGAGAAAGTAGAAGTAATCTCCAGGAAAATGTAGTTAACTTCAGAATTTAAAAGATGTGATCCTGAAAGGTGGTGAAAACTCCCAAATTAGATTAAACTAGAGGTATTTTAGGAGTTATGACTTAGCAAGACGGTATCTCTTAGAGTGCAAAAGATACGAGTTATAAAATACTTTCTGTTGATTCTTCAAGTGAGCCTGAGGAACTCGTAATGTTCTGCCTACAGTAAACATACTGTTTGCCTATGTAGATACAAATAGGGCCCACTCCTGTCCTGCTGGAGCGTCTAATACTGACTTGAGGCACATCCACACAGGGAAGGGAACTCAGCAGATGTTTGACAGAACAAGGAGGCGAACGCTGGCACCTTTGGACGTATACTCATCTCGTCAGATAATTGCTTTTGATTCTTGTTCTTAGGAACGTACAGCGAATAAACACAATCAAGGTTGGGCCCAGTATTCGGTCATTGCATTTCTGTGACATCAAGATATTACATCTTTTCATCACAGGACTTTGTTGATGAGGTTATGGCATCTTTTTTCCAAAATTAATCAAAGCACTCCTGTAATCTGAAGTATGGGTTAATATTTTTCTGTTACATGTTTAGTTTGCTGTAGGGGTTGTTACTAGTGCTGTGCACAGTAATTCAGAAGTTTTTGTTCTCCCTTTTTTATGCATATTTGTTGGAACTCAGTGGTGTGGGTCGCAACTGGGGCTGGGCTTCTGCCGGCAGCAGCATCCTCGCTGAGTTTGGTACTCTTCACATGGAATTTGTCCACCTCAGCTATTTGACAGGGGACCCTGTGTACTACAACAAGGTGGGTCTCAGATTCAATTTTTTATTATACAAGTGTCTTTTGTACTGTTCATCGTAAATTGCACTGAAGGGAAGTACTTTCTATATTTCATTCTATTTGCATTCTTGGTAGAAGGTATTTTTTTTCATACCTGTATTTCTGTTAACAAATAGGTGACTTTTTCAAGTAGAAATTGTGACAACACCAATTTTTTTGTTTCAGCATGCATTTAAAAATCATAATTTTTAAAGAAGTTTATGTGAGCAGTCCTTTAAAAACAAAAACTCACTAACCTGCAGGAAGCCTTCAGAAAGCTTCTGGGTTCAGATTAAGAAAATTTACTACTGAAAAAAAGAAAAGGAAAAGGGAAAAAAAAATTAGATTTAACTATGTGCAGAGAGCAGGTGAACATGGTTAGTGGTAATCCTGATTTTGATTTAATTTAGGTCATGCATATTCGGAAGTTACTTCAAAAAATGGATCGCCCTAATGGACTTTATCCAAATTATTTGAATCCAAGAACAGGCCGTTGGGGTCAGCGTAAGTATTCTTATTTTATTCATTCCTAATTAAAGCTCTACTTCTTACTTTGTTGTCAAGTTGGGGATCAGAAACGTCATTCCTTAGGGCATGAACAGCATTGCTTGAAAACATACAGCATAGAGAGATTACTTAGACTTGAGATCTCCTGAAACCAGTTTTTGCCTGTTGCTTCCTCTGAAGTCGTGCAGCTCAGTTTTTATGGTGCTTTCTGAAAGCATCTTCCTACCAAATCTGATGCCTATCCTTATATTTGTCAGTCAATTAAAATTTTCAGTAATAATGAATGAGGCTGAAAATAGTTTCCTCGTGTTGATTTTGTTCCTGATTTTGTTCTGCAAACCATCTGGTAAGTGAATTACTGTAAGGTAATGTAGAAGTAATGCATGTTTGTGGTGATTAAATTTCAGCTCCTTCACCTGGTGTTAGGGACTGACATTTACAAACGTTGGTCTTCTACTTTGTGGCATGTGAAATGGCACGATGAACCTCATTATAGATCCTGCTATTATCAATGTGTCACTCATTTAAATCAAATTTAAAAAGGGGGACTTTGGAATGAAAAGAATAAGTTGGTTCTGTTGCTGACAACGTAAGTGGAGAGATAAAACACAAAGACACAAACATGATTCCTTTCCTTGAAGTGGTTCTTCCAAGGGAAGCTGAGTGGTTTAGTGCTTTCATAGTGGGTGTGATAAAAGAGATCTCTTTTTCTTCAAGGTTTCTGTTCCTATTTCTTTTGTGAATCAAGTTTATTTAGGAGAAACAAGAAAGATGATCTGGTTTTGTCCTGTTTGACATCATTGACAGGGTTCGGGGATTTCAGTGGTTAGCTGTAAATATCCAGTGGAACATGTTCTGGCTGGCAAATTGAGAATTTGCTTCTGACTTAGTCTGGTATATGAGGGAAATGAATGCAGCTGTCATTGCAGTGACTGTGAAAAGAGTTGTCTAATCTGATCATTAAGGCTAAAATTCTCTCCAAAGACCATAATATCTTTAAGTGAATAGTGACACCTTCTGAGACTGACATATGGATTGATGAGATAAATTGTTCAGACAAATTTGGGTTTAGCGATGCATTCAGAAAAAAAGAAAGTGAGCAAATACCAGTGTTCACCCAGGATTTATTCAAAAGACAATTTTGCATTGTTGTTCTGAAAGAATTTTTTCTATTGCTTTTTTCTATTCCTAACCAAATGCTCCTGCTCGTTTTAGTAGAAGTAGTGTAATGTGGCATATCATCAGGATTCTTCAAGGGCTTTTTGTCAGTTTTAATAATAATGCTTAAAATTAGCAGTGCTTGGGAAGAAAATAATCCTGGTCACTGAGAATAAACATACAGTGAAAATTTCAACTTTGCGGAAGTTTGGAGCTCAAACATGCTATTTAAATTAATTTTGAAAGATAATGCATTTAGGACTATAATATTACGGGCTGAGACTTAAGTTCTTAGGATAAAAAATACAGCTTTATAGAGCCTTTAATTTTTCTGTGTTGCTCATTAGCAACAAACTTATTTCCTGGAACTTGGCATTGGGTTTTGATTTTTTTTTTTTTTTTGAGCGAATAAGCTTCCAAATGCAGATACAGATGTTCTGGTAGTGTTTCTAAGATTTGCCCAATGCAACAAGCATTTCTAAACCTATCTTGAAATATTTTATGGGGAAAAGATAGCAAGAATTCATAATTCTGTTTTTCCTTCCATAAACCAGGATGGAACAATGAGAAACTGTCTTCATTGTATCCCTGGTAGATCACTCTTCAGTGAATGTATTTGCAGAAATTTAAGAAGTTATAGTAAAGGTGCACATGCACTGGAACATTGGACATATGAGCTGGAATAGCTGAGGCTTATGCAGGAATTTTTCTTCTGATCTCCTGCAGAGATTGTATTCTGCATCACAAGTCAGTTAAGTAAGGGTGATGCCTTCACGCCCTACATCTCAGTTAACTAGAGGACTCATGTCACAGAATCACAGAATGTTAGTGATTGGAAGGGACCTCTGTGGGTCATCTAGTCCAACCCTCCTGCCGAAGCAGGGTCACCTACAGCAGGCTGCACAGGACCTTGTCCGGGTGGGTCTTGAATATCTCCAGA
>Ga0065711_1002847_pt1 | contig 61607 bp, 20 predicted proteins | sample Hoacrofraction12_FD_59098 | JGI IMG/M metagenome (GOLD analysis project Ga0065711, IMG submission 59098) | Hoatzin crop microbial communities from Cojedes, Venezuela - Epithelial fraction 12 v2 (version 2) | ecosystem: Host-associated > Birds > Digestive system > Esophagus > Crop | place...
AATAAATTCTCTTTTCACTTTTCCATGATGCTACTGCCAGAGCTATGCAAACCACAGCTGCTACGTTCTAGGCATTTCTCCTGGCTGTGGGGAACAAGGCAGCCTAATCTGACCAGAGACTGAGTTCTGAGTGTCCTCCTCTTCCCATACAGTGTAGCTGGGAAAGAGTAACAAAGCAATGCCCTCTTTTTGATGGTTTTGAGAATTTGGCAAAATTTTGCCATAATGGCAAAAGAAGAGAGCTGTAAGGAGTTCCTCCTGCTTTCTGAGGGATTCCACTGGAACAGGTCTGCTTCACAGGGTAATGTCTGCAGGAACCATCAGTCCTGCCTTAGGCAAATCACCTTTCACTAGCTGTTCACTAGATACAGTAGCTACTTATCACGTACTACGTTATTGGTTGGGCCCTCCCCAATATCTTCAGGATCCCACTCTTTCCCTTAAGCAGCTATTTCCAATCTTATAAAGATGATTCTACATTTAAATTCCTTAAATCCTCTTAAAAAAATTTCTCCTTAACTCTAGACATACCGCAAAATCATTACAAATAACTGATAGCAATATATAAAGCCAGTGGCAAGCCTGTGCCTTGAGAACTGAATTCAGTACATGATCTCAATACAATTGAGTTCCAGCAAACAAAAGAATGCGAGAGAAACATCCTGCTAGGAAATACAGCCAAGTCCTCATCATATGGGGACGGTGACAGGCATAGTAGCAGAGGAAGTCACAGTCACCCCAGGAGCTAGAGCTCACCCTCTCAACCTCTCCAAACAAAACAACTCCTTCCATTTATTGCCTTCCTTGGCTCAAGGAAGGAAAGGTCAGCATCCTCAATGATCATCTAAAATTTATTTTAATTGAGATTATCACAGCAGCGTGTTACCCGTATGTATAAAAGGAATTTTCACTGTTACAAGACCAGAAGCCCGGAAGCAGGTGATGCTGCTTAGGCAGGGGGGTTGGACTAGATGACCCACAGAGGTCCCTTCCAACCCCGAACATTCTGTGATTCTGTAACTGCCATATTCCAGTCTCGGCTTTACTATAGACAAAGTGAGTTGCCCAACAATTCTCTGTTTCTCCATGTGTAAAGAAAATAAAATAGTAAAATAAATAGCCTTCACTTACAGTCCTCTCTCAAATTAAGTAATGCAAGGGTTAAATAGTTAATATTTTACTGAGCTTTGAAAACAATGTCTGGCAATCTAATGCTCCCTTTCCTCGACAGATGGCTTAAAAGAAATCTGGGAAGCCTTACCCATGGAAAAAATTGCTAGCCTTCAGAACAATTCATATAACAGATATCTGAACACATGGCTGCCTTTCAACACTTCTGCTTAAACTAGGAAGAGGATTCAAAAGCCAACATCCTCCAGAAAGTTTTTGCTTTACAAAGATCCCACATTATCTCTCTTCTCCCTCTCCTCAAATGCAGTCTTCCCATGCTCTTTACTGAGCTGTTATTGCTTAAGTGACTTTAATAAAACCAATACATATATTACTTTAAAATTACCATGCAGTATTTTAACATTTTATAAAGATAAGAACTTACTAATACGAATGGTCTCAAAGTAGCCAGATTGTCAGCAAAGTAGATATACTTTTCCAATAAAAACTACTTGGGCAAAAAAATAACAATAGTCTCAAAAAAAGGTCAAACTTTTGCAACTTCGTCAAACTAATATTTAATTCAAAATTCAGTTATATCTTTTTATATCAAAATTCAGGTATATCTTTTTTAAAAAATATTTCAGTATAAACCACAGAAAAACACCACGATTTCCATTAAATCTTCTTTGTTCAATGCTAAAGAAGATCCTTTTTCAATTTCTCAAAACTATGAAACACAATAAGAATGGCAATCTGCCCAAGGATGAAGCATTTTGGCAGGTATTTTCAGTAATCCAAGCCTTATCATCCTCTTACGGCCCTCGCCCTTAAATTTTTCCAGTCACTGCCCTGTGCCCAGTCACCAGGCATGGTGCAACCTTTCCCATTCCATCTTCAGTCCCGTATCTCCTACTGATACTTAAATCCCCTTAAAATCACAACCATAAAGCCTTATAAATTATAATCCTATTTGTTATTCATAAAAGTGATCACTATCTTTCCCCAACTGGTCTGCTGGTCTTTGATGATCATATGAGTAGAAAGCATCTTCTTCAAGTGGTCAGAAAATACCCAACACGTGGCAAGCATCACTCTAAATAACAATCAGTGTCTTAAAGAAACCCACCACTGTTCTGGCAAGAGCATGTAAAGATGGTAAATATTGATAGGGGTCAGGGCTGTGCCGGAGGCAGTTCAATGCAGTCAGCTGTTAAAATCACAGCTAGTTCCAGCTCCTGACGGCCCCAGCAAGGCTCCATACACACTTCCCTGCCTGCACTTAAGCTCTGAGGGCTCCTCATGTCACAGGCTCTCTGCCTGTTTTCCAGCCTTTTCGAGCTCCTGAAGCCCCAGGCAGTTGCACCAGCCTCTCCACACCACAGCCTCTGTAGCATCCTGAAGTCCCCCTGGTCTCCGTCCACACACCGGCATCAGCAGCAAAGCAAACATCCCTAGCCGACCATGTTCACCCCAGGACCCCCAAGCAGAGCCCCCGGCTCCTGCCCGGCAGTGTCCGGATCTGCCTGCCACACAGCCCAAGCCCGGTATCGCCATAACCAGAGTAGGACAGACACTCATCTCAACCCACCGTGGGACCTCTGCCATACCCAGCAAGAGGTAAGCACACTGCTGAGTCACCCACCCCACACATTCATCCCCCTGCTCCATCACACCCACAGCCGTACAGCCCAAAACTTGCTATGCCTGCCGATCTACGGGGACTGCTGCGCTCACACATGCTGCAGCTTAACTCTCCTGCCAACACCTTCACCTACACACCCCCAAAACATTTACTGGTCTCCTGCCAGATACACCATTCCTGTCTCTCACAGCCCAGAGCCTTGGATCTGATTTACGTGGAAACTCTCAAGCTCTGATGTACACTCACACAGGGCCACCCAAATAAACACAGCTCTTGCAACTCCAATCTTACAATACTACTCGTTAGTCAGGAACGATGCAGAGGTGGAGATATAGCTAAGGAAAGTTAAAGGGGCTTTAGTTGCTGTTTTACTCCTCAACAGCACAAGCTGCAGCCAAGTGAATGCACTGATGTCTGAAGGGACTTTGCCAGGCACAAGAATGCAAGGTTGTTTCTGGTGGTAGCACAGTCAATTAGATGGGTAAATCTGGTGACAGAGTAAGCTCATAAGTTTACCTATGCTTCTGATCACACTTCTTTCGAAATAACTGGCCATGTTCTGGACACTAGCAGGTGATACAACAGCAAATTTATCCACTTCATTATTTACTAAAACAGCACTGTAGGACATCCATGTGTTCAGCTTAATGGACAACTTGCCATTCCTTTCCTTATTCTGGCCTCGATCCAGTACTACTCCCCACATCTTCTGTCAGTCGTTTCCAGCTGTGGCCTGTTACAATTAAGATGAAACTAGCACGCTTGATTTATGTTTATGTCCCTCTCTTATCTCTTTCAATCGTGTTTTTGCCTTAATCAAAGTGCTGCTATCATTTGGAGACTCACATCAAATCTTGACTTCTTAAGAGACCACCTAAAGTGGTCTATAGCTCTGCACATCGCAATGACTTGATAGGCAGAGGCTTTTGGGGGGGTAGATCATTTGTGCTGTCCATTGAGTCCTGTCAGCTAAAGGCCCACAAGAAAGATTCAAATCTTCAGTTTCCTTTAGGAAAAGGGATAGTAAGGCACAGGAAATAAGACCTCCATGAGTGCTTACGTATGTGTCTGCCCGCAAATGAATGAAATGATGATAAAATACCTTTAGTGGCTGCTTTAATTCCTCCAGAGCCCTTTCGGATGTGACAGAAAAATAGGAGATTCCTTCTCAACATTTTGCTGATCCCTAGTAAGGCTAATAATAAACCCTGTAGGAGGAGTCTGTTATAATAATAAATGACATGAAATGATGCACATAGTATAGAGAAGACCCGTCAGTATTACTGCTATTGAAAATACTGGTTGTCCCTCACATGTTCTAAGCAAAATTCCCATTTCCTGGGGGTAGAAACTATCTTACCACGTTAGCTTTTCTTTTTCTGTGCTTATCCTTTCTTTTCATTTCCTTCCTCCCCACTCTCCAGCACATCAATATGCACCGCCACCTTCTTCTTTTCCATATCCTAAGTTCCCAAAAGTTTGGTCTAGGCACAATTTATTTCAATTCCCAAGCACCCTTGGCAAGCAGATAACAAGCCAAGGGAGTTACTGCACAGAAGCTAAAGGACAGACAAACCCTCCATCAAGCAATGTACACACAGAACTGAATGACAGTTAAATATGCATTGTAAACAGACTTCTTCCCTTCTGCTACCCTTGCACAGCACGATAGAAACCACCAAGAAACTAGAAATGTATATTTAACCCTACTTTTGGCCATCTCTATTACTAAAAGCTATCCAGGCAACATTTTTCCATGATAATCAGAACCACAAACATCAGTTTGGCCACTGTGCCACCCCCTTTGTCTTATCCAAGGCCAAGGTTCGTTTTTCCTGCTTTTTAGTCCTTCAATATTTAACTTGCAGCATTTCTGAGTAGCTTGAGGACACAAAACAACTTCTCAGAGAGAAATACTGTAATTTCTATGAGGCTGAACTGTATTGGGGCCTGCCTTGTTAACAGGTGCCAGGAAACACAAAGCTGTTGGTACACAGGGTGCCGAGTTCACGTGACCTGTGAGCGCCTCCTCGGTTAGAGCCCCCGCAATGCTCACGCATGGTCAGTCCGGCGAAACAGGCAGGTACAACAGGACCTGATCCCAGCACAAGCAGCAGTGCCTCAGCAGGGGGGTTGAGGGGAAAGGTGGGGACGCGGAGGTCTTCTCTTTTGACAACCAATATGAAGTATTTAATGTAACAACTCAACCTGCCACATCACCACCAGCTTTAGAAGGAAAAAGCAGCATCAGAGTCGCTTGTTCTGCATTCTTCCGCGATGACCATTTATCACAAGATCATCCATTGTTATTTCGCTGCTTCCAAGTGAAAAAGAATAAAAGGCCAACACCACAAAAGAACAATGACATCATGAAAGGACTGACCAGCAGCAAAATTGCATCCCTGATTTAATCATGTGAGACTATCAAAATGAATCACCACTTGTTCCCAACACTGCTATTTCTTAAGATAGCCATGCACAAAAAACAAGGAAAAAAAAGTCTGGTGTTTCAGCTGTGTATGTCCAAGAAATAAAAAACAGACACCACGGTGGGGACTTCTAACAACGAATACCTAATACCAAAGGAAAAAGTGGAGGCATATAAATGCAGAGAATAAGCAAACCGGTGCCCTTGGGTTATTGCCCTAACCGCTCCATATTCAGAAAAATACCTCTACGCTCTGACATGTGGATTGAATCAGTAGGAATCCCTCCAGTGTAAAACAGTATTCACTGCTAATCTCGCTGAGAGGGACACGCAACATGACATCACTAATCTGGGGGGGAACAAAGCAGCTGCTGTATTTAAGCAACTCGGGGAGTGCAGAAATCTTATTTAGCAGATATGGCTTTCTAACAAATGTAAGACCAAACTGTACACAGTGTGTATAGTATGACCTTTAAAATTTGAAACTGCCTAAGAGTGGTCTCTTGCACAGATTTCATTGCAATTAAATATTTGTAAATCATTGGGAATGCAGAAAAATGCAACTGTTATGCAAAGCCAAGGTATGAAATTCTCTTTTACTTGAAATCACGTTCTATTTTACATTTATGTGACATATTTCATCCCTTAGCTGTATCATGAGCCTATGAAAATCTTTCCTTTAAATTAATTCTGTATGTCTCCTTTACCATGATGTGCCTGATTACAGTGCCACTAGAAACTCTTTTTTTCATTTCCTTAAAGGCCTAATCCCATAATACTTTATAAAGATCTTATTATGTACAGATTGAGCTTTTTCTTTCCCAAAGCTTTCAACTTACTCGGTTTGATCGGGGTCATGGGGCCAGGCTCATCCCAAGTATAATTCCACTGTAGTCAAAAGAGCTACACCACTGATCATACTAGACCACATAAGCAAACATTTGGTGCCCTACATTTGGCAACAGAAAAGGATAATGTCGTATTTATTCCAGTTTCAGTCTGAACCATACTTTGATATATCATTTGAGATGCTAATGAGTCAAACAGACATTTACAAGAGTAATACTCTAAATATAACACCCTACTCAAATTAACTCCCTATTCTTCATACTTTGTTGAAACCTTCCAAGCATTTCAGTAAACACTTTGGATATGATGTGCTGCTTAAGCTCTCAGGATGGAAATTATCTCATGCAAGTGATTTTAACCAATCCATCCGAGACTGAATCACTGGAATTTTCCTGTCTGCTTAATGGTGAGAACTCACCAGTATCATCTTAAAGATCTTTATCTTCCTTTCTGCCATGCAGTAACTTTACGGGAAATTACAATTAGTTAAAATTGTCTAGTTCTACATGTACCAACCTCTATTAAATGTCATTTGAAACAATGTCGTGCAAGGACAAAAACACTGAACCATGAAAGGTCAACAGTGATTTTTTTATCTTTCTGCCCAACAAATTCCCAGTGCTGTAAATTCTGCCCTGTTCAACAAGTATGCATTGTACACAGGGAGTGCACTGAATAATCCACACCTCTTACTCATTTGGAATGAAAATGAGAAAAATGTAAGCTTAAAGGAAGGAGGGATAAGAAAACTGTGAAAGTCCTTGGAGCCGCACTAATTATGAACTGCAAATATTTGTAATTTTTATCATATGGATCTTGGACTTTGAGATCCATTCTATTTAATATCCACTTTTAGAAGGTCGACAGTCCCCATTCACTTCACATACTCCATGTTTACTGCCTTCTCATTCTGTTAATAACAAAAAGGTGCCACAGATAATTAAAAACAAATTCAGTTCCAGCATTCATTAAGGAAGAAAATATGATCTTCTGAAAAGCTATCACATATAATAAAGCAGTGTTATCTGCCTAGAGTTACAGTGATTTCAAATGGATAAGTCTAGAGGAAGAAATCCACCAAAATGCAGTTAAACTAATTGCTGTTTTACAAGGGGGAGCTTAAAAATGTAGTAATTAATTGACCTACTGTTTGAGACAATTTCCCTATAGTTAATGATCACTCTTGCAAAAGATGAAAAAGACAGCTCTCTCCTGTGATTCGAAAAAAAGGCTAATGAAACCAGCACAAACTAACATTGCTTGTCTTTCCAGTATATACGAAGTGGAAAGCAGAAAAACAAAGAATATCGATGGGATGGGATAAATTCTGAACTAATTTTTATCTATGCAACTTCACTGCACCTAATAGCATTATTTCAAATTAGGACTGGGGTTCTCCCAATACCCTGACATTTTGAATATTTAGCCCTAGGCCCATAGTTACCTGGGTGGAGAACAGTGTAATGTGAAAGTAATTGAAAAAGTCATTTTAGTGTTGGAGATTGAGAAAAATATAAGGGTTTATTCACTATAAGAACATTTTACTTATTTGTTCATAAGTCTGAACCAGATTGTGCAAAATACCTTGAAACATGGTTTATTAACCTATCTGCTATTGCCTAATTTGTTATGCACAGATTTCTGAATAATTTTAATTATTTTGAAAAAAAACAACAGAAATTGCATGCATATTCCAAAGATGTCTAAAGCCTGCAAATGCATACAGACATATTGTATAAATGCTGCCACTACTGCTTGCACAACACACAAGGTTCACAGGCACAACAGGAACATCTATATCCACTGGGGTTTGGGGGGAGAAACCCCTGCATGGCAGTGCCCCATAGAAGGGACCTTGATCTCCTAAGAATAGAACAGTGTCAAATCATGTAAAGGGTACACACAGAAAGGAACGCTGCATTCCTAAATGTCATGATTTCAGTGACAATGCAGATAAGCTCAATATGACCCAGGAGCGTGCACTCACAGCCCTGAAGGCCAACCATACCCTGGGCTGCATCCCCAGCAACGTGGTCAGCGGGGCGAGGGAGGGGATTCTGCCCCTCTGCTCCGTGGTGGTCTTCTCCCTAAGAAATGTCCCTACTTCTATGAACAAGAGAATATACACTGAAAGAAAAATCAGTTTCTATAAGGCTTTTTAGAGCTATGGTAAGGATTTTTATAACGGCCCGATTCAGTGGTCAAGAAAGACCTATTTTGCACTTTAATTCCATAAATCCAAAGGTTACTGACTTCTTAATACCAAAGATCATAAAAACCTCTTAAAAAACAAATGTAATTTGGTTTTGGTAGGTGTTTGGAGGTTTTCCTGTTTGTGTTTTTTTGTTTAAGTCAACAAACATACCCAAGCAAACAAAAAAAAGGAGTTAAGGCAAATGCCAATACACTAGAGTTACACTTTGATGTTTAAATATCTGTTATTATAAATATTCATTCTCACCTTCCACACACAGCACAGATTCTAAAAAATTTGTCAATGGATTTTACTTGAACAGATTTATTAAAATATGTAGATAACAGTTACTGTCTTTTTGGTGGGAAATAGCTGTGGTATATGTACTACCGGATCAGATCCTTTAATCAAACAAAAAGAAAAAAGAGATTGTTCCAGCTAAGGATTAATTGCGCCAACTTAAGTCAGGCAAAATATATTTTGGCATTGCTTCTGACAGATGAAAATAAAACAAACATTAGGGATCAGCTTGCAGCTAACAATATGCAAAATTAAAGAATATAAAAATTTTAAACTTTTATGGGAGTGCTGATTAGCTTTTGTTCTAAAAGCCGCAAAGAAGAGACTTTGCTGTTAATCTTGTTACACATCTGTTTGTTAGCAAACAGAAACAAGGATCCTTAAACACCCTGCTATTCAAACAAGATAATAGACACTGAATGAATGCTATGTATTAGTGGCCTGTGCAAAAATGGCACTTTTTTAACGGACAGAAGTAAAACAGTAAAAAACTCAAACTGTCTCTAAAGTCACGTATGACTAAGCTGATTAGAATAAAGTATAAGGCCTATGCATTTTTCATTTGAAGGTTAAATTCTCAATTAGTTTTTCAGCATGTTGCCATCTCTGTTGAGCACGGTTGCTAAGTGCAGTAAAACAATAGCTTTCACTGTTTGAATTCATGTGCTGAATTCAAGACACAGTCAGAGATCTTGTAGGCTCAAGAGTACTGAAGTCCAAACCAGAATTATTACGTAAAACCAAAATCCAAACATCAATTTGAGTTTTTAGTTTTTTTAAATTCTGGTAACAGAAAAAAGACTTTGTTATTCTTGATTATGTTTATTCCACATTTTTCAGACTCATCTTTTTTTTTCATGAAAGCAGAAGACTTCAATAGCTGACATCTTAAACACTTTTCAATAAAATGCATGAAAAATATACAGAATGCATAGAGAAATATTTTAAAGTTGAGTACCTGAATTAACTTTGTATACAAATAATAGGCTTAAAAACATAATCTACTGTAAAACCAGAATTAACTAGCATCCTACTGATGAAGAATATTTCAGAACATACTTTTCTTTGTTAAAAGCCATTTCTTGGCACTTTGGAGAGCACAGGTCTTAATGACTGAACAAAAACTGTTATCAGACTGAACTACATGTGCCCTCCCACTTTGCTGTCTGGCTGCTCAGTGCCTCACAAGAATGCTGACAAAATAGCTACCTAACGAGCCTTTCATAAGGTGTTTAGCCAACAAGCATCCCAAATTGCTTATCTTGTGTTGTTAGAAAAATCCAAGTACCTATAAAAATATCTAGATTCTCTCCTATAGATACTCTCTCCTTCTCACCCCACATTTTCTCTAGGGCAGAAGCAGCTCCTGGCCATGAGAACTTCACCATGTTGCCTGTCCCCCTCTGTTTTTGCTAACCTAGTCTAAACACATTCTTCCTTTCATAAATGACAAACGAGTTGTTGCGTGCAATAACACTTGCATTAAAGCAGCCTTAAAATAGATGCAGATTCTACGAAGAAACATTAAGTTTGAGAAAGCATAAATTCTGATGGAAGCCTTCTACTCAACACTGGAGCCCAGAAGAAAGAAAAGCATCGAGCTTAAGTCAAACGTATTACAAAAACAATCAATACCATTTCCACGGTAGTATATATGGTAGCATAACTAAATTCTTTCACAGACTACAGTTAGAGGTGAGGCAGCTTGGCATTTTGTCTTTTATCAGACAGTCAGGAAAAAAAGTGCCAAAGTTTAGGCCCAAGAAGGTTACCGCACTGCCTAGCACACAGGAGAGCCAGCTGCCCCTCAGCCCTGAGATCCCACTGCCAGCTCCCCTGCCCAGAAGGATGCTCGCTGATGGAAAGACACTCGCATCTTCCGAGTGCAACAGCACACGCAGAGTGCCGTTGGAGTGCAGTTCATTAAATGCATGATTTGTCCATTTTTAAGTAAAATTTTAGATTAATACATACCAGCCTTCAGTAACAGACTGTAAAATACAGAACAGATCACATTTTCATATATTTAAGATACCTAAACTTCTGTCAGGTCACCAAAGCACATGAGATCAATTGTTCCTTATCTCACAAAGATATTACGCGAGTAGATAAAAATGGAAAAACTGAGGTACCAAATGCCTTAAGTGACTTCTGGCTGATCAAAATAGAAACCTCTGCTTGAGCAGAGATGTGCACGCGTTCTCTCAAGCTGCAATTCATTGGTCCAGCCCACAAACAGTGCCTGAAAGAGCTGTCTGTCCCGCCGCGAACCAAGTCAGCCAAATCTCCACCCAGGTTAAGCTTGATGATCACACTTCAGATGCCAGCGGACATAAAGAAATTACAACAGAAGAAAAAGCAATAACTGAACTGTGTACTGCACTGTTAGTTAACGTAGGCTCCCTTTACTACAGCTACGCTGGGTTTTTTTTGACATTTTAGGGTTTTTTCTTTGGTTGTAAATTACGTAATTTCCTTACCTTCAGACAATGTGAGTCGAATTCTGTTGTTAACTTCCCAGTGTTAATGAGGGCAGACATTCACACTTTTTTGAAGCTGAAATCCTTATTATCCCCTTCTACTTTGTTTACTCAAATACACTTATGAGGCAAAAAAAGCACAAGAGTGTGAAAGACGGAGGAAAAAATCTAGGAGGTAAGAAAACATTCATAAGATCGCAAGCCAGTAACTGTGGAAAAATACTTAAAAGCAGTATCATGTGTAATAGCCTTTATGTCAAAGGTGGATTATCATTTTGGATTTTGCTCCCCTGAAGGATACAGCTCGCTTTTACAATCTACCCACTTCCCTGTACAGCTACAGAAAGGCTCCTCAATGTTTGACCATTAATCTTATGACCCTTAAAACATTCCTTGTTTAAAATTATGCTGAAAGACCTTCAATCAAGCACAGCTGCAATCAGTGGAGACAACATTAATCACTTGAGAAGTGGTGTTTTGAGACTCATAAAAATGAAATGAATCACAATATGAAAAATGCAATTATTTTTAAGGGCTTTGTTTTGTTAAATTGAGTCACTCGATCTGCTGTCTTTGCTTATGTGTTCTTTGAGGGGGGAGAAAAGTTGGTTTGACGCTCACTACATGTCCCCTCCATGCCCAGGTCTGGCTCTCCGGGTGCCACACCGCAGGCTGCCTCAGGCACGCCACACCGAAACTGGCACCAGAAAAGGAGCCTTAACAACATCATGACCGTGGTCTGCTTCCCGTTGTTATCTTTCAATCCAGCACCTCGGTTCAATCCCCCACACAAATAAGCCTGAATTTCCCTGTGGCATGACAGTACGATTATGTGTCCTTCTGTAGTTTTTTTTTATTTGAAAAGGCTCTGGTTTCATCAAGGGCTACTAAGACACGCATTCAACCTTGTAATAAGGAATTCACTTGCTGACTACTTATTGACCTATGAGCTTTGAAAGGCCTGTTTATCTAACAGGTCTGATCCTGCAAGGAACTCAGTAAATTGCTGTTCGGAGTAATGTGTCAGTGAACCAGTTCACAAGTACAGTTTGGGACAAGAATAAAAGCCAGCTGATGATTTCAGTAACTCCTCTTCCCTGGCAAAGGCAGCTCAGGCTAGGCAGAAAATCAAGATGCCCACACTGACTTCCTAACTGCTTGACCAGTCCATCACATGTGATATCAGTCCAATAGGTTAAAGAGTCTACTTGGACAAATGCAAGGTTATCAGAGCTACAAAAATGTGATCTCTATGACAGACGTATTTGAAAATAATTTTCAGAAATTGATCACATTTTTACCGATTTTTCTTGTGGTAAATAACTGAGAAAAGTCTTATGTCAAAGGAGAAATAAATTCTTTTGAATAAATTATTGGTTTACATTCTCATCAGTCATGAACTGGTTGACAAACTGGTCCAAGAAATATGCTGGGTTTTGCTTAGTGCAGAAACACCAGTTTGTAGTCAGAAAGAACTTTAGTTTTCTATTTTGCTGGTGATTTTGCTTGCAAAAGAAGATGACTACCTGCCTGCCCTTCCTCACAGAGGACATGATCACATGCCTTCCTGACACACCCGGGCTTTCTCTTTAGGCAACATCAAGGCTCTGGGGACTTATCTAGGCGGCAGAAGGTTTGCCTGAGATTCTTCACACCAGAGGGGATTTCGACGGACAGAGCCTGTCCCGACTGAATTTGAAGGGAGTTTTGACATGCGAGCAAAGAACAAGCACTTTCCCCACAAGTACCTACAGACAGATCGCACAACACAAGTGCATCTCAATAGCTTTTTCAGGAACAGTCCCATTAATTTCTTTCGAGACACACTCTGTGAACAATAAACTCTGCCTGCGTTAGAGGGTCACAGTCTTGTTTCCTAATAAAGAAAAATAGCCCTATCAGAAGAAATACATGGATTGCAAATACAGATTGAGCAAACGATGCCCTCAGCTGGATGCACTAAAGCCTGCTTTACAGCACAGTGGTAACAAATTAAACAATACCATGACTTTAGCTACAGGTAGCTAGATGCAGGCATCTGTCATCAGAGACTGAAGCTTTCAAAGGATGGTAATCCAGCAGAGAGCTGTAGTTATTGCCTTTTTAAAAAAAAAACAAAGAAAAAAACAAAACCAACCAGCCACATAATAACAAACTTTAACCTTCATAGTTTATTCAAGGAAAAGAACGGAGAATAATGTGCACCTCTACAACCTTCCACTTCAGTTTGCCTTTTTGTGCTCAGGGAACACCATTAAAGACATGGGGTTTTGGCTTTGTAAGTCTTCACAAAAAGAAAAAAAAAAAAGTCTTCGAAAAACAGTTTTTGATTCTGCTCCAGTGCCAAACTTCATTTGCCTTGTGATAGAAGAGAGAGAGCTGGTAATATTTCGACCGTCATTGAGTAACGACACAAAACCGTGACTGCAGGCTGCTGGCACTGCAGGGCATTGCAGCGGGCTTCGGAAGCGTGTGTGCTGGCAGCTCTGTGTGCAGGACATGCACGAGGCAAAGAAGGTTCCAAGTTGTTTTAACCGAGTCAGCAGTCACTCCACCTCCCAAGTAGAAAAGCAGTAAAATAAAGAAACAAACAAAATAAAGGAAATTGGTTCTTGTGACTGTTACGTTAGGCTGCCCACAGATCTGGGATAATCTAAAGGCTTCAGGTCTTCAAGTCTTCAAAAGGTCTTCAAAATAAGATGAAAAAGTCAGTAGCTGCCAGCAAAAAAATTCTGGTGACACCCAAGACTAGAAACCATTTCATGACCTGGGCTAGAAGTTGTGTGTTGGGTTTTTTTTTTCCCCTCCCACTATAAGACTTAAAACTGATTGCTTGAAAATAAACATAACAAGTGACAAATTTCATAGCCAAAAATAGAGACTAACGTGATTAATGAGCTCACTAAGAGAGGAATCTTCTTTCCCGTCTAATAAGAGAATTTCAGCTTTTGATGACAAATATGAAAAACACCTAGCACTAACAAAACTCAGTAACTTCGTGCTTCTAGTCTTCTAACAAAATGGCTTTTAAAGCAGTTTACATATATGCAGAGTTGATTTCCTGAAGAACCCACATTCTATATAAAAGGACCATTTCAATGAAAATGTAAAAATACATATTTTTTGTTAGTAGTGTTCCTGGCAAGGCCTCCTACCATACAGTGCCTATTTACCCTCTGCTACAAAATTAATCAAAGCAACTTAAGCTGAATCCTACAGCTCTGTCTCATACTAATCTTCTCTGTAGAACTTACCTAATCTCAAACTCCAGTGGGCCAATTTGAAACTATCCTCTCTATAAACACCTATGATTTAATATTACAGAATTTTGACTGCAAACTCCAAATAGAGAGAACCTGTTCTGCCATAGCTGGTTTCAGTTGATGTTTTTGAATCCCACTAATTTCAATATATTTACATTTCATTTCTTCAGAAGAGGCAAATTCACACACATGCAGCTAAGTATTTTTGCTTGATGACAGAGATCAAAGGAATCTTTGCAAAACATTGACTGTATTTGTCCTTCATTTTTTTGATAAACATGTCTTTTCTTTTCATATAGTGCTCAATAAATTCTCACTCTCCTGTGGCTGTACTGCAGAACCCTCCCTTTTATTCAACAGGACAGTATACAGAACTTGCGATTTTTTCCCTCTTTTGCTGTCAAAACTAACAGTGGATTTACAAAAGACCACGTTACACTGCTACAAAACCATGTTTTCTAATTTCATTTACACATCAAAAAGTCCCACATGCTAAAGAGCATCACAGCTAACTAGAGGCCAATATGGTCACTGAACTAAATGTTTATTTTTTGCTAATTATTTTCAAATCACATTTGATGGAAGTAATTTATTTGTTTGTCTACTTTTGTCTCACTGGCAACACATGTAATTTCAATTAGGTTAATTAACTAAGTTCCACCAACCAGGCAGTCTCAGTCATTTATTCCTTGCATATTTTCCTCCTTTGACGAGTCAGACAAAGCTTTTGTCCGGAGCAAGTTTGTTGGTGATGGGGAAGGGCTTTAGATGGGTGATGGTGAAAACTGTATTAAAACACAGCGGTTTGATAAAGCCTGGTGCTGCCTGTTCAGTGCACCAGCCCTCAAAGGTTCTCCAACAGGAAATGCATTTGAGAAGAAGGAAAAGAAAAAAAAAGATGCCATGAGGTGTAAATAGAAAAAATCCACAGGGGCAGAAATTATTCCAGGGGATCACTGAAGAGAGAAAATTTGACCGGGGTGTGCTTCGCTGTGTGAAGGATGCTGTTTTTCAGATAAGCGGCAAACCAAACTTTAGCAAGACATTTTGCTTTGTAATAGATTGAGGTCAGTGTGGAACTTGTAGGACAAACAATTTCAGCTCCGACTTAAAAAAAAAAATAAAATCTTTCATTTGTTTCACTTCTTCTCTGTATAATTTATAGTACCTTAGCATATAGCTGTGTTGTCCCCTGGATCAGTTAATCAAAGTTTTGTAAGAATTGCTTACTGAATGTGAACACACCAAAGATCAGTTCAGAAGAGAAGTGATGGGTTTCTTTGCTCTGTAAGTTTTTAATCTCAACTATAAATCAGAAATAAACATCTCTCACTGCTTTCTCTACAGCCATGTGAAGCTCAGCATTACTTTGATATGTGCTATTAGTCTACATACACCTAATAAGAAACAAGCAAAGAAAATCGCAATAATACTTAGCTAGTGAGTAGATAGAGATATTTTTCAGACTAATACCTAGTATAACTGGGATTTGATATGCATTGTATCAAAGCCACATTTAAGCAGGAATTTAGACAGAAAAGTCTATTTGTGTTCTTTTCTATAATGACGAGACAGCAGCAGTTTATGTATTCTGAAGTCACACTTTCATACTGGAAACCTTACGACAGGTGTGCCAGAGTCATGTGATTAAAGCAGGATAATAGTTTAAAGAATAATAGCCTATTCACTACTCTCGGTGAGTGCACAAGATTTAGGCTAGGACACAAGCCCTGTAACCTATACAGAGGCCTGGACTGAAGATATTAAAGGACTAAAATGTATTTCAACAACTGTTCATTGACTAAGTTCCACAATACATCCAATTTTGTACAACTCTGCACAAATATACCTTAATCAAAGTTTACTTTTGAAAGAAAATGTTAAAACAAAAAGACATTTGTTTCTTTGGCTCTTTTCTTTCACTTCCAACAACATATTCGCACAAACATTCAACTGTCCTTTGCTTTTAATCAGCACTTACACAGGGGCAACTCAGTACACTTAAGAGTCATCAGAAACTCTTAGAACAGACGGTAGCTTTATGCCTACTTGAACATCGCTAAATACTGTTCTTAATACAGTTCTTAATTCTAGTTGCTGTTTTCAGGCTAACCAGGTAAATCTGGGTAACACCTGAACTAATTATATTCTACTCAATGACAAACTAGCAGGCCAGCATTCTGCTTTATTTTTTCTTTCAGTTTCTATTAATTTCTAACTTGAATAACTTCCATTGAAGACTATGTTTATCCAAGACTTTATTAGGACAAAACATAAATTCCATTTTTATTCACCCAGTCTTGAAGTATAACAGCATCATGGGTGCAATGATTTGCTTTCTTGATGTTAAGTTTCTTTTCTGCAATTTGCAGAAGAAAGGACAGTTGTGCTTTTGTGGCCATGCCTGGAAAGTATTAAACAGTGTTTTGGTAAGTTCAGACACTCAGCAATTGGGAACTTAAAATCATGAAATCATGAGGAGAAGTCAGTTCTAAAGCTTTGGAGAAGGAGGGGGGAGTATTCTGGAAGCGTGCCGTCCTCTACACTTAGTCTGATCGCTCAGTATGCATCGTAACAGAAAAGGATATTAGTGGATAATCCTTTGCTTGGGATCCATTCCAAATTTACAATATCAAGTAACTCAGGTTGGTGCAAAACCATAGCCTGGGGATTATCTCAAGAGATTTGACTGAAATTCACTTTTCTAGAGAAACTTCTCAGCACAACAGTCTGGGAATCAAATATAAGCCAGCCTTTATTTTTAACATTTCTCACCTTGAATTTTTCTGTGCTCCGGAAAGTCTTGCATTAAACGGTCTACAAAGTAGGAATAGTAGCCTACACATGTGAACTTTAATTTTGCTAATCCTCTGTTACAGCCCAAAAGACTGAAAATTCCTTATTTAATGCCACTTTATCTTCGCTGAGCTTTTTCAAGCACTGTGTGCTGCACCATATACTGGACTTTTAACACATTTGTTAGAGGTGCGATAAATACCAGGGTTTTTCCAGTATGTTTTGTGGAAAACAATATTCTTACATGGGGAGGATCCTTCTTTCTCCTCTTCCTTGTTTCAGTGCACTAAACTGTTAGTATGCAATGTAGTACGGTATCACAGGATGTGATACCCGATGATGAATTAATGTATTTTACTGCACTTCCACAAATGCAGACCAACCATTTAATAAACAAATAATATGCCAATACTTACTAAAATATAACTACATATTGTATCAACGAAATAATTAAGTACTACAAAAAAAAAGCAAAGAAGCAATCTGTAACCATTTGGATCAAAAAAAGTGAGATTTCTACATATACGACCATGCCGAGACAGGAAGGCAACTTAAAGTTGTAACATATCCCTTAAACTACTATTTTCCATTTTTTTCTATTACTAATGAATTGTAAATAAATGGGATCTACAAAAGCAATATCTGCTAAGAACATTACTCTCTCCTGAAATGTATCCTAAACTGCATCATTTCTTCATTTCAAAGTCATCCTAACCTAGACTACAAATGCTCGCGCTAAGCATAAGGGGACATACATTCCTTAAACTGATACTGACTAGTTCAGTGGAGTGTTAGATCTGCTGAACATCACAAAAAAAGGGTCAGAGCCTATAAGAGCTTGTACCAGCTAATATGCATGCAGATAAACAGAGATACACATGCAGAAATAGACAAACAAGCAAACATGGATCCTCAACTCAAAAGTTCGAAGAATACTTTAACATCTTCTTTAGCCAGAAATTTAGATATTTCATTTGGTAATTCTCCTTCTTCCATTCATGCTTTGCTGGTCTCTCCCTTTCAAGGGGAGATCACCCTAACAGAAGATACTACTGATATATTTTTCCTAGCTCCTGCTGTCAAGAATAAACTTGCTCACTTGACCTCAGTGATGCAAGATCTCTGAAACAGCTATACGAAAAAAAACATTTGACTGGCCTTTATCAAGTGGTCTGAAATCAGCACATGAATAGATATTAAGGAATACCTTTCCCTAACCCATGTCAATAAATACTAAACCACTTTTTCCTCTAGTTACAGAATGTTGATTATTGACATAACAAATACCCCAACCAGAGACACTCTTCAAGATGCCTCACTGTTTTTTTGATTCATTCAATATTCCTTTCAGTGAGAAATCTTTCAGTGGAATTCTTCATATGATATGAGGAATTCTAATTGTTCTAATTATGGATTTTATTTCAATTGAATGGCAGCTGAACAAAGTGGGTTTGAGTTTTAGTTTTATATATATAAGTTGTTAAAGGTTTAATTCTTATGTCAATAAAGCTTAAAAACTTTTCCATTAGGTAGAGTTCCTACACTAAACTTCTTAAAAATGTTAAATGATTTTAACAACATCAAATAAATGCATCCTCACAAAAATACAGACAAAAGCAGTAATTTTCAATGGCATTATTATGTAGAAACATCACACTACTCATCAACAACATTTTAAGAGCTCACTGAAATAATAAAGTGGCTACAGTTATTTCCATCAGAAGGTTTATAAATAATATCTGCTGTTTGGTACATTAAGAGAGTACAACTGTGTAATACCTGAAACATCAATACACCTTTCTTGCAAAAGTTTCTACTTCTAAAAGCAAGTATATGACTTACTGTAGGAAGAATGCGCAATTCCCACCTCCCCCTCCTGCCTCAACATTTGAGCTGGAGAGCAAAATAGTGCTTGCCATTCCCATTCAATTGTCCCTCCAAAATTAAATGAAACCATATGTAAGAAAAAAAAATAATATTACACGCTTATGTGTGTAAATACAATCTCTTTAAAAAACACACATGCTAGCTTACTGCCCTTTGGGCTTATTTTTCTTAACTTTTTCATCTTGAATCCACAACAACCTCAAAAACGGGGGGAACGAACAAGGCAAAGTGTAACTTAGACAACTGTCAAAGTCCGATAAACTAAGCCACTCCACAGCATAATAAAAACTCATGAAGTCCATCACCTCTATTGTTATAAAAAGACTCTTTATTATGCTGAAATCTTTATTTACACAGAGTTCTCAGTTATATAACCAGATTTTGCATTAACAATTTGGAAGCTGACATTCTGGGGGAAAATAAGAGCTTTTAGACAGAGGTATCTCTAGCTATTTTACTTATACATCTTATCATTTTAATACCAGCAGATACTCCTTCACAGACCATTGCACATTGTATAGAAACTTCTCTTTATGTAACTGAATAATTGTTTTCTGTCAAAGACCCAAATCTTCAGTTCAGGTTACTGACAGAGAAGAACGCTGGGCTGGAATTTTGCACAGCAAATCTGAGACACTGGCAAAGCAGAAAGTTTAATCCTATAGAACAGGCCTGCATGGCTATCCCCGCACCTGCTCTTCAGTGGACTTCAGTACTCTTCTGCACCCAGATGAATGGTGGAGATTTTTATGGTAAAAACAGATCGACCTCCATCCTCCTCAGCTCTTGTACTTTGTCAGACTGACACAAGGTACCGCGTGCTACAGTTTATCACTGATGCGTTCATGAGTTCCTATTATTTACCCCTTTCTTCTCGAGTCAAACCTCCCAGGTTCTCTTTACTCAGAGGATGTATGCAAGGAAAGGCAGTGGGATTGTTTACTGTGAAAACCAGGTCTGACTGAAGTCTTCCTCAGTCTCAGATATGCTGAGCAGATAAAGGCATTTTGTTCACTGGAAACTGATCATATTTTTAAAAATATGCCAAAATGAAGTACTCTGTATTTCTGATACCTAATCAAAGTCCCATGTCAAATTGTGCGAAGAAGATCAATACATAAGGAGGGGGGAGAGAGTTCATTGTTTAACAGAGTGCTCCAGCATGGTATGAAAGTCTGTGAAGTAGTTTTCTACGCCCAAAATCTGTCAGTTTTAAGAATAAGATCTTACGCAGCTGATACCCTAATGAAGATTTCAGAATAGCATTTAAACATGAATAAAAAGATCACACAGGTATATACTTTTGCTATCTCACTTACCAGTACTTTTGCCACTCTTTGTGGCTTATTCTCTGACTGTGATTCATAAGAGGAAAGGTCACAACAGAAATATTTATCATAACCCAGCATACTGTTGTAAGTCCAGTCTCCAGTTCTGTTACTTCAGTTTTAGTAATTAGAAAAAAAAATTGGTTTAAAGTATTATTATGTAAATTTTCTCTGCATGAAGGAATTTTCCATTAGTGTAAATTTGGCATTGTTATCAATGCAAGTGGTCAGAAATGGATCTTTCCCACCTAGAAAACAGACGGCATCACAATGGCAGAAATGAAAATGGAGAAGAAATCAAAATTACAAGAAAACAAAACAGATTTTGGCAGAAAATTGGCAATTCAATGACAGGCAGAAGCCACTGGTAAACAGAAAGATGCCCAAGCTTACTGCTCGATGCTAAGCCATGGTAAAGCACCGAATTTGTGCTGCATCGCAACCCCAGAACTGAGACTACAAAAGAGCAGCCTGAAGATGCTCACAGATATATCTTACGCATCTTCAGCTATATCCAATACATCCTTTAGCAGATATCTCATCTGCCTGTGCTTCAAGGCTTCCAGTAGGACTGCGAGGGGTCACAGGGTCAGCGCTTGCACACAGGAACAACTGCAGGCTGCAACAGACCTTCGAAAGGACAAATGCTAATACTTGCAAGAATACCATCTCTTTAAAGCTAAATATTCAGGAACTGAGTTTTGTATCATCTAGCACATCTGTTTGGACGTATCCTACAAAGTGGCACTTCCTGATTCACGCTGACATCTTCTCTGCACTCATGCAAACAGAGAAAGGTTCTAACAGAGGGAGATACACCTAATCTGAATAAAACTTTTAGTGAGTCCAATAGTTTATATAAAGTACAACGGAAAGTGTTAGCGCTATCAATGAAACGATATTCCAACTTCTTATTTTTAAGAAACATACGATACTTTTTCATCCTCCAAACTATTTAGGCTGATGGTTCAGACTGCAAAATACAGCTGTTTTTCTTGACACCTTTAAGTTCAGCTAAGTCTGAACTCCGTTTCATTGAACTCCTTCCACATTTGTTTCAATGGCAACAGACTGCAAACACAGAAAAATACCCACTTTAATTAACTTTCACTCCTTTCCAGGGGGTGTTAAAAGAAAACCAAGAGCTATTACAGAAACCAAGTGAATGAGCCTTCCAGGCAGTGAAGGCTATTACATTCAATTGTTTGGCAACACTTCTATTCAAGACTAACAATTTCAGAGACTTATGTTCTTAATAGAGCAGACTAGAACTCTTCTGATGAACAATTTTCCATCAGAAACTGCTGATTTTCTGGATCAAAATGTTCTATGGGAATGTTTATTCCACTAAAACTTCTGATGGAAAGCAGGCAGGCTAGCTAGAGGGCTGGCAGATTGGCTTGGAAGCCTGCCTACCAGGCAGCCAGGCTGGCAGCAATGCAGGCAGGCTGGCTGCCCAGCACGTCCTCTGCCCAGTTTGCTACTCCCTCTCCTCTAAGAGGTCGGCAGGTTACATATTATGTTATTTATTATTGAATTAGTCAACATTTATAAGAATAAAACACAATATTTCAACCTCATCAAAAAGAAATACACTAATAAGGTTGGCATGAAAAGATGTTCCATTTTTTCAGAAAAGTAGTTTAGAAATTTTCTTGTATGATGAATATTTGTATTTTTGTTCCATTTCAAAACAAGAAAAAAAGGCAAGTGAAACACTGGAATTTCTGCAGCATAGGAGCTCCAGGTTTGAACCATGTTGAGCCATACACAAACAACTCCATATTCTAAAAGAGAAGCCATATAAAGCTATGGCATTTCTACAACAGGCAGAATTTGCACACTATTACCTTTACTTTTCCAATAATGTAAGGAATTTATTAATTTGACAAAGCTTAAGGACTCATAAAAAGGGTTATTTTCCTATTCATTCTGAACTGATATATTTTTGAAAAGTGACTTGTTCCCTTTATAACTACCACAGGTTACACTGGCAGGACTTGATGAAACACAAACTCAGATGGGGAGCTGAAAGTCCTTTGTTTCTAATTGCCCCCAAGAGCATCTGGGCTACTTACTTAGATGATGAGAAGCACTTGTCTGGCAACCAAACACAAGCACCAATTGTCACCACACACACGAACACAAGGAACTATCTGACAAGAATGAACTTTGCATACCATTTCTTGACAGGAGTTACAGCTCTGAAGTCCAGCATAAGTGGAGAGATAAACCAGCAGAAGTGGAAGATGAGCGTTTTGGTCATGCAACATGCACACCTAGGATGTGCAGACTCTCCATCCCTACAAAAGACACCCCTATTACCTGCCAAATGGCTCAATATCACTGTATTATGAACTTAATCATATTCCTCATTTAATTATACTGGCAGGAACAAACTTCTATACTCAAAAATCCTGATCACGCTTAAAACTACAATAATCACTTAAATTCCTGAAAACCTTGCAGAAATTGTTCCTAGAATAACTGCACTTCAAAACTCCAATGATGACTAGAAAGAAGTTACTCCGTTATTGCTTACTTCTTTGCAAACTTTCAGGGAAAGTCTGCATTTTATTTGTTTACTTTTATTGTGCTGGAGCCATACTGTTATGTAGGTTATGGACATTCTCTTACATGAGATCTATTTCAGCTTTATTGCGTTATGCAGGTGAGAGCCATGGATAAACTGAACATAACCAAGAGGATTTGCAGATATGCTTCCCAAGATACCTTGCACCACTGGAAAACTATTTCTGCCTGAAATATAATGTCTTTTACCAGTTTGATACCACCATTACGATCATCTCTACAAACATTCAGGAGCAGTAGTAGAAGCCTGCATTTAAAGAACTAAAAGTTGACTTAGAACCGGCAAAATTCTGTTTCGATTTTTTTCCTCTGCTAAAATACCCCTGTTTCTATAATCTTCAGAAGTGAATGCTATCTACGCTCACAACATATAAAAATAACTTTGCACTTACCACATCTAGCATTTTTACTCTCTGCCTTGCAAACACTATATATAGCATGCATGAACTCACGTTGTAAAGGAAAGGTGACACAAGCACAATGACGCAAACAGGACATATAGATTAGGGAGTATTTATAGACCACAAAAAGAAATACCTTGCCAATATTGCTTGACCCATGAGGCAAGGACAAAACTGAAATTTCTTTGCCTACATATTACATACACAGATTGAAATATATTCTACCCCTACAGTACCCAAACACCAGGGAAAAAAGAAAATATACTGCTGATATGGTAGTTCAGCTGTGTGCCACATACTAAAAACATCTAGAATAAGAGAGACAAAACGCCTACTTGAAAGTACTAACACCGCAAGAAGTAGTGTTGGTGATTCACACAGGGAATATTCACACAGTTCAACTTACAGCCCTATAAATTGCAACAGAAGAACTCTTAAATTAGGCATTTTAAACCTAGAGGTGAAAAGGTAAATACTTCCTCTAAGTGGCACCTTCCTTAGAGTCAATATTAAATCAAGCTTCCTAACACAACTGTATTATTTTTATAAAACAAAGCTAACACTGGAGTTAATCACAAACAGGCTGCCAGAACCTTAAAAATAAGTGTCATGAATGTTTCAAATATCAAGAGATTCCATTAAACTGCATTTGTACCAGGTTTACTCCACTTAGTTAACCTGTATTTCCCAATATGAACTAATGTATAACTTTACTCTGTGCTATTCAACAGCTTCCACTAGATGTGAACACTAGATCTCAGGTCACTGTCTTCAGTCAGTGCAACAGGGCAGCAGGATGCTCCAGTCACTCCTCCTTGTCACCAGGTGTATGAACCTTGCACAGCAGACAGATACCAGCTTCACCCCTGCGGAGCAGCTTCAGAGGGTGCTCAGGGACCCTGCCATGGCTGCCTGGGCAGACAAAGAACAAGTTCCTGCTCAGGAAACCAAAAAACAACCCAGATGTTCTGAAAAACTTTAAGTGAAACACATTACATTGCTAAAGTCTGCTTTGTAAATGAAGTTGAACCAAAGTAACAGGGTGAAGTCTCAATCTTGTAGTATGAGGTTTTGCTTTGTTTTTAACCACTACAGTACAGGAAGAAGGCACGATAGGGAAGATGACTTGTTTCTCACTTGCAAGTCTTTAGATAAGGCAGGTAAGTATTTGTCCAAAGTAACAGAAGGCCTAATACTCCTTTCTTCACCCATGTGAGTGAAGTCATGACATTTTGGATTTTTTGAGACTGCAGAAAACAGAATTTACCCAGCGCACCACTTCAAAAGCTGTTTAGCTATCAAGCTTTTTCTCCTCCCCACTCCATCCCCCAGTACCTTTCTTCACCTACATATCTTAAGTTATCTGTAGCAGATCCTCAGCTGATGTAAACCACCGTAGTCCTTATAAACTAACAGAACTCTGACAGTTGATATCAAGTGAAGATCTGCCATAAAATGCACTTCAGCTTTAAATCCAGCACTTTCAAACCCAGAAATCATTTGGAAAAGTTTTTAAGATCAAGGTCTCTAACAGTGGTCCATAAGATTAAAAGTCTGTGTTTTTGCAACAAGTTTCCAAGAGTAAGTAGACTTTGACAGTTTACTTTGGTAAAAAGAGATCATGATAACTCGATTGGTTGAGTTACCTGAAAGATTACATTACTTGCTGGTTTAAAACCATGTATGATTTCTGCTCTGGTACACCATCAGTTAAAGTGCTACAGTGTATACAGCCGTTGGGCATGACATGAAGGAAACAAAACCAATCAGATTTAGCACCCAAGGCAGCCTGTGAGGCAGTGCCAGTTATCTCAACTGAAACAATGGGGTTTTGCGATTAGAATTTTACTGATTAAGCTGCATAGGGAGCTCTTGGGGATTTCCATCTTTTCTTAATCCAATATAAATTTTACTGGCTCATTAGTGCCAATTAGGAAAGACTTGACTTTAAAAATTTACTGAATGCTGATGAAGAACAACACAACTCATACGAAGTGCAGTATTAATTAGATGTCAGAGTCTGAGTAAACTCAGACAATGCAGAAACAAGAGTAAATATTTAAGTTTTCCATAAACCGTATTATAGCATCGTAGCCACAACACAACACTGCTTATGACTGAGGAAGCATTGTATTTAACCTCCAGTTTCAGGGCTCTTACCTGAACACGTTTCAGTAAGAAGTAAGGAGCACACAGAGGGCTCAAGGGGGTTCCACTGCATTGTTGGAGCCACCCACTTTTAAAAGCAACCTCTAGTCAAACCCAGTCCAACAGCAACAAACAGGACTTGCTGAGTGCTGTTCTGTGGCCTAAGTGAACTCAGTAAGTCTCTCCAGAGCAAGGTCCTAAAAGGCTATAATGAAACAATCAAGATAGGTGGTGCTAATAAGAACCGTTACAGAGACTGGCAGCAACACAGAGGTCCATGACTGAATAAGCAGAGACAACCTTCCCTGTGCCACCTCCTCCTAGGGAGCTCATCTTGCCATGGCTTATGCCACACCTGATCTATAGATTAGATGACACTATCAATCCTTCAGAGTCAGAGAAAGTGTCATAATTTAGTTTAAAGTTTCCCATCTGAGCTGAACTATCCTATACTTCCTCAAGCATGCAATGTGAAATTGGGGGACTACAGAATTAGTATCTCTCAGGTTTTTCTGGCACAGTATGTTTTTCTGATTTTAGGTGGCTTGCTTCCCCGTCATAATTCAAAATGCACTTACTTAAAACAAAACCAAAATACTTCTAACCTTAAAACAGCTTAAAAAGCATTTTTTTTTTCTTCTTTTATATTCACCTGAGCAAGCTTTACTGGCACGCTAGCACTATTGCTTCATTTTCTAATGAAGTTGCTTCTATTGAGGTTTTGTTGTTGTTGGGTTTTGTTTTGGGTTTGGTTTGTTTTTAAAGGAGCTCAACAACAACAAAGAAACCATACAGTTATGACTAAGTGTCAGTAAACTAGTCTTGTATCAGGCACTTAAAGCATGTAGGTTAGCATAAACTATGACAGATACCACAGCACACTACATTTGGAGAAGGATCTCCAGTGTTCACTACTAGCTTTTGACATACACAAATTCTCAACCCCTACTTAGAATTATCTTATTTACTCATCAACTAAAACGCATCTTTGGCATATTAGACTGGATTTTATTACTCTCTAATGTACAGTAATAAAGGCAATTAACTGCTTAGTTCATGGCTAACTGGAGAAAAATCTTTTTTTATTCCACTCTAACCCCTGTTAATTTTCCCACCCCTCCCCTCTCCTTTAAGAAGCCCCAGTAGATGGGATTGCTCAGGAACTTTCTGATAAACCATTTTCCATTGGGGAAAAATAGCAAAAACACCCCTAAAAATCAATTTGGAAAAAAAAGCTATCATAGAATTGTATTTATGGACACCGCTTCTGTCTGTAAAATTCTTCAGGCTCATAGGGAATTTCTCGTCAAAGGCCAAAGCCCAAAATAACCAGCAACCCAGCAGTCAGGTTAGGATATGACCATGCTTCCTGGCAGGAATTAGAATCAGCATGTCTAACATTTGTAGCGTATGTCTCAATCAGTGGGCTTATTGACTTTCTGTGGCTTTTACTATCTGCCTTTTCACTGAGAGAAAAATAGAATTAAAGGCTTATTTTATCTTGACGTAAAATAAATCAATTTAGAACTTATCAGAGATCTTGTTTTCCAGCCACCTAGTATTCACTGAATTAGATGCTGACAGGATGGTGTGAATATTACTTGTTAGCTATATACTTATTAATGTTAACTCTTTCTATGCAAATATTGAGTACTAAGTAAATTCCTGCACTTCTCCACTGAAGGAAGACTATTTTGAAAAATTATAAAGAAAATTGGCCAAAAAATTTATTTTGCTTTTTTCTTAGGGTATGGGTCCAAGCAAAAAACCAAAAAAAAGCAAAAAAACCCCACACCAAAACAAAATATCAAAAAACCCTCATGTACATATGCTTAATCTGCACGAACACATATATCCTCAAATCCTTACTCAGGGCGGGGGGGGGTAATCTTACTAACTTAGAAAAGTAGTCCAAATAAGCTTAACGAATAAGAATTATATGTGTGTATAAGGACTGTTTGCAAAATCGAACCCATGTACTGGCCTGTAGTAAAAAGCTTCTTTCCTTTTTACAATGTCATCCTCTGAATATTAGTGACAAGTAATATAAAATTTTCTGGCTACATTAAAGGGCTTCTCAAAAGCAGACCAGAAATTATAACAACATTAAGCGTAGTTTTGGAGTGTATAAGGAGTGCAAATGCAAATCTTTCTCATGTCACATCTTTCAGCTTGTAGCACCAGCTCATGAATTTGCCGTATAACACAAACACCGCGTGATAATGAAAATGAGGCAGAGGAAGCTCACAAGTCTCTTATTTGTGTTCTATCATGAAACCGACAATCAACGTTTGTGAAACCCCCAGAAGCACAGTTACTAAGATACACTTATTATCGAGTAGTGTTATCTGTTCCATAATTTAACACCAAAGATAGATTTCTAATGGTAAACCCCATTTTTCCAGTGCTTGCCTCCTCCACCACAGCTTCTGCTAAAAAGGAATCTGTGTCTCTGAAGTGTCACATGCCACATCACAATTGGGATAAAAACTTCCCTGACATGCTTAGGAAAAAAAGAAAAAATACAAGACAGATTTAAATATCTCTACTTAAAGATTTCTTATCTACATAAAAATATACACATGGCCTGAAAAACCGTGTGTGTATATACAAATCCTTATCTACAACTTGAGGCCTTCTGACAGGTGCACTGGGTCGCCGAGGGAAAGACTCTCTAGTATTGGAATATTAATGTAGAGAATACCAGGGACTGTAAAGAGCAGGGACTAAACTGACCTCAAATGCACGGCAGCAGGGAAACGCTGGTTACCTTGACCATTTCTAGGTTTTTACTCTTTTCCTCTTCTCTTTAAAGCAATGACTTTTGCATTGCACAGGTAGCTGGAAATTCAAAAACACATCAGAAATAATCTCTTATCACTGTCTGTAGGAACATCCAAGCTCTGGCTGCAGAGGCAGCTGTCCCCACACATTCCCTAGAACTTGTCCTCAGAAGGTCTGTACAGGTTGTAAATAGCAAAAGCAATATTGTCCTCCAAACCAATTTTAGCTTCAAAATTTTCCACAGCTCCCTGGCTACTTTCTGCCTAATCTGCACCCAATGGCAAACCAGTGATTCAATTCATACCTCCAAGGGTACAGGAAAAAAACCCTGTTGTGAAATCAGTGATGGATACGCATTTCTAAGGAGTTTCATAGTAAGAACAAAAAAAATTGTCATTCTCTAAGCCATCCTTTGATCAATTTATTCTCCAAGCACTTCGGATAAATTTAACTGACCTTCTCATTAATTTTATCAAACAATAATTTTGTATGACAATGGCTTTGCTACTCTTGTTATTTCATCCTCTGGAGTCAAATCTTGTGATCTCCAACCAGAATAGTCTCATAAAGGATTCTGAGAGTGCTTGTCCATACAAGCAAGCATTGCAGAATTTTACCCAAAATAAAATAAAAAGCAGCATCACAAACATTACCATAGAAACAAACTATCACAGACATAGTTATTAAGGAGAACAAAGAGGAAAAGCTCATTTATAAAGACAAGTCACAGTCTTCAGTCTCTTAAACAGATACGATGCTAATAGAATAGAAACAGATTTTATTAAGCACTGAACAAATGATCAAAATAATGTTACTATGGCCTTTATTTAAATGGGCAACTATAATTGATATGAAGTTCAAATAAAGAACCTGATTCTGCAACCTTCATAGACCTTCAGTAACATCCTCCTGCTTAAATTCCTCACATCATTTCATATCAGCCTCTGATTTCCTTTTCCCTGACTGTCCTACAATTTTGTCCATGGCATCTTCTCCATACTTTGAAGATGAAAATGCGATCCAAATAAGTCACTAGGACTAGGGGCAACAGACCTTATCTAGAAGTTATTTTTCTACAATGAGACACTGGTCTGTTTTACTCTCCTTTTACATATATATAAAAAAATACAACTTCCCTCAAGAAAGGGAAACAACTCTTGCAATGTAATTGTTTCAGATATAGACATGTCTAAATTAAGGACACAGTAACAGTGATGAAGGTTTGTCCTTCCCTCTTGCAGCTTGTTATTCCTATCTGTAGCTTCACAGAAAAGATAGCTCAAGGTAAGGACTATATGGAAGATCCAGACTAAATTCCACTCTTGTTTCAGATTGTGCACTGCCTTGAACATCTTCAGGATCCCACAAATCCATCCTAATAATGAACTTGCCACTGAGCACCTCTGCAAATTCTAGAAAGCCACACACCACACTCCTCTGCAGCATCTTTACATTTCTCTTCAGTGTGCTGCTGCTGACCTTGATATGCATATGTGCTGATAAACTACTTCTAAACCCATTAAATTATAATTTTTGTCTTACAGGAGTGCCTTGAAAACTTGAATACTCACACTAAACTATTATTTTGGTGAGATTAAGATAGTGTATTAAAAACAAAACAAACCTAAGACAGAAAAATGTTTTACATTTAGTCATAAAAACAAAGTCAATTTTAACTTGGGAATGAATTTAAAGAGTCTTTAACAGGTCAGGAAGTTCAGTTGTGGATTGTACTTCTCTGAATGCATTCTATAGATTTACATTGTCTTAAGTATTAAATTGCATCAAATACTTGACAATAAACATTCAACCTCTTAGTAACAGGAGAACTAAAAATACATATCTCACCGATTCAGCAACTCCAGCGGACTAAATCTTTCTGTTCTTCCACTGTTGAACATCTACATATTCTCCAGTTTTATCACTGGATACAGGAAAAAAATACGTAGAAACCAAGGAGAAAAAATTAATATGCACTATTGTCTACTTTTGGAACAGGTAATATTTAGATCTTGATACATCAGTCCTATTTCTAAATAAGGCAGTGCTTATATGCATCACTTAGCCATGCACTGTGCAGAATCATGACAGGTAATGGAATGTTCTGACACAGACACACTTTGTTTATATTTTTTTAAAATTCATTACTCTATATGGTTTTTTTTTATTTTGTATACTTAAAATTTGCATTTGTACTTAAATCTTTTCCTACAAAAGATTCTTCTTTTCATACAATGTTTCTTTGGTACCAATAACTTACAAGATAAGAATAAAATGAAAACCTGTTTATAATGGTTCCAATTTAATCCCAACAACAGATCTTTTCAATATGCAACTGCTCAAACACCGTAATTTCAATACGCTCATAACTATTCACTGGGAGAGCTACAAGTCATTTTAGTCTATAGACCATTTTGGGCATATCCAAGAAACCAGTAAAGCTAAAGGTAGGCACTGAAAATAAATACACACATACATAAATGGAGATGTGAAAATGGGTGCATATTCTCCCTGTCTCCCCCAACACATCCTTCCACATATTGCTCGCCTTTATTCTCACGTTTCAGATCTGCAGACTTCTCTTCCTAGGCAGAAGCAATACTGATCGAGTTCAGACATCGCTTCCTCACCTTTGGGAGAGGAGACTTCATGCCATGCTCTTGCTACATCCTTGGGACAATGTATTCAATATGCTGAAATTCCAGTGGTCCATTAACCGAAGTGCAAGAGATTGGAAGGTTTTTTAGGTACAAATCTTGCACATTATCATCTCTGATAAAGTGATGAGGGAAGAGGACAGGACTTTAATTGTGTTCCCGCACCCACTCCTGGTCTTATCATCATTGTACCATAAGACAACACCCAATAAAACATATTTTCCTTTTGGCAGGCTGCGAGTTCAGGTCTTTCTGGAAAAAGAGAGGTTACAATTATTCCGCTTTATAGGTAACCAAGGCCTTGATTCTTCATACAGCTATTGGCAGACTGTCTCTTTTAGTACCTCTGCTACCTGCAGTTATAAAAAGAGATGAGAGTTCCCCAAGCCTCTTATTGTAACAATACTTCCACAATGCTTAAAAAAAAAAAATCACAAAAATTACAAAATAAAACACAGGTGTGTGATACCCAAATTCTTGTATTGTCCTAAAGTGCCTAGGAATGAAATTTTTATCACTCTCCCTAAGATCCTGTATAAAGTTGCTGGTTTGCGCTAATTAGATCTTTGATCCACTCATGCTGAGCGAACATGGCAATTGAAATCACAAGGGCTGAGACAGACAACTGCTATGCCCAAACCTTGCTTTCAATTGCACAGGGATCTATCTTATCATCAGGTCTCCAATACTGAAAAAGCATACAGAAAAAATACATGCATGAAAAATGAGAACATGATAAACGTGATGATTTTGTGATGAAACATACATGTACATGAATGTTATAGATGCATATGTATGAAACAGTAACAAACAATGATTTTTTTCTTGTTTGCTTCATGGTTATGCATATTCATATATTTAATAAACTTAAAAAATGAGCAAACTGATGAACAACTGGATAGTTAAAAAGGATCAGTATTCATCGCATAATAAAAGTTGTCAGATCTTTGGATATGCTTGAATTGCAGCAGACGCACTCCTGCAGATACTGGTCATCTGACATAGTAAACTTCTAATTGACATAGTAATTTGTTAGATAATTATAGCATGGGTTACCCAGATCATACATATGCTGTGTTAAATAAATCTCTGTCTTGACAGATGTGCTACAGAGTGCTCTCTTTTGAGGCTGGAACGGCCAGCTCCGGACCCCTCACTGGTGCTAGCGCTGCCTTCTCCCAGGCCTTTGGTGTGGCAAAGACCCCAGCACCGGCCTCCATTCGAGAGGGGCAGGGGAGGACGTGTTTGAGACCAAAAATTACACAAGCTGTGAAGAACAGATAAAAATACAAGTATCAATTGCAGGGCCTGCTCTTCATAAACTAGACAGCCCTGCAAGACAGCTATGCTGGTTATGCGTTAACTCCCACCGAAGCCAACAGTTCAGACAGCACTGCTTTCTACATTTCACACACTTTCTGTTAAAAAGAGAAAGTAGGGAAAGTCAACATGAAAAAAGCAGCTTACTGATTCCTCAACATACTGCCAATGAATTTTTCATGAATAAGTTTTGAGTTTGTTCTCTACGCTGCAGAGCTCTCCCTTCACCTTTTTTTAAAAGAACAGGAAAAAGAATTATATTACTATTTCCTAAGACTTTAAATTATAGAAGAAACCTCTTTCACTTCAAAGTTTTACAAATCCATATTATATTTTGAACAAAACCCTCAGATTTTACACCGTTCCTTCTCATTTATGTTGTCAGATGCACCGTGGCATTAGGCTTAAAAGCTAGACAGCAGTACTGCTCCAAAGGCAGCACAGCAAACAAGAAAAACAATTAAATTTTGTATGTTTACAAGTGAAAGTCTGCTGTAAATAACCATGTCAAGTAGATCTTGCTGTGGGAAGGTGGGCTCAGAATATCGATAAGAACTGACTGCGAGAAGGAAGGAATATCAATCAGCAACAAGACTATAGAAGGCAGAGTTGAAACAAGAGAGAAAACGAGATTTAGCCAAGCTATAGCATTAAGAAAAATATAGGGAAAAAAGTAATAAAAAGTAAAAAAATGCTAGTAAACTGGATTGGGAGTAGCATAATGTGATGGGGCAAGAGAATAGATCACAATTCTGTGTTTTTCCTGCTGCTCTGCATTTCCTCTGTGGTTTTTGATCTTTCTTCAAATGTTTGATTCCCCATTTATTATCTCATTTGCAGTAGACTGCTTCACACTGCCAGCACGGCCTACCCAGACCAGAGGAACTTCCAGCTCTATCAGCCTTTTAATCTACATGATTAGAGAAAAACTATGCGTGTGACTGCCTGCAAGACCTAAGAAACAAGAACAAAGCAAACCAAGACCATGTCTGCTTTGTACAATACACTGCTGAAGGACTGTGATAGGACTAAGAGGTATTTCCTCCTTCAGCTCCTAACCCAAAGGTATTTCCTTCTCCCGACCGTGCCCAATGCCGAAAAGCGTGTTAACTTGCCAATACCCAGCACTCCAGAAGGGAGAATATATCATACAAAAGTACTTTGAAGTCCTCAGGAAGAAAGCCCCCAGCATAGTTAGCCCAGTCTTTCTGATGTTCTCATTTCTCCCTCAGGTATCACCCACTTTGGAGAGTCGAGCATCTGATCATTGATGAGTGTGGCTTTATTAAGGAATAAGGGAACTATAAAGTATAGGAAATAAGCAATGCCAAAGAGGAGCCAGACTGCAAGGTTTCTACTTTGTTAGCCTAGTCTGGGATTCAGAGATAATACAATAACACAAACAGTAGCATTCATTACTAAATGTTTTGTCAGTAATTTAAAGTAATCACATTTTACTCTTTTTTTTTTTTAATACTCATAAGGGCTTTCACAGCATTAAAAAAACCTCCAGTTCTACTCAAATCCTACACTGTTTGATAAAATACTCTCACCATCGGAAAGAGCTGGCATTAAGAGTTATGAGAAATCAATTATAATCACTATTAAATATGGGGGTCATCATCAACACGCCAGTAGCCTTGACAGAAAAATGTGTTAAGAGCACAATCACTAAATATAATTTCATACAGATATCTCTCCTGTGATCTGTATAAATGTGGCAAGCTGAAGAAGGAAAACGATCACTATATGAAAGACTACAACAATGAATAAAAACTAAGTTTATTTAACAATGCCTGATATGACAGCATCACTGCAATTAAGATGGTCTCCATAAATAAAGAGGAAAGGTCACTGGAAGCAATGCAATCATTTTGATAAGCTTGCAAATCAAAATAATCCAGCAATTTTAATGTCCAGCATTAAACATCAAATGGCAGTGTCTAAAGCGTCACAGAGTATTGGCCAGCTGGACTTTTACTGAGAAGTTTCAATCTGGCCATTTAAACTTCCATTTTTTTTCTAAATCACTAAAATGGGTATTTGTATTACAATCTCTGTGTGTGCATCCACACATACATATATCATGTACACAGACATGTATCAGCTGTTACTGAATAAAAAGGGTGACTGAAAAACACAAAACAACTGTGGCCTTTATCCCCCCACCTGCCCTCCTCACTCATTGTCTCTCACTACAGCTGCTGTTAAGCTGCTTCATGGAAGCCAGGCACTAAGCTTCTACTCCTTCACAATGAAAATCCATACAATTTCACAGGTAAATTCAGGTTTTGTTCATCCTTCTGTTCACAAAAACCTTAAGAAATGTCCGTTCCTGAATATAAACTATCACTAGTAAAATAGTTTATTTTAATAGCAGTCTTAGAATTCCACTGATATTATACTACAAATTTGAAGTCTTCAACCTGTCTCCACCCAAGAATGCACCTTCAGAAGGTGAAAACCAATTAATTCTAAAGAAATAAAAGACTCAAGGGCTTTATTTCACTACAACTTTTATTTCCAACACACTGTTCTGAAGTGTTGCTGAATTTTTTTGTTTAGGGTTTTTTGGTTTTGTTTTTTTTTGTTTGGGCTGGGCTTTTTGTGGGTTTTTCATGTGGTTTTGTTTTCAGAGTTCAAACCACTTATACAGAATATGAACTGAGCAACTACAAAAAAAAAGCTCAGTCAGTTCCTCTGTATACATGCATGTCAGCTGACCAACAGATACTGTGAGAAAGCCTAGATGATAATTGTGATTCCTTTTTCTGCCAGCAGGCCATCACAGTAGAAATTTTTCTTCAACACACAACCCAATACCATCACGCTGAGCTTTCACCCTCCTCTTGGTATTATACTTTGCGATAGCTAACACCTGCGCAGTTTCTTCTCAGACTTAGGTCTATCACTTTTCCAAACTTACTCTCTGGAATGAAATCCCAGTTTGTAACAACCCAAAGGTACTTCCTCATACTCCTAATCAACAGGAATGCTTTCTGCAGTTCTGCCACTAGACTCCTACACACATTCTTGATGTTATAGTCTTGAGATACAACTTCGTTTGTAGAAGAAACCACCCTCAAAAGATAGCTATTTAATTGCAAATAGCAGCTCTTCTAGCACCAAACGCCTTCCAAGAAAAGCAGGATCAAACCAACAGATGCTGTGCTTCTATTTGAATTTCGGCTCTTGAACAATTAGGATCTTAAAGGACTAATTCTTACAAGCTCCTCCTCCACAAAGAAACAGCAAAATACTTCTGTGCTCATCTGAATCTCAAAATGGAACTATATTTGTTTATGTTCTGCAAATGAACTTTACATCCTTAGTATTTGACAACCACTGTAGCAGATTAAACAGTCTGTGCACAAAATGTACCTGCATGCAAAGTCAGTGGAGGGAAGGGTACAGGAAAAAGATAGCTGCAGGATGCAATGATAGCCAGACCTAAAGCACTTTGTTTATTTGAATTTCTTTCCAGCTATCTGTATCTTGTCTTCACAGAGCAGAACTATTGTCTCATTTGCGCCTGACGAGATATAAATTAAGAAATGCTGCTAACACACGTTCTTTTTAAACAATTGCATAGATTCTCATTTCAAAGGACATTTTAAAACCATTCTCCCTTACAAAACATTAGCATATGCTTCTTAAGTGCTCCTGAAATAAAATTTGTATCACAACAGTCACATGGTGTTATTCCATCTACAATAGCTAGTATCAGCTGCCTTGGTTTTAAGTCTTGAATCAGAATTTCCTTGCTGCAAATGTTTTCTCTCTAGGGTATATAATTTCACCTCTCAGTCCTCCTGAAAATTATAAGTCAATCTAAACACATCCTCCATTCCTGTTCCTCGTATCTCTTTTTCACTAGCCCTCCTTCCAAAAAGAAAATCAGCATTAATTCAATGATGAAAACAAAATTCCTAATTTCTTTTCATTAAGTGCAAAGTTTGATTTTTTAATTAACCTTAAAAAGTAGTATTGCTTTTAGTATGTTTAATAAAAGCAATGAATTAGCAGAACAAAAATGAAGGAATGACATACAAGTTACAATTTTTCTTTTTTAAAAGCCTCAATTAACAACAGTAAATCTTAAAATGTTATTGTGTCTTCACATGCACAACTCCTGACCTTGAAACCTGTCACGTCTATCATGGCCTTACTGTTACAACTACCATTTCTACAAGCATGTGAGAGCTTGTATTTAACTACATCAACTGATCAGTGCAGCACTGATAATCACTTTATTTTTAAAATTACCCAGTGCCTCACGTTCCCAGTAAACTGTTGGATTGATTAAATAAAAGGTACTCATATTCCTAGTACTATTTCACAAGGCAGGGATAAAAACAGACATTGACATATTTTTAGACCAACCTCCATTCAGATGAAATTCGTATAAACAGCTCATGTTGGCTTGAATTAAACTTCTATTTCCCCATAAGCTCTGGTTAGGAGAGATTTTGTTTTCATATGTTGCAGAATTATGCATCTATAATTACTTTAAAATCTTACATAAATAGGCTTAATTTCACAGTCTCAAAAGAAAACAAGAGCACATTATTTACCACATAGTTCAGCAATAAATGGAGGTAAGCTCAGATTCTGCTAGTACTAATGCAGGATTCCAACAATTCTATTAAAAAAATAAGATACTCATTTAAAATAGGCACTTTCCATTGTTTTTTCTGCCAAGCATCAGCATAGAGCAGACCTGCCACAACAACAGCACAGGACATGCGAACCACTCCCTGTTTTCTACCATACACATCATATATGTCTTTGAGCCTGTCGTGTAAAGGAAGCTGCTGCGCTTCCGGAACTCCTCCACTTACTGCACAGTGCTGGGGCCCGACTGATTAGTGACAAAACGTTGCAACGACAGTTAGCAGAATGCAGCTAACATCAGCCAAATCAGCAGAACTACTTCTGATCCAGTGGAAAGATACCTGCTGAGCCCATTTTGCAACGAATAAGGCCTCATGTGAGTGAGATTCCTCTTCTTTAATTTTACGCTTATGTAATGTATAAACACACCAAATTCTTTCATTCCTGGTGGTGTACCTGCTGCCTCAGCAACGTGCACACCTGGCCAAAATCAGAATTCGGAATATTGAATTTATCTTCAAACACTGTTTTTCCAAAATAGCCGTATTACAAATACCATCAATGTCTGAAATATTTAAATACCATCACATTGATCGGTAAAGTCACTGGAATACCAAGGCTTAAATTCAAACACATTGCTGCAACAGGTAAAAAAGTTTATGCTAAGCTTGACTCATGAACAGGGCATGTTTTTGAGAGCATTACAAATGGCAGAATAAAGATATCTGAGATCCAGGCCTATTCAAATTTCAAAGTGAGTGTTAGAAAGTCTGCAGTTCTCCAGATAAGCATACACACACAAGCCCAGAATATGTGAGGATTCTACCACGCTTCAGACATGCCCACTCAGATATACCAAATACCTCTTTCTTTAATGATAACGACCTCAATTCTACAGTTTCCAGTTGTTCCACAAAAAAAATAAGCAAGGCACCATGCAAAGTAAACAACTGGTCATCTTGCTAGGAACTTCAATGTCTAAACTTTTTATTTTCTAATCTAGTTTCACTATTTTGCTGTTGAAAAACTCAGTTCTCATTTTTATCATTTTAAGTCCAGATGGATTGCAGGCTTGGATAACAACATAAAACTGGTTAATCAACTTTCATGCCATATTTATGCTGCAACAGGGAGATTTTACTGCTGTCTGCAGTTTACCAGTGCATACTGTGGAATACAGCCAGTGTTTTATGTACCCTTAAAATTGCGAGCTGCAGCCCACTTTGCCACCAGTTACCCTAAGCCAAACAGACCCAGTTAAACTTCATTAAAAAAAAAAAAAGAACATCGCTCCCACAAGTAGAATTATGTTTCACTCATGAAATTTATGACTTCTCAGTCTTACTGGTTATCTTGTGTCAGAGCCCAGTTAAAAGTCAAGAAATATGTATTTCCTAATTAATTTGTTACAGCATCACTATCCTCATTCTTAATGCAAGTTTTTGGACAAATAAAGAAATTCCTTTAACAGAAACTGCAGTGTAACTAAAGCTTCTGTTTTACCAGAGTTCTTTTCCCCAGTATGCTGAAGGACTTGCATGGAAAAAACTGTCAAAAGCTACTACAGCATTCTGTGTTTTATAAATCACTTGTGGCCATTTATGGCAGCAAGTAACTTAGTAATTAAAATCAAATTCTATGGCTGTTCAGAAAGGTCAAGACTCTGATAGCAGACAACAATTAACAGCAAGTATTTGAATCATACCAATTACATATAGCTTGCCATTATTACTCATATATTACAATGTATAATGTGTTTTGCCTAATCACATGACCACGAAGCAGAAGAGTGGAATATTTGAAGGTTTAATGTAATGAAGAAATATGCTGTGTTTATCATAAAACAAAGGTAGTTTAGCTCATTAGCTTAAAATACACAGACGATTTATACCTGTCACAGTAGATACCAGTTTTTTCTCCCAGTAAGAAGCATTCTGTCATTCCCAACGATAAAAAGTATAATTAAAATTCGATTTATAGTTTAAAAGTAGTTCTAACACAGGAGGCTATAAATTCATCAGTAAAGCAGGACTAAGTATTATCTGCAGGTGCCCTGGATTAGTTTGATTTTAAGGAAAATGGGAAAGCACAAAAAACCTACAACAGCCACGCACAGGTGGGGGGGAATCATTTGAATTGCCTCAAAATTTGGAAACATTACAGAGAATACCAGCAGAATGGTTTAGTAGAGGACAAATGAAGTGACCAGAAGAAATACCTTCTCAGACAATTACAAACTACTTTAATCACATGGCTCTCAATCTCGAGGGATATATTGCTATCTACAAATTGCTTAAACCCCTGCCTACAATAGCAGTTCCTGAAATTTCATTTTCCTGCTCTTTTCCCTCCTCCATGAATCTCTTATGTTGCACTTTTTAAAGCCAGCCGAGGTCAGGTCACAGTCTCTCAACAGCTAATCTGAAATTTGTAATATTTTACTGTCACAACTAATTTTGGTCTTTGAGCTTTCCAAGTAGCTGCATCTGTTTATACCAAAATAGTTATTTTCATAGCCCCATTACTTTTATTTTATATTATGTTTCAGTTTAATAAAATTTTAGTACAATTCCATTAATTGTCGACAATGCCTTTAAAAAAAAAAACTTAATTGAAAAAAATTATTTCTTATTGAATAAACTGCACTCTAAGTAATATTACTTACCATCACGTCAGCCACCACAAACAATATCTAACTATTCCGTAAAATAAAACTATGCTGACCACTCAAAACCATTCCACACTGTGTTTTCATTCTTCCTATAACAATGCACTCATACGCACAGCAGCAACAATTACAAACACATCTGGGATCTAGTGGCATAAACTGCCCTACAACCGTTGCAAGAGGACAGGCCTGCTAGTGCAGGTCAAGAACTGACTGTAATGAAATGCAGAAAAATGAAGGTTGGTTGGGTACCACTAACATGAAGGAGTTGCAAGTCATTTAGCTTCCTTACAAGGTAAATAAGCATGTGAAAAACCAGCTCCTTGCTGATAGGCCTAACTTGTTACTGGTACTCAAGTTGACATGGTATTTATAACTGCTACACCGCAGTCACTTTTGGGGCAGTAATACAATGTCTAAATCCTCTGACACAAGCAAGAACTATACAAAGCTTCAACAGGATGAAAGTAAAGTTAATTTAATCAAGAAGAAAGGTCTGCTTTGGTCTGCTTTCCAAAAATGCTGTACTGAGCCAAAAGGTGATTTGTTCAAGACAACACAGCCTAGGATACTACTGATAGTGGGTTGAATACATAAGCCCCGATCTCCTGTTTTTAACAGTGATCTCAAAGAAAGGGACACCAATCCCCATAACAAACAGTGAAGCTAGTCCACTTCAGCATGTTTTTGTCATTAGATAATGACCAAACCAAGCATATTAACCATGCATTTATTATTAAAACAAACATGGTTTTGTCAGAGCTTGAGTGATGACACTAGAACAAATTAGACACTACTTACCCATGAAGCAGTACTTTTGTTTCAAAAGGAATGTAGGCTGTACCAATTCAGCCCCAAACAGGAACAAAACTAATAAACATTTCCTCAAACCTCTTACCTTCCTCACCAGTCAGGTCGCACTGCTTTGCTGCATTACTGTCTTTGCTTGTCTTTTTTTCCTCTGTTGGTGTTCCACCTTTCTTCCATGTCTCTCCCCTTAAAAACAGAAGAAAAAAGTCTTTTCAGCCTTTTATAATTGAAAACATGCTATTTTCAGATCATTACAGGAGCTACATGTTACTCTCCTCCTTTTGTCTTAACAGTTCAGATAGTTAGCTCCCTGCACTGAAGAACCTAAATTTGGGCAAACCCAGCACAAGGCTCTAATCCTAGTGACTACCTAAATGTTACCAGTGCAAGCTTACTAAATTTAGCAGCATAATTATGGTTCAGTAAGGATTCACCTTCAACTCCAAAAATAAACTCTGTAGATGTATCTTATTCTAGTCTGTGAAAGTTACAGAGATGAACTGTATGTTCTTTTTGGAAGCTGTTTTTCTCAACATTCAGTAGCAAGGAGCTGGTGAGAGACCTCAAATTCCAGACCAACAGTATTTCCAAGGATCTGGAGAAATGTTCAGCTTTTCATAGAGGCATGCATCCTTGCTGTCAGTTTTCATTTTTTACTGATTCATTAATACTAAGAAATCTTACTCGAAATAACAGAAGACTCTGCCTGGCAAAAGTCTTTTCTCTTACACCCCAACATACTCCTTTCCACACCTGCCTTATTAAAACATTTCATAACAAATTCTTTACAACGTTCCTGCAATAAGATTTCTCTGTTCCTCTATAAATGAAACTCGGGGATTTAACTAACACTGAAAAGAATAGGTTCCATCATTACTTGATAAGGAATGAGAAATACTGTTTTTAAAGCTTCAGTAGAGTTTCAACTATGGAGTATGGTTGCCGCCAAGTTTCAGCCATGAGCATGGGGAGTATGACAATCCCTAGTGTCACCTGGATGTGACTGTTGTAGATGGTAAAGGGCAGAGTGTATTGAGCTTAGCACTACAGAAAACCAAAAGCCATCTCTACAAGGCTTAGTGGAATAAGCAATCTTCCTTCTGCTAAAAATCTCTTTTCTAGAACTAGATCAGCAAGATACATCTTAACTTTAGTATTGTGTATATTTTAAACTCATATTGGTTTTATCTTTTCTTTGCCTTTTTTATTATTTCTGTTGAGATATTTCTATAATCATACAGAATATAATACACTCTGTGTACCTGAATGGTGAGGGAGAGCTTACTAAATCACATGTACATCTAAGGAATGCTTGATTTTGTAAATGAAAAAAAATTAATACTGTAATTTTACAAGGATTTCCCTGGTGATCCTTAATCAGCCTTGTAGTATATAACTAGATTCACAAAAAAATTTAAACCTTAAATCATATACCTGGGCTCCATTATGATAACTATTTTAAGTACCTGGATACACATTATTAAGGGCTGTTTCTTCTCCTCCAGTCCGAGAAAAGGATCAATGCAAAAAGCAGCCATACGAGTGGGGAACACAAGGTCTTCAAAGCACAGTTCTTACAGGAGCATTCTACTAAACCAAATAACACTACAGGTACAGTTTCTTAAAACATCCTCCGAGAGTCCAGCTGTCAAACTTTTCCACTGAAATCGCATGAATGCTATAGGTTCCAACTAGACTCAGAACTCTGTAATGGCAAGGAGCATACTACATGAGCACAATACCAAGTATGATGCTGATTTCCTTCATCTGAGCACCAAAGATACGATACCTCAGCGTCTGGAGTGGAACACTGATGCACAGGCACGCACAGAAGCCTGAACAGCATTGTTATTTGGTTAAGCAGGTTTAGCAGTTCACATTACAAAGAGAGAGAATTAGAATCAGGAAAGAATATAAGCCTATCCAGTGCTGAAGACTAACCACGACATTCTGGGTGTTTTATAAAGCAGGGGAATTCATAATTAAACATCTCATAAGGAGGAGAATTAGTTGCTTTAGGGAAAATGGGCTGCCATCCGAATCACCAAAGAACACTGACATGAAATGCTGAGACTTCTCTTAAAAATCCCATACCTCTCTAGAAGCCAAATAATTTATTTTGGGATGCAACAAAGTAATTGTTTTTCAAAAAAGAGTCTCATAATTGTCAGAACTTTTTTGCAAAACAACAGTAATAATAACGAAAGTATCAATTCCCTTTCAGTAAATAACTCAGAGTAAGTCCAGAGAGCATAATATTCATATTCAGCTTCCACCAATCTCCCAACTGTAAGGTAGAGGATACTAGCCTATGCAGTTACTTGAGTAGCTAGTACTCGGTTTTTGATGCTGAATATTCTGCTATTTTATGTAGTTATTTATTGTATTCAATAATTACTGTGAATCAAGTTACTATGGAAATGTCCTCCTTTTGGCAGCAGATTTCTAACTGACCAGCAAGCTTTCGCATAACACAAACGAGCTTGAAAATGGATCGTACCAGAGACATGTACTCACACAGCTCCCCATATCATCTTTTCCTAGATGAATATGTCAATATTAATACACCATAGAATTTCAACTATTTATAACCACTTACTGTGTAAAATGGTTTCAATAAAAATTATGTTTAAATCAGTGGTTTAAATAAAATAAATTTAGCCAACACTGTTAAATCTGTCTCTAAGTTATATTACCACATTCTATAGTCCTTCCCTGGACATCAGTGCCACAGTCAGGTATTAACTCTGTGGTTAGTCTTCTAAGACTACAAACGTTCCTCCAAATCCCTCTGGTTTTAATTTTAGCTAATTATTGCCACCTCCTTCTCTTTATCCTGGGCCCATCTTTGTTGAGAACCTCACACAATCCTTAAGAAATACCATGTAAGGTATGTAAGGTCGTTGCTGTTTGCAAGGTCAGACTGTATGTTAAAAGTTCAGCATATAGGTATGGGGTAGGTTTTCATGCTTTTATTCTTCTTACATGCTTATATCTGCAGACGGGTCTCAGTGTGCTGTGGATATCCTAGCCTTCAGTTCCTTTGGAATGATCAGCATGTGATAATCTGTGCTATACTTCCATGAACTATCCCTGACATGGTTCAGAGTTAGTAAAACACCAGATTTCTTCTACCCTTTTAACCCATCAACTCAACTAGAAAAGAAAAACCACAATCCAAACCCTCGTTTCATTGCAAAGTGATGAAATTTGCCAGAGGGTTACAGACCTAGAGCCTATTATAACTTCTCCATTATGGCCCCCGGTATTTCCTTCCATTGCTTTCCTCCTGGTACAATATGCAATCCGCAGCAGTGGGACTATTTTGAATGAAACATCTATTATAGCTGCAGGGTCTCCATAAAGGCAATGGTGACTTTTAGTCCTGCTTGCCAATCTCCTATGTTTTTACACTGAGATCTAGCTAGCTAGCTAATGAGAATGGAAAAATAATACTGGGGAAGGAGTAAAATCCAGTGCTTTAGGATTTAAGCCACCATTAAGTAACAGAAATGAGGAGACAATTTTCCACGTAAGTGGAAAGGCCCACATTATGTATTCTTACAGAAACACTTCTGAACATGCCTCTAAAGCACAGCTTGTTTTTCTCAGCATCAGAGACACCTGATCAGATACCAGAAGACACTTCTAGCAAGCCCTAAATTATGTCAGAATTTTTTATAACCCATCTCTCCTCAACATCAAACAGATGAATGTCACAGAAAGAGACCCACAGGTTTAATACATATAGCTCGAAAAAAAAGAAAAAAAAAAATTTGAGGTAGATAAACCTAAGTCAGGGCAAGACCTAGTTAATTCAGATAGAAAGAACGATGAACGTCTAAGAACTTGCCTACAGCAATGGAGGGCATCATCTACCTTTTTGCCAGACAACAGTGATATTGAGGAGTTTGTGGTCTTTTAGGATCCTAATGTCATTAAAGATTTAACAGCTGTAGTATCACATAATGCCTACTTCTATTTGTGACTCAACAGAAAAACTCCATTCCTCTGCCAGAAATGGACATAACACACTTTGACGTTGCTCATAACACTATCCTGATCCACACTCCCACCTCAGGCTGTGGGAGGTGAACTCTCTAAATGTACGGTGTAACGGGGCTAAAATTCAGGCAGGAAAGCACCCTCATATTTTTTGAGGAATGAGAAATACAGTGTTGTTTTCTAACAAGCCACATAAGGTGTGCCCTCAGATACTGTGTTTTTAATTGTAGACTTTCTCCTGGTACAGTCCACATTTGACATGGTAAAATTAACAGCCATGTACAAATTCAAATTGCACGCTCCTTTTAAAGAAGCCAAAGAGGTTTACATGACCTGTAGGTATAATCTCTTCTTCTGAATAAACTAAACTTTCAGACATGTAATTGCCAAGCAGAACCTAACCCACACACTTTCTCCTAAATATACTTTTTGTATCTCAACAAATTATGCTAAAACAAAAGGATATTGTACGCTCGCGGGATGCATTACCTCCCAGAGTGGAGCACAGCAGAACAAACATGAGGCCTGGGTTTTTAAACAGCATTCCATCACAAACTCCTTCCATGCCCTGCGGGGAGCAATTTCCAATCTGTCTTAAGCACAGGAATGGAGTCTCTCTGACTATTCGGTATATTATTTTTCCAGTATGCTCAGATTATGAATGGTTGCTTAATGTTTTTCTTTCATCTATCTGTTTAGGAGATGTGGCAGTGAGGGAGAGTAAGAAAATTCTGTTTTCACTATAAGAAAGCTATTTTAAACGGCATCACTAAGATTCAAACACCTAAATTTAGTTTTATAAAAATTTGTATCATCAGACTGTATTGTGCTCATTCCTGTTCTCAACTCAGTTCAACAACAACAGGCAGAGGGCTAAAGGGCTTCAACACGAGTTTCACTGTGGCATGGCATCAATTCTCTTACCTCCGTCAGAAAACTTACAGGACAACTTTCAGAATATGAGATATCATTCTTTCATTTATTCTTTTTTTTCTCCCTTAACTGAAGAGCTTCCATGGACAAGCAACCTTAAAAGAGGTACTTTAAGAAAGATGCATCTTGGTGTGTGTTCGTAGCTCCATAATGGAGCACAGATTTTCTTTTATCCTGATTGTTAATGATCATGGTAGTGCTGATAACACTAAGTATACAGCAGTGTTGGGAAGCGGGTCTGCTTGGTAGCTAGCATCTGCTATTAAGTACATTAAGAATATCTGCATGTGGAGAAAGAGTCATAAAAACAGGTTTTAAGTCCCAATACCAGAACTATAAAGAACATACTTCTTTGTTTCAAAGGCATTAGTCATATGAATAAAGCCTAAAACATCTAAATCTACAGAGCTTCTAAAATACTTGGAATCTCTGATCAGTAAATAAAATAACGTGTGAAGCCAAACCTCTTCTCAATCTTTTCTTATCTTTCATGCATATATGGGATTTATTGAAGAATTTCTTTGTTCAGAAGATTGTTCAGCAACTTAAAGGATTTCAGAAATGGGCCCACACAGAAAAAAGATTTAGCATGAAATCAGCAGCATTTTCAAAAGTAGTCATTCTACTTATATTAGCTATGAAGCAAATACAGAAGTATTGGCTTTATATTCTGATGAAATACATACAATTGCGCGTGAATGAAAAATCAAGCCTTAATTCCACACACTTCCAAACCTACCAGTGACAGCAAACACATCTGCTAATCTGGATATTTGAAAGTAGAAAGTGACCATAAATTACCTGAAAACTGGCTTTAGGAGCACCTGGTTGTCCAGATTTTTGTGTTTTGTAAAAGTAGTCTCATTTATTACGGAAACATACCTGACAATACAATATAGTTCATGTGGCACTCAAGATAATGCTGTAATAGAAATCAGCTGCTATGATTTCCTGTAGAATGCATGATTCATTTTGGATCAACATCAACTCAAATACTTTCTGCTTTCAGTTAAAAGTTAGAGATTTCTGGCACAAGATGTTAAAATTGATTAGTAGACTGTCTTACTGCACTTTTAACCCTTCTCCTCCACCAAGAAGCCCTGAAAACTCCGCATTCCACCTACAAACTTGGTTAAATCTAATAAAAAAATAAGACCATTGGCAATGGTGCTTTAGTAGCAAAGTTTACATTCCATTGAAGGTCTCAATGCTAAGAGTTGTGGGCTCCTATAAATGGCAACATATACACTACAATGCTTAACAAGTACTCAGCTACAGAGAGGTTATTTCATCCAGCCACAAGCAAAAAGACAAAACGTAATTATTTGGCAGGGAATACACTTCATTTTACCTTATGGTACTGAACGTCATTAGAAAATGTTTTAAGACTCATATTCACCAGATTGCTTTTGAAACCAAGCTATTTAACAGCATAAAACCTTTACATTTTTCACTCAGACAACATTCAGCATTCAATATGAGGATCTCACACCTCCACACTTGTAAACTAGATATTCAAAACTCTTCCCTGGTCAAAATCCAATTAAAAACTTGAGATCTCCTCCTCCAGCTCCCAGGAGGAAACATGGAGAGTAAGGTGCCATGAACCTCTCAAAATCTGTCCCTATCATTAGAAGGCCAGTGAGTAGTTTTGTAATGTTTTTCTCCTGTTATAAAAAAACAAAGACAACGAATAGACATGCTGAAGATGAAAGTCCATAGAAGAAAAAAAATGATATATATATAGACCTACTAGCAAACTCGTTGCTTTCTTACTTTCATTTCTGGTTTTGTTTTTATTCATCGTTGCCAAAAATGCCTTCATACCAAATAAACACATTCTATTCCTTCAGGTTTCCACAGAAATATGCATGTGTGATCCAAATCTCCCAAGTTTTCATCTACTAAGGACTTCACCCCTACAAACTGAAAATAGCTACTACACATTGGAAGAACTATTTAAATTTTTCATGTCAAATTTTCTGGCTATATAGTTTCTATGTCCCCTTTGATTACTTAAAAAATATACTGTTTTATCTTTTTCAATATTTATGTTTCTTTTTAGTGTCAAAGGAAGCTGAAATCCAGAGATTTGTAGGAAAATATTTTTGTTCTCGTACAAGCATCAGTGCAGCCACAGGTTTCAGCTACAGCCCTGCTGCTTTTATTTTTCACATTTGATTAAGAAATAAATATTATATTCTCCCTTTTTATAGTTGACAAATCTCTTCTGAAATCTGGAGCCATGCTGATGCAAAAGAAAACAAAAGCACTAAGTTTATTGAAACAGACCCTGATTTCTGATTCATGAGACAGTTCTCAGGTTTTAGAACTGTAATTTAACCCACTGGACTCAATAAACTTCGAATAAGATGACATTGCAATGAACAGGTAAAAATACACACGATTTGACACAGATATTCATCAATCCTGAGAGTCTTCATTTCATCTTATTCTCCGTACAATTTAAAATATAATTGATTGAATTCCATTTTTTGTAAGAATACAGTAATGTATAAAACATTATTTATAGATGTTTAAAAAGTATTTGGAATTTTTTAAACATAAAAAATACAAAAGAAATAATATCTTCTCATACAAAATAAGTCAAAGCCAACCTTTTGTTGCATCTTCTCTAATTTAGATATACCCTGGATCCTTCTGGATTTGAACAAACAGCAAAAATGTCCAAGAAAACTTTAAATCAAAATTCCATCATTAAAATCTGTCAATACTACTCAAAGTATTACTTATAGCACCTTTCAGAAACTTTTCATGGCAAACATACATGGTGTGCAGGTTCACTGTTCACAAATTCAGTCTGGGGTTGTCATGCCCTTGTCAAAATCTGGCATTCCTAATTTCAAGTTAATATCTATAGTCTACAGAAGTTTCTCAATAAAACAAACTTTTGGTAATCATCAAGGTCTTCCCATTTCAGCCACCAAAAAAACAACACGTTTCTAAAATTGGCAAGAATAACAAAAACTGGTCTTAGAAATAAGTATCAAAGCACTTAAGACTGAAATCCAACTGTGTTTTGCGTCTGAGGAAGTGAATCACAACAGGACTTCTGCCACACAATTTCTACGCAAAGAGAAACTTCTTGACAGCCAGAAGAGGGAGCAAAGTATTTGGCCGGGATTCTCCAAACCTCAGAAGCAGCATTGCTTAGACAATGAAATCCCATGACAAGATTCCTTATGTCATGGGCTGAAGACAACTGGTAAGCTTTAAATGCTTCAGTACTTGGTTTGATTTACACAAATGGGTTTCCAGCACAGATATTAACATCCCCTTAGCTGGATACAATAATACATTATCACTGACTCTTCCCTGTCTAAACAACACCTACTATTTGGTAGCCACAACTGTTGAACACCTCATTTGTTGGTTGTGGTAGCTGGCCATAAATGATCCAATAGGAAAATGCCTCTGTCTGGTGTCAAGAAATAGACTAAGAGCAGCTCTTCTTTTATGGTTTAGTTGGTAAACTCTCCACATTATTATATATATATTTGAATTCAGATTAGCTTCAAAGTCCGATTGAAAGGTTCCATCTAAGTGAAAAAGGCAAACAAAACAGTCAAAAAACACCCCTCAAAGCAACATTATTACCTTCATTTTCAAACATCATGAACATAGATTTTTAGCCTGTACTTCAAAAGCTAAATTTAAAAAAAAAGTGCTCTTAGGTACTAAAAGGTGCTTATTTCGGCTACGTAGACAGAGTGACTTACATCCTAATGTTTAGGCAGGTTAAGACTTTGTAGCATAAATGAAATTAAATGTCTCCTCTTGCGTCTCATAAAGCACCTTTGTTTATGCCATGATCACCATAATTATTTGCAAGCCATATTACTTGCCATATTACTGGCCCAGAAATAACTATGTAAGAAAGAAATGAGTACACATTTACAGCGAAGAGCTTCTAGAAGCTTTATCTTAATGTTTCCTCACATCATTTGATATGCTTGGCTGGACCTCTGAGTAAAAATAAATTATCACTTTAAGTTTGAAGGTGTACTTTCGTAGCGGATTAAAATTCATGCATCTTTTTATTTGATGATTGCTCCAGGCTTTCTTTCTAGGCAGCTTCAAAAGCAGGAATATATATTCACTTTTTTAATGCTGAGCTGCCATTTTAAGCTGGACAAATATGAGTTACAATGTGCTCCAAGGGAAACAAAAAACAACCACTTAAAAATTGTCACTTGTATGAAGAAAATAAATCCTGAAACAGACATTTCCACACTTCTAGGACAAATTCATCACTATCACAAGCAGATTTTTTAAATATTCTTGCAAAGAAAATGGAGAAAGCAAAGCATCTACAGCAAAAAATTCCACTTTCATGTTGAAATATCACTTTGCTAAACATCTAACTCATTATTAGGACCTAATGAGTTATGAAGCCTACACAGTCATCGATTTTATCAACAGAAAATTTATTATTTCATTATGATTCAACCGAATTACTGAGATATCCAACTGAAAATGCCTACAATCTTCAACTTTGTTCAGAATGTCATTCTGTGCATAACAGTTCGTCATCTGTGCCTACAGAAAGAAATTTGGTCAAGAGAATTGTGACATAGTTTGTATAGCTCCTAGAATCTTCATTTATTTTGTTAGTAGTATGATTTTTCACTGTAGCAGTTTCATCAGCATAGCTCCTGTTCCGTTTCTGCCCCCATACCAGAACACAGTTTAGTTCTCTGAATTCACCAGAATATATCACTCCAGCACAAGCAGCTTTCTATAGGAATGACTGTATCCATCAGCAGAAAAGATGCTACTTTAATCAGGCTGTTCCGTGAAAGGAACACAGAACACATACGATGTATAGAAGTGTTTTGAGAACCTTGTCCCTAACTTACAGGCTTTCAATTCATGTCCCCCAACGGCACAGGGAATTCTGCAAGGCATCCGAGCGCCAGGGTCAGCAACCAAACTCTCTTCTAAAAAAATTAAACCCCACTTTCACAGTTAGTTTTTGGAAACATTTGGAAAGGCAGACAGGTCTGATTCAGTAGGGATTCATGCATATTCAGCAATATTAAGGTCTGCGAGGAGTCAAACATGAGAAAAATTCTGAAGGACTGGACAACTGGTAAATAGATTAAGAAGGTAAATTGCCATAACAATTAGTAGGTGAATAAAACTTCCAGAATTCTTTTATGCATTATTACTTTTAATGGCAATTAATAAAAATATTTTGCTTTTTCAGCACAACAGATGGAAATTTATCATTAAATAGTTTTACCACACTTCTCAGCAGCAGACTTTAGAATTTTACACCAAACACCATTTTACATTGCTAGGAAGAGCTGTTTCTGTCACTGTCCTACAAAGAAAGCCCCCAAAATTAAAATAAATAAAAATACTATTAACTTCTACCACCATTCAAGACTGGTCCAAGTACTGTTTAAGCAGACAGTAGGATTGCATCTGATTTAAAGAACTCAAAATTTACAAGCTCGTCAGAGGAATCACTAATAGATGGCATAGATATCTCACAACCACAGCAAGGGGACGGAACTGTAACATGATATAAAAAAATAGTACATTCCGTAATTGTTTGGCTAAATGGTTTACTGGTGGGATGTTTCGAGGAAAATATTTAGCAAGACACTGGGGCAGAGGTTCTAAGAGTCTTTTCGCAGCATTTTCCCTTCAGCAGAGCTGATGAACAACAGCCACACGGTGCCGAAGACAAGAGACGTGTGCAGAATTCCCATTGCTGCACATCTAACAGCAATTATGAACCCCATAATTTAGATGAATTAAAACATTAAGAAATTCCTAACAGCATCACTTAAAAATAAAATTTTAAAATACCTTTGTAATTACTTTGTTTCAATTCTCAAGGAAACGAGCTGCTTTCACCAGAATTGCCTGGCAGAAGTTGCAGCCTACAAAGTCCAAGGCAAAAGGGCTGTTCACCACGGTTAGGACACCCGGTCCTGTTGTATCTCAGCTGTCAGCAGCACACAAATAGCTCAGATCATCGAGCTGAGACCAATTCTTTGACCTAGGAGGGAATCTCCATATTACTTTCCCCATCGTCTTCACGGATTATGTGTGACCTTTTGTTGTTTCGCTAATAACTACTTAGAAAATACAACAACATACAACTTAAATGTGCAAAAGTTTACTCCAACAATTACAGGTCTGGCCAAATGAAATTCCTGATGCTGTAGTCATGGAATATATGAGTGGGCATCATAAACCTAGAATCAATTCTGTATGCTGGGTTGTGCAAATAAGCTCAAAACAAACATGAAATCTTCTGAAATGGAGAGATTCAAAGTAAATGAGGCCTTTGGATAACACTGTAGTAGTTTAATGTTCTGATTTTATAAATGTTGAATAGCAGAACAGGGACAGAACTTGCTCCTTACTAATACATTATCCCAGGAGTAATGAAACAGAACTGACAGATGTGAAAGAAAGTCATGCTGATATTTTCTAAAGATGTATTACTTTTTTCTTCATAAAAGAAAAATAACAATGCTGTCTAAGGAAAAGCCAGTTGCATATAGCCATATTTAATGAGGCTCAACCAGGACAAAATATTGACAGGATCCAAACAGCAAGAAGTCCTAAAGAATTGATAAGACAGGCATCTAAAATGGATAAATTAATTTTACTAGGCACAATAAAATTCTCTGCTCTGTACATCAGACAGTCATTTAGGGCCTACTCCACTGTAGCTCATTAAATATTTCTTTTGACTTCTGTGAACTTCAGTATAGGAGCTGAAATTTTTGTAACTATAAAAAGAAATCATTCCAGGTTGCACAGGTGCAAATTACAGTACAAGGCAAGAAAAAAAAATTGAGACCCTAATGTATCCTTTTATGGCATAAATAATAATTTAAAAGGTTAATCTAGTAACACTGTGCAAACAGCTGTTAAATGAGACCTTCTCTGGGCTGCTGAAGGTGAAGAGCACTGTGGCAAAGTCCAGGACTTGTCCCTCCCTGATGGAGCAGATTGCAGTGTCAGATTATAGGGTAAACTTCATTTCACTGGTGTAATAAGCACTGAACTCTTTTTTGGTGTATTACCTTGATAATGGTATCGCTACAATAAGCTATTTTAACACCTTTGTCATCTTTTTTAATACATACTCACATACTGTACGTGTTTAGACCTAAATTAACTCATTTTCTATGCTTGCTGCAAAAGCTATTTTCAAATTTCTGTTAAAAAGTGTGAACCATGTAGCGGTGCGCACAAGGTTGGTCTCCTTCCACAAGGAGTCTTGCAGCATGAGGTGTAGACTAGAACTTCACCACAAATCACAGAATCCTAAAACCATGTAGGCAAGAAAATATCCCCAGAGGTCACCTAGTCCATCCTCCTGCCAAAAGAATGTCCAATTAGAGCAGCAACTGACCCACAGTCTTAGCCTTCTTCTTTCGCTGTCAACACGCTTCTATAAGACATTACAGTTGCCTTTCACATCCCTCTTTTCTTTCAGCTCCATCTGAGCTTTGAATTTCCTAATTGTATCCCTGCATGCTGAGGCAATATCTCTCTACTCCTCCTGGGCAGCCCATTGCTGCTTCCACTTCCTCTGTACCTCCTTCTTGTGTTTGAGCTCAGTCAAGAGTTCCTTGCTTATCCATGCTGGCCTTCTGCCACGCTTGCTTGACTTTCTAAACATCACAATAGACAGGTTTTGTGCTTTGAGGAGGTTGTCTCTGAATATCAACCAGCTGTCCTGTGTCTCTCTGACCCTCCAGAGCAGTCTTTCACTAAGCCTTCCAAGAAGATCCCCGAGTAAGCTAAAACCTGCTTTTCTAAAATCCAAGCTTGTGATCTTACTCTTACTCACTCTTACAGGTCTTAAAACTTGGCCACAGTCTTGTGGTTACTGCAAAGAAGGATGCCCTTGCCCTTTATATTTTTAACCAGTTCTTCTGTGGTTTTGAGGAGGAGACTCGGCAGAACATCTCTGCTACTCAGCTCATCACTCATATGCCTCAAGAAATTGTCTTCTGCTTGCACCCAAGCCTGTTATACTTCCAACAGATTTTGGGGCAGCTGAAGTCTCCCATGGACACAACAGCCTGTGCATTCCCTACACATGTGAGTATTAAAATTTATTTCACTTTCACCAACATCATATCTCAGTGTCTATTGACAATACCGCCACTATATCCACTTTCAAAGGCAGCAGTGCTATTACCTTGTCCTGTTTGTCCCTGTAACTCTGCTACTCAACTGGAGGATATACTACTACATATGTCATCTCCTGAGAGTTACAGAGGCAAGGTCGTACCAGCAGGAATGAGCTGAATGACCAGCACAGCGAAGTGGAGAATTAGTACAGTGTGTTTTTATTTTCTATTTACTTTCACTGCTTATCTCCCTACTTTGGTTCTTAGATCATAAGTATGCCCTGATACAAAATGCTATGACTAAAAGCCAAAGTACCATCTCGCCAGCTTGACCCTCTAACTCACATGCACACAGAGGTACGCAAGTTACCCTGTTTCACTGCAGTTACAAAAAGTATGGCAACAACAATTCAGGACAATAAATACTGTAGGGAATTGCTACCTTTGCTTTTAGAAGCAAGCAAAACAAATTCCATTCACTCACAAAATGTTTTGAACAGCATAAACAAGAGACTTGCAAGCCACACAACGTTTCCCTTCCTTTTCAGCCCAAATAAGGAACATTTTTCACTTCTTACTCCTCTTATCTCTTCATGATATAGTGACTTTTTCCTCTTTCACGCGTAGGCAGTAGAATTGAATGCTGATGAGACAAAACTAGGTGCAACACTAGATAGTTACTTTTAGTCTGCTTCCCTTAGCTACTACCCACCCAGCTCAGGCTATTTTTAGTGACAGGTAAGCCAGCTTTACCAAACTGAAATGAGTTTTATTTATATATGCTAGGCTGATGAGGTCATTCTGCCATTCTTAAGCAGTGATGAGTTTACAAACATGATCATTTTGGGGGGACTGGAAAAATAAAAATTTCCTAACAATTTTGACTAATACATCTCATCTTTGTGAAAGAGGTAACAGCAGTCACACAGCCAAAACCCACTGAAATTTCCTGTTCAGGCAAAAGACATCTTACCTCCAAAAATACCAAGATATTTTCAACTATCTTAACCTGAAACACCAACAAAAGACATGACAAATATTTTAAAGCTCCGTTTACAATGACATAGGCTTCTTAGCTTTCCAACAAATTATAGTATTGACAGATCATCGTTACGCCAATCTAACAGAGCAACCCTTAATTTATCATGAAGATTAAGTATAGCGTAAACATTAGAATCTAGGATTCAGATCCAGCTTTCTCAAAAAAAAACCCCAAAAACAAAACACTAAAAAAGCCTCCGTTGTCTTGATTTACAAAATCACTGACCACACAAAGTTGGTAAAACTGCTAGAGGTTTGCAAAAGAACACAAAGAGCAAAGTAAACAAAATATGTGGGATTAGATGAAAAAGATACTGCAGCATCTTGCTCTAAGTGTCCAATCAGTTAAGCGTATGGCATTACTTCATGCTATATAGAGAGCGTAAAACCCTTTTTTCATTTTCCCAGTCATTGACATTCATCTTTGGGTACTGTCACAAAGCTCCCATGATAAGCAACCAAAATACAGGGATTCTTTTTTTTTTTTTTGAGACATTTTAATTGTGTGAGCTGACAGACTAAAATTGTACAACCTTATATGGGTACAATGGCTTAATATCTAAAATTTTAAATTTCAGTAAAGTACAAATACATTGGGAATATTAATTTTTATTTTTTTTTAAATTTGTGTTCCAAAAGTAAGCATTGGAACCACTTTAAACACATCTTCAGCCATGAAAGCCGTGAACCTGTTTTCAGTCAAAATGACTGAAGTTTCAGTTCTCCACTCTGCCAATCAAGCCAAGTGGTTTTTTTATGCATTTTAGAGATAATGCAGCCTAAAGTCTTGCGGGAAGTTAGAGTTGGGCGCACTGCAGGTCCTTTCAGTTCTGGATCTTCTTTCTCAGGCCATTTTCACGTGTTTCACAACTAGAAAACAGCCAGGATCTCATTCTCACACACTCATAGTACAACAAACCAAAATTAATGTCTCTCTGATGGTAATACAGGATGGATGGAGGAATGGACAGGAGGGTGAAAGCGAGTGGCACACCAAGGGAAGCACAAAGCATACTTTATAAGGCAGCACAATTCCCAATTTCACAGTGCTAACACACTAAGCCATGGTGTTCATGTGGGCTTTAAAGTCCAATTTCTATTCAAATCGTATCTGGAATTCTCAGTTTTGGAAGAATTAGTCTTCTATGTATATATTCGATCCACATTTGGAAATACTTCTTGGAATTTCAGGATGAACCAAATAGCTATCAAAACTTGATTTAAAAAGACTGATGTTAAATATTTTTCACTAAGGTAAGGTAAAAAAATGTGCATGCTCAATAGCACTTTCTTTTTAGAATGTATAGCTTTAGAGGTACCCTGTAGCATACCTCTGGGACATAATTTTCAGCACAGCTCCAAGCGAGTCAAGACTTCAAAATGTAATAGCTAGCTCAGAAAGGGGGAAAAGGGAATTAATAAAAGATATTTGATAGGCTTGTGGCAGAAGACTTGCGTCACATTTCTTAAATTTCCCATACAGAGTTCAAAAAAGTAAGAAAAAAAGACACTGCTAGTACGAGCCATCGGAAGTCGGGTGTGCCACTGACGCCCGAAACACCCACCCCTCCAATAACAATCCCCCCTCACACCCCCCGCCCTAGGATATCGAACAACAGATACAGTATTCTTAGTTTGCTGTGGGTGCTATAGGAATCACCTGAGAATAAAAATTGTTTTTCTGCTGCTACTGGCTGGTTCTGGAAAAAGAGTTCCCCACATAATTCCCGGGATCTGCTCTACAGGTCAAGAGTTAAGATGCAGGTTCAAACGTGTGCACAGCTATTACACATTCCACACAGTTCCCTGTTCAACTACAATGGAAAATGATTTTGAGAAAGGCCTCCCCCGAAGATGGGAAAGAACATGGATACCCTATTGCTTGACAGAAAAGGACTCTTAAATTTCATATAAGCCAAGATTCTTAAATTTCATATAAGACAAGGGTACAATGGTCCCAGTAACAGACTGTGGGGAATAACACTGGTCTTCTACTTGATGAAAATTATTCAGGAATTGTGACCTGCACCATATGAAGTTCTGCCAGATAGTTCCCTGTGAATTAAATTTTAGAAGTTATGCCTTAATTAAGCTCCATTCCTTCCAACTTCCCTTCTTCCCATGAGTCTTAGACAGGAAGGTATTTGTTTGCCTCTAGTCTTGAACCTAGGCCTGAAGCAGCTCAAAATTCTTTAAGCACACTGTGTATCTCTTCTGTATTTACCACATATGTATCAGAAGACAGCTGAACATTTAATCTCTATTTTCAGAAACATTGTATGGCTGCTAAAAGCATCCCTCAAAAGGACTTCCTATTGTTTAACAGCTTGCGTGAGTATTAGAAGGTTAAGATTAAGAAAAGGAGCTTGAAGAAAACATATTTTAACTAACACTGATTAAAATTTAAGACATGAAGCAAGAGCATGAATATGAATTACAATTCATATGTAGAAGAATTGTCCTTTGCTAAGTACAAATAACATACACAGAAAAATATTACAAGAGAAACACATATCACACCTTAGCTATTATGCAAAGTTAAGGACATGAAAGTAACCTTTTTGGTTTGTTATGCCTTCCTTATTCAATTAAATGAGAACAAAACTAAGATGAGGATTACTTTTGCAGAGACATTTAGCATCATTAACAGTGTCTGCCAGAGAGCTTTTTTCCTTTTTTATTGCCTTAAAGAGAAAACAAGAACATGGCCTTTGAAACTTTCTATTTTTTAAAACAGAAAGGATAGTACTTAATAGTGAAAGCCTGTACAATAAAATTTTAAACCATAACCAGTTTATGAATTCCATTGATAAGGAACTCATCTGACATGATACTTGTTTTTTCCACAATGGCATTAACTCACATCGCCAAAAAAGTGAAAACAGTGTCAATATTTTAGTGCAACTGTCTAGCACTGCCACAATTTCTCATTGTTGTTAAAACAGAACAAAAACTTGCTCTCTTCCAATGATGTGTCCTCAGAGGACTACAGAATGAAACCCCCAGACTTACATTAATTTAGGGCAAATTTCAGCCCTTCACAGGTACAACAGACAATGCTCTTAAAGCACAGGAATATGAATGCACAACAAACTGTTACAAGCACGCACATCAAGCTAGCTACTCCACCATGCGGGCGCTCCCAAAGAGAGCTAACGCACTTCAATTTGTGCACCAAGGTGAGACATCTAAATCATCCCGCCTAGAAAAACGCAGTATGTGTGAGGAGCAGGGTCACCAGGCATGCTCAACAGAAAGCCTGAGATCACAGCCCTCAAATAGAGCTGTACTGGTGCCTATCTGCAGGAAACAAACTTTTGTTTGCCAGTCTCAGGCACAGCTCCTCCAAACATCTAAAGCCAGTTGCGCAAATGAAAAACAAATTTCTGTGAAATACACTTAGTATAAACAGAAACTTCAAAAAAATAACACAACAAAAAAACCACAGCCACACACCACAACATCCACACAACCACTAGTCACTGAAACGAACAATGTAATTTTTAGCAGAGAGAACAGAGCTGATAAAGACTCCAGACAAACAAACAAACAAAAAAAAGATAGCTTCTCGATCTCTACCCTTAATAATGAAACTAGTTACAGGTCCGAAATGGACGCAATATATCTTTATTTACACCGTTTTTCTCTTACTGGCTTATCACGGATTCGATAGAAGAACATCCATCTGCATATCTTGTCAGCAGTACCCAGCACATTGCCTACAGACAGCTTTCCTGAGTGTCAGCTTCTGCTCACGAATCCGACAGCAGCTCTCGCTTTCCTTTTATTATACCGAATAGCTTAATTTCTACTGAGTTTTTCCCATTTGTTGAAGGTTCCTGTAGAAACCGTATTTATAACCTAGATACTTCGAATTAAGTGATATTACATTTCCATTCTTAGGGAACAGAGGCAAACAAGAAGCATCAAAGAATTTCCTTTGACTTTATTCGCTGTTGTCTCTATCTTCATATTGCTGCTCCATTCCAACAGAGTCGGCTGCATGTTATGTAATAGCTACGCATATTTGGTAATGCTGTAAACAAGCTGCAAAAACCTCATAAAACTTGGTCAGGCAAATCTGTGCTTCAGAAGGTTCAGAACCAGGCTGGTAACACTGCCCCCCACCTGAAAAAACTTTAAAATTCTCTAATGGACACTTAACCTTATCTTGCCACACTTACATTACAAGCTAAAGAATGCTTTCTTGCTATTTTACGTGAAAATACAGTAAATACCATAACAAAACCATTCTGCCTTTTGATTCTCTTTAGACATTTCAGCTGACTACAATGTGTATTTTCAGACTTGCTAGGTATTCCTCATTATAGCAATCACTAAATAAAATCTCATTTCCACTGATCATGAAAATCTGTTACAAACTTCACATTCCAGTTAGCATTGCCTACAGTGCGCACAGAGAAATGTCCGAGCTAAGCATTAGATATGCAGCCGAGGCTCTCGAAAGATGATGCTGTTGGCTGCCTGAAAAGCACTTCTGCATCGGCCCGCTCGCCCCCACCCCCGCCTGCCCACCGCCGTCCCTGTCCTTTACTCCTCATTCACTGTAGGCATTTGTCTGCTGAGAAAATAGAGGCTGACAGGGAAGGTCATGGTGACCAATTGTAAGTCTCAGCATACAAATGTGCCTTTTAGCTGTTGGCTCCACAGTGACCGCGTCGTATTATTGATAAATCCTTGAAAAGACTCTAACGTATCTTCATTTCAGAAAACAACTGCCTTCAAGGTTGCTCCAAGAAAATAAGCAGCCAGAATGCTGAAGAATTCTCAAAGTTGGCTTTCTCCTGAAGATTAAAAGATAATAACACTTCTATTAGAATCACTCTGCTACGCTGTATTGATCTCATCAGGGAGGCCACTGCAGGTCTAATATGAACAGAGCAGTTTTAGAATTAATCACAGGGGTTTTTATTACGGTTCATAGGGCTCCTCATTCAAATGGCATCGTTTGCAATATTTATGGCCTAGATTGGTTGCCTTTATTAAGTGCAAGTGTGCCACATGGTGTCTGGCCTGCTGCGTTAAAACACAAAGTCATTCTTCAAAAGTAAATCTTATCTAAACTACGCACAGAAAGCCAATTACTTTTTGATTTACATTTTAATTTCACATTCAGCTTTCCTCCTATATACAAAAACCTTACTTAATCTTTGTTTTGGATTAACTAGCACAGGCATACAAGGCACACTTCATAGTTTTAAGTAGACCTTTACAGCATATTAATGCACTCTGCTCGGAAAGATATATATTTGGTCAATGACAAGCTACAATTTCTCTGTGAGGGAAGTAAACGAAAAGGTGGAAGAAATACAGCATCCTGGAAAGTGGACTGGCCACTGATCTTCAAGATAGATCTGACTCATTAAGGCTCTCAACTAAGACTTTGCATTTGAAAATGAAAAAAGCATTCGCCAATGTCACAGCAAGCCCTCGCTGACCAGTTCCAGTAGTAATTTAAGGTATGGCTGTTTAATTTCCATGCCCCCTGATTTTTGTTTTTTTTTAAATTTTATTTGCCACTTAACCTGTGCTCAGCTAGATCATTCCTGTTTATTCCACCCTGACAGTATTTTCTTGCCACAACAGTGACAGAAGTTTTATCTGAACAAAGGTGAATTAGTACATGCACTCCTGATGCTAAATTAATAAATTACTTCAAGTCCTGAGAGAACATTGTGTGTGGTTCTTGTTACATTTTCTTTTGGTTTTGGTTTGGTTTTGTAAACCAGCAAGAACCTTACACACAGCATTCTCCTCTTCCTCACCGAAGGCCAGGATGGTCAAGCGAGCTCCAGGAGCCTGCAAGCATACTAAATAAACAACTAAGCCCTATCAAGCGCACACAGTTTGTTTTACATTTCTACCCCCATGACAGGGTTAGATAACTTACTGTCACGTTCTTAAAATCACCCCATACAACAGCAAGAGAAAGAGTGCCGCGAACTGCAGGACCAGGAGGCGAGGAGCCGATTCTGGCTTGGTGTTCGTGGGGGAAGGCTGTGGTTTTGTCACCAACTCAACATCCTCTCCAGCACATATAACCTCTCCAAGGTAAGCAATACCAGCATCGCAGAGCTGCAGCTTTCTTTGTGGAAACAACACAAATTAGAAACCTGTGCATAGGCTTCCATGGCTGGCAAAATAAACTCTGCGAAGACTTGATTACAATGAAAGACGAAACATTTCAAAACGCCTCTCTTACCACCACAGCCTCCCCAGGATGAGTAATTCTGACATTTCAGCAACCAGCCTGCCCCCTAACGATGCAAAGAACGGCCATGCACAGGGCAAAGGCCGCACTGCACTTCATGCCGGAGGCTGCCAGGGCCCTGAGGGCAGCCTGGGCCCCCCCCTGCCCTGCAGAGCCCCCAGCCCCTGGGGGCCTGGCCAGGCCGGGGCTCCAGCCAGGGCCACAGCAGTGCCAGTGCCTGGCATGGCTGCCTGAGGGACCTCGGCCCCAGCTTGTCACCTTGCCCGTGCCCGATGGCACCGGGGCCAGTGGCATGGCGGGGCTTCCAGGACCAGGCCCAGCACAGCTGCCACCTCACTCCCCCCGAACACTGCTCTCACCCTGGCCATGCAGCTGGGGTCCACGGCTGAACGTCCACAAGGACTAATGGTGACCACGATGCTTTGGTGAAGAAACACACAGGGGGACGGGGTGCTCCTCCTGACTGCATCTCTTGTCAGCAACGCAGAGAAGCAGGCCTGCTCTTCAGATCACACTTATGTATTAACATGACTTACTTACAAATGGATTCCCAGGTGCAGATAGGCTAAAGCAAGTCAGAAATATTGTATTATAGGCAAACACGGTAACCGAATCCTTTTTGTCCCATAGAAACGCGTCCAGGCTACCATCCGGTTTTCCTCCTTTGCAGCTTTTACCTTTCTCCTCTATTTACTAATTGGAAATCTGACTGAAAACATTCAGCTTATGGGATGGTTTGACTATGAAGACATGCCTCACTGCATAACCCCCCACTCTCCCCCCCTCAAAGGGTACCTTGATGTTTCCATCACATCCTGGTCACTCTCAATTGTGCAGTCAAACAGGCCTGGAGAACACGGGCAGACCGCAGATCCCACCCCACACAGCCCAGCGTTTCACTAATGACCATCGGCACTAACTCTGTGTGGGGAAGTGGCATATGAGGTTTTAATCATGATCATCATGTCACTAAAAAAAAAAAAAAAAAAA
>Ga0065711_1026714_pt1 | contig 61604 bp, 45 predicted proteins | sample Hoacrofraction12_FD_59098 | JGI IMG/M metagenome (GOLD analysis project Ga0065711, IMG submission 59098) | Hoatzin crop microbial communities from Cojedes, Venezuela - Epithelial fraction 12 v2 (version 2) | ecosystem: Host-associated > Birds > Digestive system > Esophagus > Crop | place...
AGGAAGGAAGGAAGGAAGGAAGGAAGGAAGGAAGGAAGGAAGGAAGAGAAATACAGGAAAGATTGTTAACAATAGGAGAGCAGACCAGAGAGACACTCACCTGGCAAAAACATAGCAAAAACAGGAAATATTGGCTGGTCTTCACATATTTGGGTATTATTCAGGGCCAAGATTTGCTCTCTGCCCAAAGAAACTCCTGGATAGGCAGGCATCATCTATTGCCCCTTGCCTGGCCTCCCCCAATGATGGCCCTCCTCGTTCCCAACTGTGGGGCTCCTTCTGTCATCTCTTCTGTTCAGACCTCCTCACCTGCTGGGCTCCCTTTGAAATCACTGGCATAATTAGCAAAAGGGCTTCACGCTTCCAGGTCTGGGAAAGGGGGTGGGCACTGGGGTGCACCTTCCCTCCATGTCCATCTCCAGGCCAGGGTCCTCATCACACCTTGTACCAAGCATTTCTGCTGCTTCACTAAGCTCAACTGCTGGCACATACATCTTTTTTCAAGCACACTGAGCAGCTCCAGCATCACCTACTGCCAACTATGCTTTGAGCTCCCTGACTGGCCCCTTTCACTCTGTCTACATCTCGGCAAATTTCTACCTTCATCCCTGGTTTTCCCCCTGTGTTAGCACATTCTGAGGTCCAGATGCCTTCTGCTTTTGGAAAGTCCTTCTGCTTTCAAACATGATCCTTCCAGTATCTTTTCTTTGGACTCTATAGTAGGAAGTTCTCCCTCAATTACTAAAATAAGAGGTATTATCATTGCTAATACATGTTTTGGAAGGGATGAAGAACCACAACAAGTTATAAATTTTGTAAGTGTGATATTACATGGTCCACAACTTACAGTCCACAGAGGTTCACCTCCCATGGCCAAGATGACCTACATTTTGCAAGGAGGTATTTGGCTGTGTCCATCTTGGACATCTGAAGTAGCAAATGAGTTGCAGAGCATGCACTGATGCATGTTCCTTAGCAAAATTCAGCTAGGTACAAACCAGACTCTTCTCCAGTACATCGCTAGCATACTAACTGGGATATCAAAGCCTTTCAGTACAGATATGGCAGTGGGGCAGCCAATGTACACTATGTTCTATCTGATGAGTCTGTAAAGAGTTGCTGCTTGCAGGGAAGGAGGGCCTCTGCCTCCAGCCCACTGGCAATAGAATATGTCTAACATGTCATTCCCTGGGAGGGGGTTGATTACATCCACATTCAAAATCTGCATATAAACCATGCTTTTATTTTTCTCTGTGGCAGGAAAATGGGCAGAGGAAATATGGAGGCCCACCACCTGGCTGGGATGGCCCTCCGCCAGAGAGAGGTTGTGAGATCTTTATTGGGAAACTGCCCCGAGACCTCTTTGAAGATGAACTTATACCACTATGCGAAAAAGTAAGAATTTATGGCGGGCAGCTATTTTGCAGAGGTTACTGATGATCAAAGCTTCATTTTAAGGCTGAATTTGAGATGATTTGGCCCAGACTACCCTTGACTTGGTGGAGCTCTGATGTGATATAGTCAAGGAAAAACTTGTTCTTCTTTGAACACCTCACACCTTGCTGACAACCCTTTTTCTTTCTGTTTGCAGATTGGCAAAATCTATGAAATGAGAATGATGATGGACTTCAATGGAAACAACAGGGGCTATGCCTTTGTGACGTTCTCCAATAAACAGGAGGCAAAGAATGCAATAAAGCAACTCAATAATTATGAAATCAGGTAAGTGTGGCAAACACCTTCACATCAACTCTAAATCATACATACTAATCTATTTTGCTATGTAAGGTATATTTATCCTTGCAGCCCAGAGGAGGGTTCTTTAGACACCTAAGCTTTAAGAGGAAATAATTTCTTGCCTCCCTGTGCAGTCGTTGCTTTATGCCATAGTACAAAGGCTGTGTGTAGGACTCATCAGAGGCAAAATATTTTGCAGGAAATTTCTTCCTTACAAAAAAAAACCCAATCTACCAGAACATTGGAAAAAATATTTTGCTTTGGAAATTAACTTTTGCCTGACTGTTGGTGTTTATTTCATGTTCCCCTCTGGTCTGTTTTTTTTTGTTTATTTATTACTATCCACAGTCTCTCTCATGAGCTGTACTGCAGATATGTTCTGGGAGACAGAGAGATTGCAAAAAATCATGAAATAGGATGGAAACCAACAGGCAAAACAATGACATTTCCTAATAGATGGGAACAGAAAAAGCCCTCATGTTTGTGACTAAAAACTGGGAACAAAACAGCCAGAAATCAACAACATATGGGCCCGTCAAGAGGTTTTGTTTTGATTTCAACCACATTTAATGTTTTTTTCCAGTTCAAAGTGTGATGAGTAGATGCCTTTGCTTAGAAGCCTTCAAAGATAAAACATTCTGGCGATTTTATGGCTTTCATTTAAAAAAAAAAAAGAAAGGAAAAAGATGAGTTGTGAATTGCTTTACTAGCAACCCTAAGAATGAGCAGGTCAGAAGGCAGATGGGGAGGGCTTGGAAACATGACTTTTATCAGAGGCCAGTGGGTCTTAAAGATCAGACTTCCTCCACCTCTACCTCCTCAGCTTACTTCCCTTGTTCCAAAGACTCTTCTAAAGAAATTTTTAGCTTCTCGAAACCTGCAAGAGGTGCTTGGACCACAACGAGGTGATCAAAGTGCATGTAAGGAAATTTTTACTTTGGAGCCTACACAACAGTTGACATCAGTAAGCCCCCAAATGGTGTCTCCCCAGGACAAGGGATTTCTTTTCCCCAAAACCTCAGTCAAGAGTCCCAGTGTGTCTGGAAAGCTACAAATCACTGGTGTATACTGGTGGCAATACAAAAGTCACTGCTGTCACAACAGGTGGTAGGTACTGTTGCCTGGTAGCAGCCATTTTTGCAAATAGCAAAATGGAGAATCGCAGGAATCAAAAGCAAAATATGGCTTTGATTTCTCTGTGATCTCAAATCCTTCATTTCAACTGTGCTGCCTTACTTCGATGTTAAATTTAACAGTGGCAGCCTTCATGTTAGATCTTGTGTTAAGCAAGACCACCTGAAAGTCCTAAGCAACACATGCCATAGGAACAGGAGGCCTTGTGTTCGACCTTGTGTTTTGCAACAAGAGGGGGGCTTTATTTTAATTTTTCCCTCTGTTTGAGAACTGATCCTGACACCTTATTGTGGCCTTTCAGTACTTAAGGGGGACCATAGGAAAGATGGGGAAAAGCTTTTTAGCTTTAGTTGTGACAGGACAAGGAGTAATGGCTTTAAACTAAGGGAGGGTAGATTTAGACTAGATATAAGGAAGAAATTTTTTACCATGAGGGTGATGAAACACTGGAATGGATTGCCCAGAGAGGCAGTGGAGGCCCCATCCCTGGAAACATTCAAGGTCAGGCTGGATGGGGCTCTGAGCAACCTGACCTAGCTGAAGATGTCCCTGCTCACTGCAGGGGGGTTGGACTAGATGACCTCTAAAGGTCCCTTCCAACCCTAAGCATTCTATGATTCCTGCCAAACCAGCAATGTTGTTTATACACAGGAATGGGCGTCTCCTTGGAGTCTGTGCCAGCGTAGACAACTGCCGCCTATTTGTGGGAGGGATCCCCAAAACGAAGAAGAGGGAGGAAATTTTAGCAGAGATGAAGAAAGTCACAGACGGAGTCGTGGACGTCATTGTCTACCCTAGCGCAGCCGATAAAACCAAAAACCGGGGTTTTGCTTTTGTGGAATATGAAAGCCATCGGGCAGCAGCAATGGCCAGGAGAAAATTGCTCCCAGGTTAGTACAGATGGAGAGGGTGGTAGGGATGGCTTCATCTCAGGGGTCATCTGTGTACAAGTTGCACTGTGGTGAGACTGAAGTCTCCAGAGAACCCACATACCCAAGGAAGCAAAAGCTGCTGGGTTTTCTCATCTCATCTGGTAGAGACACTCAGAGCAAGGAGGGACCCCAAAACACCATGGCTGACTGAGGGAATTGTCCCAGCTCTGGGGTGCAGGGTGGACAATTCACTACAGATCCTGATTTAGCACCATGCTAATTATCCATGATCTTCATTTAGGAGCTTGAATTTATTAAAAATACAGCCAGATGGATTTACCTGTGTATATCCATACAGCTTTGTTGTAGGATATCTATTATCCTGTCGTTATCTTGGGTTATATATAAAACATAGCCTCATTTACAGTGTCTCAGAGAGCATCACTGAGGAAAGCATCCAAGAACATATCCAGCCTTGACAATGTACTAAGGATATTCTTGAAAATGGATATTTTCCATGTGGGAATAAAATTTCAAATGAGGAATTTCCTTAGGATTTAAAAATATAAAATATATGTCTATGCAATTCAGTGCTGGGGGACATTCAAAGACCGTTGCGAAGCAGAGAGCAGTTTTGCAGGTGTTAAATGAAGGTGTCACTTAACATTAAGTGCGTTTGCAGTGATTTCACCAATTTTCTCATGTTCTTATGCTTGGCATCTCCTGCACTGCTTGCTTGAATGCAGCTGACTTGCTGGTGAAAGAATCCAATAAGCCTTCTGTTTTGAGACTTGTTCATAACTCACCAGCCTACTTTCACTTTTTCTATATGACAGTCCATGAAACACCATGAGTTGTTTAAATCCTTTTTTGTTATTGTTAAAAAAGAACATCATGTCAAGCACTGAGTATGTTTAGCTGTTGTGGAATAGCTCACGCTGACAATTTTTCCTTTTATTCTGCATTTTCTGTGTCAGTTTTGCATCTCCCTGGTTGTGGGAGTACATTCAGTTGGTCTGAGCTTCAGCACAACTTTTTCTTGGTTTCTATATCAAGAAAGAAGGAAGGAGCAGGCACAGCCACAGCTGCCAATAGCAGCCTTGAGGGAGCAGAGCACTTGAAATCTGAGCAAAGGCAGCGAGACAGATGGAAATGAGCATGTAGCCCTGAACAGACATGTGCAATGCACTAGTGATTTTCAACTCAGGGACAGCTTGGTAAAAAGTTTGGGGAATTTCAAAGGCCTGAACAGGAGCCAGAATCTTCTGGTGTTGCAAACATACAGGAGGAACTTGAAAAAAGTTTCAAGTCAGAACCGAATGTGTCTCCACATGATGCATTGGATTAATGTGAGATAGAATATCATAATCAATATGCTTCCTTTACTCTGAACCTCACTACTCTTTGAGGGAAATTTGTAGAAGAGATAGAAATGCTTGAAAAGGGAGACGGTTGTTATGAAAACTCTGTCCTGTCTCCCGGTTAAACAAGAGGGTGGAGGAAGACTGGGTTTTAGCAAGAAGCTAATGCAGGCACCAAGCTTAGCTTCTTGCTAAGAGTCAACCAGGTCTTTATTTCCACTAGAGAACAGAAAATGGTGATTCAGAAAGGGGCACGTGGTCTTTCATTTCATCTGGCTGCCACTAACAGCCCTCTCTCTATTTCTGGTTGCTAACAGCTGGAGTCAGAATGGGCAGTGCTGAAAGCTGAATATCAGCCCAACCTCATTCCACAAATCCTAGCTCATTCACAAGCCTTCCTAGCAGGGAGCAGCCCCTTTCTGTTTTGTTTCTTAATTTTCACTTTTGTTGCAAAAAATAAGTCTCCAAATTCTACCCTCGTCCTCTAATTTTCCTCTATTTTGGAGCTCCCATCCCATCTTAGATGGGTTATCCAAGCAGAGACGCAAGATAGGATGCCATTTTTAGATGTCTCTAGAAACGTTTTGCAGAATTGTCATTTTCCCTGTACCAGCATAGACATCCCCAGGTTTCTTCCAGGTTTTAGCATAATTAAGGCCTCAGAGGACCCAATCTTCGTGTCGTAACGATCAGGGAGAAAGAAAGAAAAACTACAGAAAGACCCACTTACTCTTTGGGCAACATTTGCAGAAGAGGCAGGCATTTTATTTCATTATTTGGAAGGAATATCTAGCATTTACCACGCTGCTAAGCCAGAAATGGTCCCTACTGTACATCCAAAGAACTAGCTGCTGGGCTGATTAAAATCGCCAGAGAAAAAGGTGGCCACAGATAGAGCATATGAAATTTGGGGCTCTGGACATTAGTGGGTGGTCCAATTTCATCCACTCCTGATGAGGAAAAGGAGGAAGATCTCCCTGCAAGATGTGCAGAAGGAACAGGGAAGATAAAAAGGAAGAAAAAGGTATCATTGCTGTCTGGAGAAGACAGGACACGAAGAAACCGTCACTACATAGAGGTCCCTCTGCCTTACCTGGTGTCCTGCTGCTCATCATTGTGATTCCCACAGCTTTACGACAAGGCTGTGGCAGGAAGCTTTCATTACATATTAAACATCACTAATTGACTAGTCAATTACCCAACAGATTAGGTGACTCAGTGCAAACAGTTTGGACCTCAGCATGATAACATGGTGACAACATCACTTTTAACAACCTCTTCATTTGCTCTTTTTATTCTCGGCCTCTTAGCAGCTTGATCCAGTGGATACAGAGACCACGGACTTCTCTTCAACACCCTGTTTTATGCCTCGTTACTTTTTTTGTACCTCTTTTCTACTACTTCTGCTGCAACTTCACCCAGCAGGGACCATACGACTTCAAATACTTGCACACAGAGGCATCCTTGCTTTTACTATTTATTTTAATCCATTTGGGACTTCTGAATCCCTTTCCTATTATCTAGGGAATTAAACTTTTGCAGCCAAGTTCATTAGAATATTTCCCTTTAGAGAGCACTCCAGGGAATGCAGATGTTCGTGAATCATGCCATATTTTCACTTCTTTAATTCTGGATGGTGCATTTCTGCAGGCACTTAAGGTACTAGACATGCTGGAAGTGTGACCATCTGCTTTTGGAAAAGAGTTAACAAAGCAGCTGTGCTTTGTGCTAGAAAGGCTTCTTTTGGTCCCATTTGTAGAATTGGCCTATTCTGCTATTCATACGACATATGAAATAGTCTCCAAGCAGAAGTGAAAGGAACCAAACCCTGTCTGACATTGACTACGCCAATTCCTTTAAAGGAAGGATCCAGTTGTGGGGGCACCCTATCGCTGTTGACTGGGCAGAACCAGAAGTGGAGGTGGACGAGGACACTATGTCATCGGTAAAAATTCTCTACGTGAGGAACCTCATGCTCTCAACCACTGAAGAGACCATAGAAAAGGAGTTCAACAGCATCAAACCAGGTAGGGACCCATTGAAATGCTACCTCCTAAATAAGCAGTGTTACTGCAAATGGAAGCGTTTCTTCATTCATAAAATGCCAAGGGAAGAGATAAAAATAACTGGTTTTCCGCTGTAAAATATTCATGTGTAATGCCACAAAAATCGCCAGGAGTCTGAAGGCTCCCACCCAACATGCACATAATGTCATCCCATTAACTGCTGCTTAATTTCCAGCTAAAAACATTGCCAATCTTATTAGGATGATTTGCAACTGGAAGAGATACAAGATGCTGCATGGGGATGCCCATGTTCAAAATCATAAAAATTATTTTTAATTATTTCAGTCTTCCTTAAAAAGAGAGTTGGGTAATCAGCTGGATGATTTCAGCATTCTTCTTCTATGGCAATGGGTGACCATAGAAACAGAGTGATTTAATACAAATGCTTTTTATCTAATCTATCTAAATTCCAAATTCTATCATTTTCATACAAAACCCCATATTATTCTGTAAATTTGTGAATAATCGGTGCTTATCATTTAACACAGAATATGGCAGTATTCCTTCATGATCTGTATGACATGCACTTAGGGTGAGATTTTTCAAAAAGCAAGTAGGTTTGTTGGGAATAAAAATCCTGCTGTCTTTCACAGTAGATTTTACTTCTGAGTTGCTCCAGCTTTAGGAAAATCCACCCAAAACCAACAAAGTAAAAATAACCCATTTCTGCATGTCCAAGCCACACAGTCCATCAGGTATTAGTAACTTATGCTTGGCAACATGAAATTGCCTTTCATCTCATTCCTATTAACTTCCTTCTATTAGTTTTTTAAAATACACTACAGAGCTTAATTCTTCACTAACTTTTCACTTCTGCTCTATACATTACTTTTTTTGTACAAGGCTGCAATGCAAAAGTCTTTATGAGGTTTCTTTATGAGTCTTTTCTGTCCTTTTAATGTTTCTGGCTAATACTTTTAGCCACCATCAAGCTGTCAGAGATCCCTTTTTACGCCTGAACCAAATACATATCATCCAACTCTCTTAACTATTTCCTCCTTTATTTGCTCAATTTTGCTCCTGAACGTTGAACTGCTTACACTTCCCAGAAACACATTTATGCCCATTTAACGCTTCAGTAACAGTCATCTGCTTTGCTCCTAAGAGAAGTTTTCTAGTACAATAACAGAAGATCTGTATCATCTTTAGTTTTCCTTTCATCACTTTATGATTTTACTTCTCATGTTGATAATTCTTTTAATTTTTTTTTAAATGGACAGCTGTATTTATTATGGGTAAAATAAGGAATGCCTTTTTTAAAGCTGTGCCATGCTTTAAAAAAATAAACATCAGAATAGTAAAACCTGAGCAAATGCAGTTTATATTACAGTGAGATTACAATCAAATTAGTCAGCAAGAGTCTGAAATGATTCACTTCCCCACCTTGGTTATCTTGCCTCATTTCAGTACCACTTGTACCAACTGTCCCAAGTTGTAATATAGCACAAGTATCATGCCTTAAACCTGTGCCAAATTCAGTGCCTGGTGACTTCTGTAGACATGTGTATCACTTGTGTCATTGAAAAACCCTGTCTTCCCTCCCTAGAAATTTTGGCAAAACCCCTCATCCCTGGCAAAGTTTCCAGAAGGAAGGTCATGCTCTTTAAATGTACCAAAGGGGACAATATTCCCCCTGTAATGTCACACAGACCGTCTTTCTGTGGAGATGACCCAAGGATGGGTACCACATTGCTCTGCCCCAGCAGAGGCAGAAGCAGGCAAGAGCAAGATTTTTGGCTCGAGCGAGGATCAGCAACACAGAGCACTCTCAAGGAGGCAGAAGGGGGGTTTTCAAAACACAGAGAGCTCATTAAAACCTTGATTTCCAAAAAAGGCATCATCATATAACTCCTGTAACTTCGGGCTTAGAAAATCACCCTCCGATCCCATAAAGACACAAAGTGCTACTTACCGTTCCAGTGTCATTTTGAAGACACGCACACTGCTCAGATTATAGGCTGGGACAGGCTTCATTTAGCCCTCTGGACCTTCTAATGCCTCCCCCTGAACTCCAAAGAAATGCATTTTCTCCCGCAGTAATTTAAGTAAGTGCTTTTTGTGCCTTTATGACATTTTCCTGTGCACCTGTTCAGCTTTAAAAGATAAGAAGCCAACAGAAGAGGCATTCAGCAACCCTTAGCCACATTTCCAAAGGATATGTTTGGGGATGTTATAGTCTTGGTGGCTGGGGCTGGTTGACAATGTGCTTCCCAGCCCAAAGGAGTGGGGAAGATGAAGAAAAGACAAGAAAAGGTAGATATCTAAAACTTGTGACCACAGGGAATAGGACCGGTGTGGTTATTTCGGAGACAAACTTACTAGTGCTGAGTATCTCAGTGCTGAAAAGTTCCCAGCAGCAGAGCAACTGACAAGTGAAAGCTGTAGAGGATGGACATAGAAGAGAAGAAGAAGAAGCCATTTACATTTAAGTTTTTGTGGGCAAGCACAGAGGTGTAGAAAGACTGAGAGTGGAGGTATCAGGGTGGGGGTCTCCAGCTCAACACTGCTCCCAGCAGCTCCAATGCCACAGCTGCAGTAAGATGACTGGGACTGTGTCCAGGCGAATAGGGCCACCTCTGGGATGGGAATCCCTGGCCACCTTGTTGCGTTAAAAGAGGGTAAGGGAGTCTGGTAAGCGGCAAAAGGAGAGCCCTCCTGTTAAGTCTCAAGGTTCAGAGAAGACCCCCTTGCTTTCTAAACTCTCTCTCAAAGGAGAGTCTAAGTGTGGCTAGATCTACTCCTAGTCCCAGACTTGGTCAATGGTTTATATCTAAAGGGTTAAGTGTGTAGCCACTTATCAGATTCAACTTGCCTGTCAGAGCCCTTCCAAGGACTTTCACTGAAACGGTTTCGCTAAGTTGAAACAATAGGTAATTTATTCAAGCGACAGGTATCACAGATTCGGGATTGCCGCTGACAAATGCACTGTCTACAAAAACTGAGCTCAAAGTAATGGTTTAGCACTTTAGTTAACAATGTGTTCCCGGGGATACATCTGACAAAGTCAGAGGCGTGACTCTTACCAAAAAGGCATCCCTTCTTGGGGAGGGAAGAGAGGTTCAGGCTCATCAACCCGCCCGTCAGGTAAAGTTCTCGCTTGGCTCCTCCTCCCAAAGAGAGTTTTCTAGTGCCAATTTTTATATGTTTGCAAATCTCTTTGAGAGGCAGGACTCAGTCAATTATTGCGTATGTATTGGCTCTTGGCATGGAATGTCGTGTTGTCAGAAGTGGGACTCAGCAGTTTGACACGCCTATGGAGCTGGCAACTTAGTATGCACTTCCAGGGCCATCTGTTCTTTATCCGAAGCAATCTCTGGCTGCGTGGCCTCCGCTGCGCTCCACAGATCATTTGATTTACAGTGATGGGCTATCCCCCCTTACTTCTGTTTGATAAGATAAACACGAGTCAATGGCTCGCTTTGTTAACTCTTCGGCTCTTGGCGCTTGAGTCCGAATATGTCTTTTGTCTTGCATTGACAAGTCCAGCAAGGCCATCAATTACACACCTGTGGCCCCATCCCGAGGATGCTCCACCCACACAGGGAAAGGCTGTTTCTTAAGGCCAGCCCCTGTCCACAGACCTGCTGCCCCGTCAATCCCAGCCCTTCCCCATGCTTGGGGCTGCTCTGTCCCGGACGGGACTTCGTGCTTGTTAGAATCATAGAATCATAGAATCATTAAGGTTGGAAACGATCTCCAAGATCATCAAGTCCAACTTTCAACCCATCACCACCATGCCTTCTAAAACATGTCCTGAAGTGCAATATCTACACATTTTTTGAACATCTCCAGGGATGGTGACTCCACCACTTCCCCAGGCAATCTATTCCAAAGCTTCACAGCTCTTTCAGTAAAGAAATTTTTCCTAATATCCAATCTAAACCTCCCCTGACACATCCTGAGGCCATTCTTGCTGAACATCTAGATTCAATAGTTAAGAGAAGAGCCTCCTTGTTTCACAACAGAAGCATCAGTTTTCCTGAAGCTGCCTCCAAGTGGCATGTACTATGCACGTATGAAACCATGGAGATGTTGATCACACGGTGACATTACCTGTAGCTCACCAAATCCTGGGCAGTTTCATGTCCTGCTCAGCCATCTGGGTCTCGGTGGTCTGTAACAAAAGGGAGACACAAGACCGAAGGTAGCATCCAACAGAGCATTTTGGACAGGAGAAAACCACTCCAGTGTAATAGGAACTTCCTGGTGTCTGACCTCAAGTATTTCTAGCTTTCCTTGAAACCTTACAGCCTTTATATTTATTTCCCGTGGTATATAGTTCTTAAGAGGTAAGAACACACTGTCTTCTTGCTCTTTTACCCTTGCTCAGCCTTTGCACTCCAAGGGCCCATAACCCAACACAACTGTTCTTTCAGATCTGTATTTTTCAACTAATACCCATTTCCAACTAATATTCCAATGTTTTCTGCAGGTGCAGTAGAGAGAGTAAAGAAAATTAGAGACTACGCCTTTGTGCACTTTAATAAAAGAGAAGATGCAGTTGAAGCTATGAAAGCCTTGAATGGGAAGGTAAAGCTGCTGCAAATGCTAATTCTTCGGGCTTATATGCAGTACAGTATATGCAACTGAAACAAAGCTGTCTGGTTTATTAGCTGCAAAAACATCCTGAAGGTGTTAGCCCTATTTTCTCTTTGCAGGCTGCTTTTATACTCCTGAACTCCTTTTTCAGCAACCCTGATGTACACAAACTGTATTTTGGTTTCTTGCTCCTTGCATTTCTGCTGTTTGCCCAGCTCAGACTGTAGTTCACCCCTCAGGAGAAAAAAAAAAAAAAAGGCAGAACAAAGCAGAAACAAGGACCAGCAAACGAGGAATTATGGTTCCCTGGGCTCACACTCACATCCTTGTTCCACATCTCCCAACAAAAATACTCATAGGGCAGCATGTGAATGGCCACCTGGGACAAACAGGGTCAACCCAAAACATCTGCTCCCAATTCAGATGCGGATTTGCAAGGAGGTTGCTGTATTTAGTACTTCTTGCACTGCATGTAATTCACAGTGCTGTAATGAAAGAGCTGTTCTCAAAGACGTGTTAACCCCACTCCTACCTTCACTGCTACTGCTATTCTCCATAGGAGCACACCCAATCTTGCTGACATGATACTTTGCAGGGAATCTAAATCTTTTAAAGGCTTCACAACTGTGCTAATTTGGTTAAGGAGCCTCTCTGGCAGAGATCAGGGCTGGGTACTCTAGAAACGTTAAGCCTTCACCCAGCCCATGCCTTATTCCAGCCATCAGAGGGAGACTTTGGCTTTTTTGGGTGGTTTTCTCTATCTTCCAATCCTATTAGCAAACCGAGCAGCGAGACTGCCTCCCTAGGCAGGATAATCCCCATGCACTGTGGAGACTGACACTTGTGTTTCTCCCCACCACCCTGGCGTGAAGGTGCTGGATGGGTCCCCGATCGAGGTGACATTAGCCAAACCTGTTGACAAAGACAGCTACGTCAGATACACCCGGGGCACAGGTGGCAGAAGTACCATGCTGCAAGGAGAATACACCTATGCCTTTGGACACATGTATGACCCTGCTACCGCCTACCTGGGCGCCCCGGTTTTCTACGCACCCCAAGCCTATGCAGCTATCCCCAACCTCCACTTCCCCGCCACCAAGGGGCTCAGCAACAGGAGCATCTTCCGGCCCCCATCCATCCGAGGTAACTCCCCTCATGCCAATACTCAGCTCTAGCAAAGCAACTCCTCACGGGCTTGGGTGGCTGCTCCCTAGACTTGTGATGAGGGTGTTGGCTTTGCCCTGGATGCTGGACCCTTCTCAGAGAGGGACAGAAAACATAGTTTTTAGGCTCTGTCCTTCCCAAAGGCATAGCAATCTTCCAGCAGAATAAGCAGTGCATGAAAAAAAATAGCCATTTTCCAGGAGCAAGCTTGAAACAGCTTCCAGGTTGCCTGACATCCAGCATAAATAAATCATTAATTCTCCTGGGTTTGCCCCATCAGGAAAGACTAAATAAAACAATTTTCCTTCACCCCTCTTCACAGCCAGCTCCCTCAACCAGCCACCAGCAGAGCTCTCCACTGTGTTTCCTCTTTGGTTTAAAGGTCACAGGGAAAGTTTTACCAGTCCTGGTGTTTTCTGACCCAAAACAACAACATTTCCCAAAGAGGTCACATTGCCCTCATGCAGGGCAGGGAGCCAGCACTGAAATCAAGCAAGCCATTAATTGTGTGTTTTGGGAGATGGACTCTTTTTTGAGGGTGATCATTAACCTAATAATAAGCAGCCTATGAAAACGCAGTATTTCTGAAAGCTGCTGAGGCTCTGCCTTTGATCCTTGGTGACTGCACCTGGGACCAAATCAAATCCTCACCATAGGGTACCTCCCTATTAAATATCTTTGCAGGCATCATTTGGTAAGTGCAGAAGTAAGCTTAAGGGCCAGCAAAAAAATAAATAAATCTGCCCATTTGCCCTTCCTTCCAAAGATGACGCCTGTGGCAGTCAGCTTGTGTCCCCAAGCCTGTGGCCAGCTCCCACAGCAGGTTGGGACCCTGCGTGGCACACCAGTAGGGCTGGTAAGGATCATGCTGGCCAATATTTCTCCCCTTCCTAAGGAAGAGTATGGGAATTTCCCTCATTGCCCCACATATTTTTGCACACACAGGTGAGATTACTTCCCATGAAGGCTGCATTAGGAGAAGTATAGACATGATAACCCACCAGCCCTCTCTTTGCCTTGCCTCCCCAGACTCCCAAGTAGGGCTCCTTGAACAAAAATGGAGGAGTAATGGGGGAGGCAAGGGTTCTGGTTCACGTAAGCAAGGGAGTGTATAAACTCTGAATTCGTCAAGTAGGTGAAATTACACTAGTTGGTAGCAAGTGATGCCAGCTGTCCCCTTTCCGCCTTTTAACTAAAAATCCAGTTAGAAAGGTGTCATGAAAACAGAACTGACCAGAGAAGATGGAACCTGGATTAGAGAGAAGCAGGGCTTCCCCAAAAGTAACTCTCCCAAGCAAATAAGCCCAAAAAGAAAGGGTGTCAATACTGAGCCTGGGTTCCCCTCGCAACAGGCTACTGGGGGCTCCTGCCCATCTTCTTCCCAAACCTGGCAAGTGGCACTAACTTTTCAATTTCAGCAAGAATCAGGGTAATTTTTCCGGTGATTTGATTCAGTTTAATGCCTTCTTACATTCCTAGAAATTTACATGAATGTACCTGTAGGGGCTGCGGGAGTTAGAGGACTGGGAGGTCGTGGCTACCTGGCGTACACGGGCCTGGGGCGCGGATACCAGCTCAAAGGAGAAAAGAGGGGAGAGGATAAACTCTACGACCTCTTGCCAGGAATGGAGCTCACACCAATGAACCACATCACGCTAAAGCCCCAAGGGATCAAACTCGCTCCTCAGGTACGTGCACAAAGAAGAGAGTCAATATCCCAGACAGAGGTTGTCTTCACCCACAATGCACTGGGGACTGATAACTAAATCCATTCTTGCATCTCAAAAGACATTAAAAAAAATAAAATACCACTAGTTGCACCTTGCAACATCCACCCACCCTGCTTGAGAACAGCCTCCGCTCTCCCTCAGAGGAGAGTTTTCATAAACACCCATGGGTGCAAGATGAAATCCAGCTATGGCTGTTGCTCTGTAAAAGAACTGAGGGTAAAGAAATTCTCACTCAAAATGCATTTGATAAACAGGATGCATCGTCTGGGGCTTCACAAGGGAACAAACGCACAAATATAGAAAAATAATGTACATCTTAAAACCATTTATGGGGAAAGAGGTGTTGCTGGCCTGCACAACCCAGCCCAGCACAGAAACTCTGGTTGCTCAAGGAGGCTTTTGATGTGCCTGTGTATGCAGGACTGGGATCCAGATGGATGGATGAGGGCTGAGGACAACAAACCCAGAACAAATTCCCTCACCTTCTGGGGGTCTAGCTCTTATGGCAACTCCTTTCCCTATACATCATCCAAAGCAACAGGAGAAAGTGACTTCACTTGAATTTTGAAGCATGTCTTTGCCAATTAACACTTCAATTGCCACAGCATCCAGTTTGCCAAAGTCTATTAAAACATCCTTTTCTCCCCCAGAAAACTGGAAAGTGGGTTTACCCCTGCCCCTGCAAGATTTCATAGTCCGTTTACTCTATTTTATCAGCATATACGAGGGGTGAAATAGTCTGAGTGGTGCTGCACTGGCTTAGAGCAGTGAAATTCATTTTTTCCTCTTCCCATCCATACCAAACCCCAACTGTGTATATTTCAAATAGTGCAGTAACAGCACTGGACACTTGCAACACCAGTTTTTTGGGGCACATCTTCCCAGAAGCTGAGCTTCCTAACCTTCACACTACTACTATTTCACAACAGCAGGTCTTAAACAGCTGCAGTTTGCTTCACAACAGCCTTGTTAATATGAAAGCCTCATTAATGGATGTCTTTCCCACTGCCTAGCTGGGATGCCCAGTGTTAACAAGTAGATTTGCCTTATTGAGGATTTAAATGTTGATATAACATTATAAAACTAACGTCCATATAAAGGCATTGGGACAGCAGGAAACAAGTGTTGCCATAGTCAAGAAATCTAATGAACTAGTTTATTTACTCTACAAAGTGCTAAATTTCAGTTGGAGTTACAATTACAAAAGTAAAAACATTACTGACATTTAAATTTTACATTTATGTTTTAAAGAATATTAAGTATAAATTTTAAGTAGGGTAGAGCACAGAAAGACGCAGGTTGGAGGCACCGGGTATCTCCGGTCCGACCCAGCTGGCAGTATGGCCAACACCACAAAGGCCCAAGACCTGACATCTTCTCAGCTGGGTGTCAGGTCTGATGGAGTTACTTGAAAAAAACAGGTAGTCCGAGCATCGCTCACAGGGAGGCACGGGAACACCATGCTGTGTTCAAATCTGTTTCGGACAGCACATACCCAGTGGGTTAAAAAAAAAGAAATACGAAGCCAAAGCAAGAACATTTCCAAACAGTGATTCCCAATTACCATGGAAGTGCTGTGCTGAGACCAGGGGCAACACAGTTCAGCATTTCTCTTTCAAACTAGAAGGAGAAATGGCCTATTGAAGCTTGTATAATTAATTGGATGGAAAAACAGCCTTTTCTTTTTTGCTGTTTTTTTTTTTTAAAGAAGACTGTTTGGACTTTTCATGCACTGTAACCCACTAAGTTAGGGAGGCAGCAAAGCAGTGAAGATGAATACAACCCTAGCGCTTTAGCACTGTCAAAAGAAGTGCGTAGATAGAGTTTCTGGAGAGAATTTGAAGACAACCACACCAATAAAAGGATAAAAGAGCTAATCAGCAAAAAGAAAAAGACTTCCAATATAATGAGATAATAATTAACTTCAAGAACTAAATGGATTTTTAAAGTATAAAACATTTAGATGAATCTTTTACCTCAAGGTAAACTATGCTACCCGGTCTCACTTTTTTTTTTGTTTATTTTTTTTTGGTAAGCCTAGAGGAAGCCACCACAACATCCCTTAAGACCCTTTGGAGGGATGGAAGCTCACCAGTGCAGGGGCTGGAGCTGGGTGAGAAGACTACTGTGCAGCAATTAACCCAAGCAAAACTCCTTTTTTTTCCTTACTAGATCTTAGAAGAAATCTGCCAGAAAAACAACTGGGGACAGCCTGTTTACCAGCTCCACTCTGCAATTGGCCAAGACCAAAGACAGCTCTTCCTATACAAAATCACCATTCCTGCCCTTGCCAGCCAGAACCCCACCATGTACGTAACCATTTGGAGTTATATGGGGTTTAGGATTTTTTTTCAATGGCATTTTATCTAGAATCTCTCCTCAAAATACACTTGCACAGGTCTCTATTTCCTTTTTTATATATGTATATAGGGAGAAATACATCCATAGACTGAAATAGACTGATAGGGATAGTTGCCACGTTTGGTGCTCTCTCTCTGGTGGTGCAAAAATTACAGAAAGCCAGAAATAACCAGGCAAAAGAGTGCTTTTTAGTGCAAAAATAAAACGTACAATAGCTCTGGTTGGAGAAAGAAAAAGCAAGCAGCTTGAAGGAACATGCTGATAATTCAGCTCCTAATATGATCTTAAACATGTCTGACCTAAATATTTATTGCTGTGTATTTTAAAGAAAAACCCAGACCGAAGCAGGCATTCTTTTGGACTGAAAATGCACAACATGCTCTGAAATGATGGTGTGCCCAAAATGAGACCCAGGGCCAATAAACTCAGCAAAGAAACCGGACTACTACGAGGAGAACACTTTTATTAATGCATCAGCACAGTAAAATAATGTTTCCATTTGATAGGTGGGATGATGCCATCTATGAGTGGATCAAAACACCTTGTAGGAGTTGTAGAGAAAACAAAAAAGCTAACACTTTACTGTGTTCACAGACATCCCTTCACACCACCCAAGCTCAGTGCCTATATTGATGAAGCCAAAACTTATGCGGCAGAATACACCCTTCAAACGCTTGGGATTCCCACTGAGGGAGCAGAGGTGCCTCCTGCAGCACCAGCTTTTCCAGGTATGGGAACGTCTGTACATCAAAGGTCTCCTGGAATATTACTTTTGCTGCTTGCTCCCTTGCAGATGTCAAGAATGAACCCGGTTTTGGCCACCGAGGACAGACCTGGTTGTACTCCCCCCCATGCCTTTAGCTTGGCTTAAGTAACTTACGTGTATGACCTCTTTATTGCCTGTGTATTAATTTATCTTACACCAGGATTAGACAAATTACGGTGTATATACCACAGAGAAACTCAGGCTGGAGGCACTGGGTTGGGAGTCTCTGGTCTGACCCTACTCCAGCAGGGTCAACGCCGCAGATGCAGCAGGTTTCTTGGGGCCATGTCCGGGTGAGTTGGTGCAGTCTCCAAGGACGGCGATCCCTCACTGCTCTAGACTCTCTCCCAGGGACACACCTCCCCTCCACTCCTTCCAGTTTGTGGATGCCTCCCTTCAACTGGGAGCCCCAGACAGGAGACAAAGCCCAGATGTGGCATTCCCAGTGCCACACCTGGGATGAATCCCCTCCCTGGACCTGCTTGCTTGCAGTCTGACCAATGCCACCCAGGATGGCGTAGATCTTCCTCACTGCAAAGGCACACAGTTCATTGCCTCATGGTCCATCCACCCTCCCGCAGCACATCCTTGAACCAACACTTTTGATTTCATCTGCCAAAGAAATGATGCAACTACGAAAGTCAGGATCTGATCCCAGCTCTCAGATACTCACTGGAAGGGGTTTTTTTCCAGTTTGGAAATTCATAACAGCTTTTGCAACTGCCAAAACCTTGGGAAGTCATAGAAAACACAGGCTAGGAGCAGGAATCCAGCTCGCAGCCATTACATTTACTGTGCTCTCCAGCATGACAGTTAGTCTGATGTAGTGGGAGCAATGTATGCCAAACTGCACATGAGGAATGCATTAGTCAGTACTACTGAGTTGCATGGAGTGTCTCAAGGATGGATTTAAAAAAAAAAAAAATCTATCCGGCTTCCTGCCACAGGAGTCCGCAAAAGCCACAGAAAAATCAATTTGTCTGGGTTTGTGCAGGCTTCCGCAGCATGGAAACCAAATGGGCTCTTTATTGAATCCAGTCCTCACTTACTTCTTAATTTTAATCTCTCCTTTTTCTTTCATCCACCCTTATTTATTTGTCTTGGAAACTCAGCAAATTGACATACATTAAAGTTTCTGCTCACCACACACACTGGTCCTTGAACAAGGCTCACTGAAGCCCAGCTTAGCTCAGGCCATGCCCAGATAGCAGCTTGTTTCTCTTATACGCTTTCTCAGACATGCTTTAAATAATGGATCTCTCAATTCCTAGCCAAAATGTTGCACCTCAGTTTGCTGATGTGAAGACAACACTTTGAGCAGCCACAACATTCAAATTGCAGCCACCTTCTCATGTTTTCCCCCAAGATAACACTTTCAATGAGGCAACATGCTCTCAGTGTTGCCCAATATCTCCATTTCCCACCACTGAGATGACCTCAGACCTCACTGACCTTGATCCCATTGCCCCGCTAGTTGGTCAGAAGTTTTGGATCCTGGGAGATGCAGTTTGGCAGCAGTGCCTGGTCCGGATGAGCCAGTGGGTACCCCAGCTGCTCTTCCTAAATTTGGGCTTCATCTTAATTCTTGATTTGTTCACAACAAAATATTGTGGTCTGGTCGACAAGCTGCTATACCCTGCTTTCAGACTAACCAGCCCCAAACAATGTTTGTTTTCCCAGTGATTCATTTTAAATTAGCAAAGCTAACGTTTTTCCTCAGAAAATTTTGAAGTGCTGAAACCATATTTTCCATTAGAAACTGATGGGAAAAAATATCCAGTTTACTATATATTTGGTCCCTGATATTGCATAGAGGGAGTTTCCCTCCCCTCTAACGTGCCTGTCCTGCGTTGCATGTATCTTGATTGTGAAGGGTATCAGAGCCATATTTTCTCTATGAAATCTGCCCAGATTTTCCCTCTATTACTTCATTTTCTCACCTTTCGCATGTCATATGTGCGAGGCCCTGTACAGAGCAACATTAACACCCTCTTATCTCAGAGGTAATCGAAGCCTAAGTAGAAAATATTCAACAGAGAGGGGTACTTTTCAAGCAATGTGATTAATAAATAATTGGTGAGAATATGCATAAATTTTCCAGCTTTTTAAAATTACGTTTAATGTAGAGAAAAAACATGCCAGAAATGACCTATTTAATTTAATTAGATTATTTCCATTAACAAACTTATTACTCTTACTTCTTTCCCATGGACAATAAAGTCTTCCCATCAAAAACTATCAGGCATTTTTCTCTCCTTTCTCCTTCAGGATACACCATTGCTAACGCAGCCGCGACTGTCACAGCCACTCAGCTCAAACAAGCAGTGACTATGGGACAAGATTTAGCGACGTACGCAGCATACGAAGCCTACCCTGCCTTTGCAGTCACTGCACGCAGTGATGGCTACGGAGCATTTTAATCCTGTCTTTAATCGAGTTCCCTTAAATCCAGCACAGGCAGGAAAAAAACAACTCTGTCTGGTAATCCTTACACCCTCATGATTTTAAACTAATCTGTTGTCTAAAGTTAGATTTTAGTTGGAGTTTCATTCTTATAGTTCTTTATTTTCATAACAGGATGTTAGAGGCAGAAAGGAGAAATTAAAACAAATCACTCAAAATCAGATTTCCATACTAGAAATCAGAATCTCAGCCCAAAAAATGAGTGGTTCTCAGGTGTGTGTATATACATACACACATGCATATACACATATATATGTATACATACACACTACGGTGTAGGTGTCTACAAGCAACAACCCATACTGAAAACAGTTGGACCCATGGATGTTGTGACATGGGACCAGGGAAGGATGGGACATCTCCAGCAAGCCCCTCCAGGAGTTCTCTTCCTTTCACCCCAGAATTTCATCCAGGCAGACCCCAAGATTTCTCAAGCCAGGCAGAGCAGCAGGTAAAATGAAAGGCTTCCCTTTGGCTGCATGGAGATCTCCGGTTTGCCTCTTACTGCCTCCAAGCATCCTGTGCCACCAGTGCTGTGGGGATGTTCAGGTATCTCAAGCGTCTTTTAAATTCATTCTGGCACAGCCAAGGAAAAAGCCATTTAACATAAGCATGTCTGCCCAGCCCAACAGACTAGTTTTCATGCTCTTGAATGGTAATTTGATTTTTAAAGCAAGAGGCAAGCATTCAAGAGAGTTTTCCCTCTTAGTTTGTTACTTCTCAAACTACAGGTCACAAAACAGCAAATAATTGTGTATTTTTTCCACCTCCCATCAAATGGCACATTCAGTAAAAGACAGGAAAATTTTTTTTATGACTATTAAGGTTGAGGACCAGAAAAGTGCTCTTCATTAGGGCCAACTCTCTACCTAATTAGAGCATAAGAGCTCACAGCCATGGCCCAGTAATAACAGGCACCTCTAAAGGAATAAAATTGTATACAAGGAACATTTCTGAAAGTATGAAAATAGCCCTGCCTTGCTGTCAATGCTGCTTTACACACTAAAGCAAGGCTGCTGGCTGCTGCGATTCTTCCAAAAATTAATTTAGTGGAAGAGGATTTACGTCAACAGTAAAGACACCTCATGTTTTGGTGAGCACCGGTGTTGGTGCTGTGTTTGAATGCTTTGGGGATGCTAAGAGCGTCCTTTAGTTTACAGCAGGAGGGCATTATCCATTTATTTTTGCCACTGGATTGAAGCAGGAGTAATGATGCTCTAGAGATATAGGAGAAACCCAGTGTTAGATAACTACAGCAGACCTGTTGATCCTGTATTATATATCCTATACAATAATGCAGACTAAAACTTGAATCCGCTCAGTCTAGGACCCAAGAAACCCTTTTTGAAGGAGAATTTACAACAGGGTTGATGAAGCCCATCAATTCCAACTGATCTGGCCCCAAATTTTTCATCTGGTCTAGATGATGTAGTGTGACTCCATACAAGCCATTTCAAACTGAGCTTTTCCCATGCGTCACCAAAGCTGTGTACAAAAGCATGATGATCTGTGACAGAGTGTTGACTACTAGGAGCTAAGTGTTTTCTATTCTCGTGCTTCAGCTGATTTGATTTCACTAGGAATGGAACAAAAACACATAAACTGTATAGTTTGTGGTCCTATTAGATCCTTTCTGTTTATAAAGTGGCTTATTAGGGTGATCCTAAAGGTATTACAAGCTCTCTGTGGTCACTGTTTGGCACATTTGGCTTCACAGAAAATGATAAACCTGTTCACAGAGGGCTAAATAACCAAGAGTGTTATTGGTGTTGTGGCTTTGTTTTCTCTTCTGTCTATGTCCTTTGAGTTGTGTTTGACTGCCAACGAGTAACATATACATGTGTGTCTTTCTTCTTAAAAGACTACTGTTGGCAGAAAGTGTTTCTTGCTTTCTATTTTCAGTAACTTTATTCTGCTTTTTCAGCTATTTATAGAAGTTCAGAAAGATGTCAAAGAAAAGCACAAGAAGCAGTATTAAAAAGTGTGTGCATGAAGCACTTATTTTTTGTACACGTAGTACAAAATTTGTATAGAGTTTTAACACTATGAAGTGTAGCGAAAAATCACACTATCCATTTACTGGAGGACAATTGTATATGTTTAAACAGAATGAAGTGAAAATGGCATCTCAAATCGTCCGTTACAAGGCAATTATAACTGGGATTAAATTCTGTGAAGAAAGTCTGTAATTCTAGAGTAATCCAAGGACATTAACTGGACTTTGAAATATAACTAAAACGTTTTAAACCAACATACATGCCTCAGTCCTTTTATACCACAAGTTTAATCTGAGAGGGTCATCTTCTGCATTGTAGATAAGAGCATACTTTGCTCTGTAAGGATCAATTTGAGGTCAGACAGGCAAGGTCAGAAGCTGCTCAGCAATGTTGAGAGTGTTTTCAGCGTGCACTTTGGTGACACTTGGGATACACACACAGCAGAAAATCAGCAGTGTTACACTTCTGCACTTGTGAGTAAAAAATCAAAGGGTTAGGGTTTCTTTCCACCACCTTCTTGGCCAATATTTATTTGTCTGTCAATGCAGCAGGAATCACTTTTGCTACAAATTTATTACAGTGGTAATACCTTTGTTCCTTACCTGATCCCAGTGGAGATATCTCGGGGCTGATATCACTAGTGAAACAGCTATGTGCAAAAATACAGAGGTAGATAGGGCAATACATGATTTAGGGCTGTGAGGGATTGGGAAAAGCCTGTTGCCAGGTCGCCGATAGGTAAATCAGCTACGGCCCTGGTCATTTTAAGAAGATGAGGACATGCTGCTTGGAAGACCATCATAGTTAAATGACTGAGCAATAGCAATTCCTGCTTCCACACCCACTACAAGGGGTTCTGGTTTTGCACGTTTCCAGAGAGATCATGAACCCAAGAAATGGGGGGGAAGGAGGAGAGATCTGGTGCCTTGCTACTGATAGCACACAGCACTCAGCCAAAGGCCTCTCCAGCAAGCCAAAAGAGATTTGACCAAAATAGACTGACATCATTCTTACAGACTTACAGAGACCAGCTGTATTCTGGACTTTAGCAAGAACATCAGCTCTACCAGCTCTATTATTTTACCTCATTAGCCTTTCCTGATGTCCCGCTTTTGTCTTCTTTGAAAACAGGGCAATGTCAGAATTCGCTTTTGTGCTTAAACTTTTCCCCTCTGGGAGAACTGAGATTCCCTCTATGCTCAGCAGCAGTTGGCTGATGAATTTTACAGAGAAAGAATGACTTTTCAAGAAATCTCAAACCCAAACTCAACTTAAAAAACATTATTTCCCATTTCTAAAGATGTGGGTTCCCAGTGGATAGCAAGACAAAGCCAGAAACCACATCCATCCTCCACAAACAAGTCTAAGACATGTTTGAGCCGTAAGTGATGAGAAGATCAACGGCCCAGAAAAATCAGCAGATGGCCACACATCTGGCTGCTTGCAGGGCAGGAGCTATAAAAACAGCATTTTCCTTCTCCCTTCTTCCAGCCAACCCTTTGCTGGAGGTCTCTACAGCACAGGGCATCACACCTGATGTACAAAGTGATACTAAAACATGTCTGAGGATTACACAACTCCACCTTTAGAGCTGCACAGACCCTGAAACATCCCACCTGGGAAGTATCTCCCATGTTCCACTTAAACCACTTCTAGAAGTCCATGGGACAAGGTCTCCAGTGACTTTCAAGCAGAGCTGCTTTATCTTTAAGCTTGCATGGTTCCCCTTTCCCACTAGCTCAGCTATATCTCCCATAGACAATCTCCTCTCCCCATCACGTGCCTACCTGGATTTCCTTTTTTTGGGAAAAAAACCCACCCTTCCACACATTCCAGTCCAGGACCACAAATTCCTACTGTTCACTAGCTGCCTGAGGGTCAGCTTGGACCCAGTGCTGCTCATGGTACTCTCATGGGATGCTCCTTTTTTCAAGGGCTGGAAATTATTGTGTCCCCCTCAAAACCTTGATTTCAGCTAAAATCACAATTCTCTGCTGCCCTTTGTTAAGTGCCAGTGGTGGGCTTCAACAGCCCCTACCCACCAACCCCTGGCCTTTGGCAGTGCTTGGGGTGGGCTGCTCTCCCCCTGGAGATACCCTGCCACCTCAAACTCCTCTCCATGTCCAGAGACTTGTCCTGGCCTGACTCCAGCTAGCTGCAGGAGATGGGGACTGTGCATGTACAGATTTGTGGCTGGTTAAGGGAAATGCTGAAAGGGTGACATTCCTTGGTCCCCAAACCCACCTGCTACATATTCACCTTAGTTGCAGAGATGTTAAAAAGCAGGTAGCTGCTGGTGGACCTGCAGACAGGTTGCACACAGATACCCTCTGTGGGATGCATGAAACAGCACCAGACAACCACAGTATCAGACAGATCAAAGCCTGGAGGCAGCAGAGGGATTTTCCCCCTTCCCCTCAGGGCCTTGGGTCAGATCCTAATTTAGCATCTCTTCTGCAGCTCCAAATACTGTTGGTAAATTTGAGAGGGATAAGATGTGCAGAAGTAAAGTTATGGCATGGTCAAGTTTTGCAAAGGAGCTCTGTGAGACAGCTCAGCCTGTGGACACAAACAAGTTTCTCAAGTTCATACTAGTATGTGTCCCACGATTAAAAAAAAAAGGTGGAGATTTGCTCGCCTCCCAAGCATGTACTCAAGGCGCAAATGGCCAGGCATTGAAGGAGAGCAGTCCGAGAAAGGGAAGAGCATCTGTGATGAGTAATACTAAATTTAACAACTGGCAAATTGCCCAAATTCCTGAAAAATTTTTCTAGGCTTTGCCTGTGTTCAGTGGCAAGCTTGTTCTCAGGCAAAACGGCACTGGCACCTAGTGGCTGCGGGTTTCAGCAACAGCACGCGAAACCGTGCAGGTAGAGGGAAGGGCTGTTTGTCACTGTATGCCAACAGAAGATGACAGCCACAATGCTATTAAAGAGCAAATAAGACAAAGGACTTCTGTCAACAGCCTTTCTCACACTGCGGCACTCGGAGCTGCTGAGTTTTCTAGGCACAAAAAAATTATGAATTGTTCCAGAAAAACTCCCCAAAAACTTAAAAAGCCTGTGCCTGCTGGTGATAAAGAAATACATAAGCCTACTATGAAGCATTTCACAAGGGGACCTGCTCTGGGGCAGTGGTGGGACTCCAGATACCTTAACTCTGGCTCTCAACACCTCTTCTCCCATGAGAAACACCACCTAAAAACTTTCTTTTGGGATCAGATGCTCATGTTTTAGAGGGTAACTTTTACCCATGAGCATTTTAACTGCGCAATTCAATTTTGTTTGCATAAAAATGTTCAGTACAAGCATTACTGCAAGAAAATCCGTGGTTAGTGTAATGCAATAATACAAACAGAATTATCTGAAACATGTCAGTGTTGCCTGAGAAAAAATGAACCGCTATTTCCTTTTTCCCAATGCATTTCTTTTAGGGGAACAGGAGCTCTCCTGTGCAATTTGTTCTAGTTCACAGTGTAAGAAAAATGGCAAGGGGAGAGAGAGTGATTGTTCTACTGCGATTTGTTAGACAGCACCTTTTTCAGACCAGAAAGCAGCTCCTGTGTTTCAGAAAGACAATCTGGCCCTGTTTTAAGGGGCTGCAATGTGTTTCACCATACATGGGCCCGCATGAAAACATGAGCAAAGTGGGAAAATCTTTCAAGAATCTTTCTGGATCATTTTGTGACTGGATCATTTGCTGCACTGACCAAATCTGTCTCACGGCACAGTATGATGCTGGAGCAGCATCCTCTGCTGCTGTCCGTATCCCACAGACACCACTGATGCCATCAGAGTGGTTTTGCCAACGAGAGCAGGGCAGATGGGCCGGCTGGGTGAGTTATTAGGAAAGGACATTAAAAGCGCCTTCAGGGAGTTGATTCCCAGGGTTGTTCTTCCAAAGGTCTCACTTTCCTGACACAATGTTGTGATTGCTTTGAGCTCCTCCGGGTGGGGATCTCTGAGACTGATTGCAGCTGGTTTAAAATGAATAATTCATTCTCTCCTACTGATTCTAAAAAGAAGCAAAATTATATGACAATTCTCTGAAGAATTAAGGAGACTGCATACAAAATTGGTACACATTGTTGGAGCTTATTAAACATTTACAATTATTTATCTTTAAGACACTACAAGAATCCTAAATCCAGATCTGAAAGGCATTATTTTCTTCTCCATGTGGCCCCCAGATGGGGAAGGGGGGGGCGGGGCAGAGCCTGGAAGAGACTTGGGTACTGTGGCATTGTCCCTTCTTTTCGCATCCCCATGGCAGCGCTAGTGGGAGGGGCCTGCCACCAGCACTGAGTCAGGGTGGTCATGGCTTTGTCCAAAAAACCCAGGAGAAGATCCTCCATCTTATTGGGGAATTTTCTGTGTTGAAACCCTTTCAGCCAACAGCTTTTAGGACCATCCTTCCACCCCCTTGACAACACCTTCATTCTCTGCTTTGGTGAAACCCACCATTGATCTTTCTCATGGGTTGGAGGGGCACCACAAGCACTTCTAGTGACCTACTTGTAGGTGATCCCAGTCCCTCCCAGGCTTTGGCCATCGGCTCTGGGCAGACTTTCAGCCAGCCAGAGCCTGCTTGCCTTATGTCCTTCCTGTTGCGAAAATCAAGCAGGCTGAGGTCTATTCAGAGCTGCCTCACCCACAGCTTTAATTTGTAAGATCAGTTCTTACCGATTTCGATCTGAAGCACCCAAAATATAAATTTGTTGCAATGAAATCCAACCCTGCCCTGGGCTGGACATCAGCCACCTTTTGCTAGCAGCTGCAGGGTCTCTCCCAAAATCCCCATCCTGCATATGCCCCCTAGTGACCTCCCATTGAAACAATATGTAAGCATCCTTCATTTTCATCTTTTTGATGTGTCCCAAAGTGATGTTTAAAGTGCAAAATCCCATCTGCTGCCCTTTGCTGTGCACAGAGGGCTGAGCAAGAGCTTAAAATAAGGACAAGCATGGACAAAGTCAGCCCTAAAGTCTTTCTCGCCCAGCATCCTGCCTCTGGACTGTGCCACAGACGTATGATGTCTTCAGGTCATAAAATCAGAGCAAGCATAGATAGTCCTTCCAGCGACTCAGTTTCCAGCCCATCTGTAGTTTCTCAGACCACCGGTAACTACTTGAGGGCTTTCAGAGGACTTGTATTCCAAAAGTATGCTCAGTATCGCCTTGAAATGACGCAAACCCACATGTGGTGAGCAGTCCTGAGCCCACCTGGCACACTGATCAGTTCCAAAGTGACATTTGAGAAAGAGTAGAACACAGCTTAGGAGGAAAAACCTGCTGACTGACTCAACACTTTATTTTGTCAGTGACTGACCTTCCTTTCCTTACTCAAGATCTCTAAGGTATGACGCTATACAGCCACTCTCATCAGACACCAAAACCGAAACCACTGATTTATGCAGAATTACATGTAATTCACTTCATTTGACACTGTTGTCCCAGTGATGTGATGGCTTTTAATTCAGAGAATGAATCCTCCAAATGCCCTAAACCAGAATGATTAGATTCAAACCTTTCTGGTGAGTATCTATCCTATTTATCCCCTTACCATCCTAGGAGGTCATCTTTGCCAGTCACTTCGAGCACAATTCAGGAGTCTTGTCTTCTGATGCCCTGTGAATTCAAGAGCTCTTTACAGTTTTACGAACAGGGCTCAATTTTATGGACTATTTTATGGTCTGGATTAGCTCCCAATATGCACTACATCTCTCTCAGAATTCCTGTTGATAATCAACAAGCACTTATTGAAGACTAAAGAAAAACAGTTAAAACTTCTATTACAATAAAAATCAACTACAATGAGATCTGGCCAGGGCAGGAACAGCTTGAATGAGAATACATTGGACTAGTGAGACTGAATTGCAGGTAAAAGTCAACACTGTGCAGGAAGTCAAGATTTGCACAGCAAAGGATGACCAGCAGCACTCAAGGGACAGCAATGATGTATAGAGTCATGTATGCCACAAAGAAACCTCCCAGGCGTGCATTGTGAACATCACAGATATTGAATCTACTGCTCAAAGGAAACAATTCCTTTAACAAACAAGATCACCTACAGACTTGTGATTTCAAATGCTGAAGATGTGCCTTCAAATGGAATAGACACAGCGTCATTGTTTGACAGTTTTTTCTTGTAGTGCCCAAAGTATCGTATCCTGTAGATGCCCGGCTCTGTGCCATGAGGGATGTGCCATTCAATAGTCACGTTGCTCTGACCAAGCAATCCTTTGGTCCAGTAAAACCTAGCAGACAAACAAAAAACTGCAGTCAGCAAGAAATCCATTTTTCATTTGTTTTAATATTCCAAGAGCTCACTAAGTGGAATGAGATTAATGCACTCCGGGTAAGTATGATTTAAGAGCTTTTAACCTTTCCTCATATATTTAGGCTATCAGAGCAGCAACCAACAAGCCAAACCAAAACCTGGCAGAGCTGAAAACTATCTGGAAACATGGAAAAACAAGTCAGTGGTCCTTTTTGCAGATGAAGAATATTTATACTAACATGTGCTTGCATTCCCAACTCCATATCATAACTCCATACAATACATGTCTGTGAGCAGTATTTGTCAGCTTAGCCTTCCCTGTACAGGGAGAATGCTGAACCAAGAGGATGAGTATTTATTGAAGGTCACAAGCAAAATCTATCATAATTGAGCTCAGGGCTTCTGGCACCCATTTCCACATCAGACTCACACTTTCATTTGCTGACTCCATGTACATAACCACTTCTGCTCAGTCTCAGACCTCTACAGACAGCCATACATCATCCAGGGGCAAGGAAGTTTTCAGCCGGCTGTGATGGAGAACTTCTTGGGGAGGTGAAGAAGATTAACCTGCTCTTCTTTTGATACTGCCCATGAGGGGCACTGCTGGATATCCCCCTAACTGTATCTGGGCCAGACATGAGAGTTATCAAGTCCTGCTGAGATAGCACTTCCATTTCAGGACTTTAGCCAAAGGAAGAAGATGAAAAAAATGTGTTGATTCATTGACAATGGTAAAAAGTTTCCCCATACCAGTCTTACTGAGAAGATTAAAATAAATATTTACAGACTTGGCTGAGTGAAAAACAGTGAATGATAGTGGAAATTTGGTTTGGTAAACAGAGACCACAGGCTGACACAGAGCCCATGTATCCACCTGGTTGCTCTCGTCCAAGGTTTTGGCTGTGGATTGCACTGGCTTGTCTTCAGATAAAGACAATGTTGTCCTGAGAGATGACAGCGAGGTGACAGCACAAGGTCCGAAGTGGTGAGGGATCTCTGTCCTTGGGGACCACCCTGACTTACTTGGACATGGCCCCAAGCACCCTGCTATAGCTGCAACACTGGCCCTGTTGGGAGCTGGGCGGGACCACAGACCTGCAGCCTGAGCCTGGCTGTAATGCTGCAACCTGAAAATGCTGCTGTGACAGGTCTATGCCACCATCCAGCCTCCTGCCCATCGTGCCTCCCAGGCTTGGTGGAGCAGGACCACCACTCTGGGACTTAGAAACTGGAACATATCTTAGATCACACCTGGGAAAAGACTTCTCTCAGATGAGCTCATGGGGATTTAACCATGTCTTATCTCTGTTGGCTGTTTGCTAAAGGCAGGGCCAGGCAAATTCCTCCCTGTATTTCAGTCCCTCCTCCTAAACAGTCCCAAGAAAGCAATTAAACCCCCCTCATGGCAGACACAGCATGAGGACAAACACCAAGGCAGCATCCAGCAAAAGGGCAAGTCTGGACTGAGTTTGTCCCTGCTGCAATCGCGAGTGTAGGACAAAGGGTAGAGAACAGATATCTCCTTCCTTGAAAGCTGCGCCTCCTTTAAGTAAACCTTCCTAACTTTTGAGCCCTGAAAATATGCATTTTACAAATGCAGCTATATGCTATTTAACACTTTGCAACACTAAGCTCACAAATAATGCGCTCCCTTTGTGCTACTCTCCTATTGCAATGTCAGCACATTCAATGGTATCAAACATTAATTTTTCCTGTACTAAAAAAACATGGTCAGATTCCACTAATATCTAGCAAAAATGTTTGATGCTTCTTGTCCCCATCACCTTAACTATTGACATTTCAACGTTAACACACCAACGTCATAAAAAGTGACTCATTTTCATCTTAACAGAACCATTTCCCCTTTCTTGTGGTGTTCGGTACTTTCCTGGGACACCAGGAAGGGAGACATTACTGTCTGCATCGGCTTGCCTTCTGCCAGCCCGTTTAGACAGGAAAAAGCCAAACAGCTTCTCTTCCTTATCAGCAGAAGTATGTAAGTGTCATTCAGAGATCCAAAGTCTGACCTTTCTCAGGAAGGAAAATAAGATGTCTAGATTCCCGTCCCTCCAGCACCATAGCAGTACATTCTTCAAGTTTCGTACTTTTATATGTTTTTTGTCTTCTCGGGGACATGCTATTAAACATTTCCAGTGTTCCTGGCCAAGATTTTGGGAAATCTGTTGGGTTTTTGGAAGAGGAGGGAAGAAGGCAGGGCTACATATATGGGTAACAAAATGTCTTCATTTCCTTTAAGTAGGGAGCTTGACTGGAAAGTCAATGAGAGTGACAAGGTAACATAGTTCGAGTGTTAAACAAAGGGCAAGCATGTAGAAACACATATCTCCAGCTGCAGGTAGGAATCCATCTCCCCCATTGGGACAGCCGGAGTCCTGGCTACCAGATTATGTTTAGAGAGTAACTGGTTGCACTTGGGCAAAGAGAATTACACCCTATCAAATACTCATCATAAATTCAGAGGAAGACTTTCCCCATGAAGTCAAGCTGTGGGAAACATTGCCTCTCTGACCTGGGATGTTATGTGTTTGCATCAGGACATTGCAAGGTCAGAAGACCCCAAGATAGACCGTTTTTGGGGTCTGGTTTCTCACAGACTGGTTGCAGTGGCAGGTGGGAAAATGTCTGGTTTTATTCAAACAGGGGAGTAACTTGAAATCATATGGTTTGACAAAAGATGCCTTCAGTATTCCTGTCTCGTGTGCTGACTTCTGGTGTAGCTCTGACAGGTGACACCAGCTTTGCTGCTTAGTGGATATTTTTCCTTAAGACTGACATCGCTAAACTTAACCTTGCTTTCTTATGAAATTTTTTTTAATTGTTGACTCTTTCTACTTTACGATGCACAGCAAAGCTGGCCAGCTTTTCCCTATGAAAATCCTACTGCTGTGAACCTCTTAGATTTTCTGTTTGCTATCCTATTTATCAGCATGATGCAGCAGATGGATGGATGTAGGCTATGAACAAATCGGATGATGATCCTTCTGTAACTTTTGCTCTTCCTTCTACTTTTCCCAAACTTACAAGCCTTCACTGCAGAAGTTATACCTAAGGAGAAGACAGAGTGTTGTCTTCTGGACATGTTAAGCACTCAAATACGGACCAGTCAGTCCCCAGAGAGCATCATCTGCAGGGACAAGACCAGCCTATGGGTGGGAGCTCTGAAATGAAGCCCGTCAGGTTAAATTTTAATTATTCCATGGAGTCTGTGGAACAGTGAAATCTGTCCAGGGCACCCACCTGGTGTCCCAGGAGGCATCATTCTGTACCACCTGCCAGCTGTTTGAAGTGCTGGAGTATCTCTCCACTGTCAGGAAGTTGTGTTCAGTCTGGAATAAAAACAACAGAGTTAGCCAGGCGCTGAAGAGACAGTCATGTCCCCACTTCTCTGTGTCACTTTGAACTGGAAAAGAGGCTATGCTTCTGTGTGCTTTACTGGCAAACACAGTAAGTACTAGCAAAAATGCTTACATTTCACTGCCAAAGAACAAATTTAAGCTAATAAGTGGTGCAGAGAAGGAGGCGCAGCTTTCAACTTGATCATTAAAAAGAGAACAAACAGGTGAGTTATTTGCTATCAGCGTCTATGCAAGACGAGTGATGGGATGAATTAAGTACTTTTCTATTTTATTTGTTTTATTAAAATAATCATGGAATGGTGGGGGTTGGAAGGGACCTCTGGAGACCATCTAGTCCAACCTCCCTGCTAAAGTAGGTTCACCTAAAGCAGGCTACACAGGACCGTGTCCAGGTGGATTTTGAATATCTCCAGAGAAGGAGACTCCACAACACCTCTGGGCAGCCTCTTCCAGTGCTCTGTCACCCTCAAAGTAAAGAAGTTTTTCCTCCCTCATGTTCAGATAGAACTTCCTATGTTTTAGTTTGTGCCCGTTGCCCCTTGTCCTGTCGCTGGGCACCACTGAAAACAGTCTGGCCCCATCCTCTTGACACAGACCCTTAAGATATTTATAAGGATTTATAAGGTCCCCTCTCAGCCTTCTCTTCTCCAGGCTCAACAAGCCCAGCTCCCTCAGCCTTTCCTCATGGTACAGATGCTCCAGCCACCTCACCATCCTCGTAGCCCTCCGCTGGACTCTCTCCAGTAGCTCCTCATCTTTCTTGAACTGGGGAGCCCAGAACTGCACCCAGTACTCCAGATGGGGCCTCACTAGAGCAGAGTAGAGTGGGAGGAGAACCTCCCTCGACCTGCTGGCCACACTCTTCTTAATGCACCCCAGGATCCCATTGGCCTTCTTGGCAGCTAGGGCACACTGCTGGCTCACGGTAAACTCGTCATCCTCCAGGACACCCAGGTGCCTCTCCGCAGAGCTGCTCTCCAGCAGGTCAGTCCTGGGCCTGTACTGCTGCATGGGGTTGTTCCTTCCCAAGTGCAGGACACTGCACTTGCCCTTGCTGAACTTCATCAGCTTCCTCTCTGCCCAGCTCTCCAGCCTGCCCCAGTCTGGCTGAATGGCAGCACAGTCTTCCTGTGTATTAGCCACTCCTCCTGGTTTTGTATGCATCAGGCTGATAGGATAGAGAGTAAAGACAATGCTTGCTGCGACTGCGTGGCACTGGATACCAACCAAGAAAGAGTGTCTAGCCTAATGCACAACACAAGTGCCTTCAACTTCAGTAGTATGAAGTCATTATCAATGGTCCATATCTGACCAAAATAAGGACTTTGCCCCAAAAGCATTCTGATGGTGTGAATTCCTAAAGCACAAGCTAAAGGGAGAAATTGTCTTCTTCTGAACTCCCAGTAAAGGAAAGAAGTTATGGAAGCGTACGATCTTACTCCTTCTGAAACCTAAATGTCAAAGATTAAAATGCACCAGGCCGAAGCAGTGACTAAATATTCACTAATCCTGAACATCCCCAATTACAGCTTCATTGTATCATATTTACCACGTTCTCTGCAGAGTTCCTGGGGTTTGCGCCTACAAAAGTTACTCCAGCAACTTCTCTCTGTGTGGGAAATTGAAAATTATGTTAAAGTCTGAGCAATGTATTAAGAACATCCTTCGAAGAATCCATATCGGTTTTTTAGTGGTTTGGTTGGGGTTTTCTGGGTTTTTTCTTTGATGGTCTTTCTGACATTTTTATTTCATTTGTGTTCCATACCAGAGGCATCAAAGGTGACCTGATTTCTGCTTGTAAAGAAAGCACTGTACAAGATTTGCCTATTTAATCATCAACTGGTATGTTATGTCAAAGCAAAAGGGGAAATCTTCATGGTGATAATCAGGGGTTTTTACTTTCCCCTTCATTCACTCTCTTTAATCACGTTCATTACAGTGACATTGGCATTAAAATTGCTCTGTCTCTGTCTTTTCAACCTTGTCCACTAAGAGCAATGAGACTTTTTTAATCTGAGAGCACCACAACCCTTTAGAAAACATAGACTTTTTCTGAAGAGGGGTAAGAATTTAAAGACAATATCCCAAACAGGTTTTAGCAAATCCCTCAAGCTCTCACCGCTTGATACTGTTGTTTCACTTCTTGTAACACATCCCCAAACGTCTTATTTGCTGGTGCGCGATCGGCATTGACAGTAGGCACCAAGGTCACGTTACCTATGTTGAAAACTGGGGGCTCTGGACCACGTGGCAAATCCTGAACTGTATTCTGGGGGAGGGAAGATGTGCTCATTACATATACATATAGATAATCCATATCTCTGTGATGAATCTTACCAGTACTCTGGTTCTTTATCCAAATCCATTGCTTAGATATATTCTAAGAACAAGGGCAATAAAGTGAGCGTAAAAACAAGCAAGAGGCTCCTCATCTGTGCTCTGCGTGCAGGAACATTCCCCACAGGACACCCGCTGCCCTGTTGCTGAGGTCCCCCAAATCCACCTGCCAGAATATCCCATGACTTCAGGAGGCAGCACCCGCCCATTATTCCTGCACGTTCACACGTCCACAGGTACAATGGTAATGAACATTGCCATATACAGCAGAAATGTAGCAGACATTTTTTTCCTCTTGGTAGAAAAGCAGCAACTTCAGGCCATGCTGAAAGGCTGGAGGTACCTATCTTCTAAACTTGGAACCAAAAACCCCCAGAATTTCTTAAGTGGTATAAGACCCCCATCACAGGATTTCTTTTCATACCATATGAGAACATCTCAAAGCAGTTTCTTATGAGAAAAAAGAGGGTAGCAATCATGCAGCCTCACTGAGAAACAAATATAGCCATCACCGTTTAGAAGTTTCAAGCAGTATGTGGCATATAGAAAATTTTGACTACCGTAGCAATAGCCCTTGCAAGTTCTCTGTACAGTTGAATATAAGCAGAAAGGGTGTGCGGCCCATAAATAGTTGATGCAGCCTCATATCGTTGAACCTGTCAAAGGACAAATTTGGAAAAGGAGAGTTTGAAGGACTCTTGAGCAGTTTATGCAGCTCATCCTACTGCGCCAAGACAAGATCAGCACTATATCTGCAGCGGTTTATTTACTCCCTTACTGCTAGGGATACAGCCCAACAACTTGCTTAAGTATTTCTGGTGTAATTTCAGGTTACTCTTCATTCTCCAATCCATCGCAAACAAGGAGGACCAGTTGTCACTCTTCTAATTATCACAGCTCTTTTACTTTTAAAGGCTTATGATATAGGTCTTCTCCTCTGCGCATTTTTTGGTTGGATAACCCCAGTTCTTCCAACCTTCCCTCTCAATTTAGGGTTTCTAAACCCTAGGAATCCATCCAATGGTCCATATCTTCCTCAAAGTATAGCATCTACCATGCTTTGTGGGGACCTTTAAAACTTGGTTTTACAAGCTATATTGTAGTCGCTACCACAGCAACATGGCACTGCAATTCACGTTCAATTTATGACCCCACAGCTCCAAATCTTTCTTCTGGGCAATTTTGCCAATTTATGAAGATAATTTCTAATTTATTCAAGTCATCATAGATTATTAAAAGAGATCTGAACTCACAGGAGCTCCATTCAGTATGTCTGACCATTTCCAAATTAAAGCATCCATACACACTCTCTAGCTATGGTCAGGAAACCACGTAGGTCATTACACCGTGTGATCTAGGCTAGGATGAACAAGGAGGTCTCGTGATTTCTGCCACAGATTCTGCAGCTTTTCATGGCAAAGAAAAAGTGTTCCAAATACGCATGATTTCACATGAACTATCCTTCCATATGGCAAAAAGCTGAACTTAATTAAACACATTCAATCCACAATTTTAACTGTTTACCTGGTATTCTTCATAGGTGGTAATGTAATGGGTGTAGACATTGCACAGACCTGCAATTACAACATCCATTCTTGATGTACCATGTACCGAATCAAATTCCTAAGAAAGCAAATAGATCAGTTATCTTGTAAGAACTGCTTAATGCACCTTTTTTTTTTAATTAGGACAGAATAGAAAGTTATGGGGGGTGGCAGATGTGTGGATGTTTGGGAATGCAATCCTAAAGTGTGATTAGTAATTTAATGTCTCATATTCATTTCCCACAGGAAAAAGATGAGAAATGACCTCTTATTCTAGTAAATTCAACACATGTAGTGCTTTTTTGAAGCTGATGTCTATATTCTCCTAAAAAACTCGGTGATCTAACTATGTGAGACAGCCTCAGTGAGTTGTGGAGACAGCAGTTGAGATTAAGATGGTATTCAGACCGCAGCTGAGAATAGGGTGTATCAATCAGGAAAATGGAAAAAAATACACTTGCCATTTTTTTTTCAGTTGTTCTCATGTTGCAAAATCCTGGTAGCAATTAAGCAGCTAAACCTCTCTACCCCAGAGACAAAACTTCTTCTAGAATCACTTACGCCTGGATCCCAGTTGAATTACCTTGTATTGGCTTAATGGATTGAAACCCGATTGGTTTGCTTCTTTTTGGGAGGATGTTAATTTCTCCTGAATGTCAGTCAGCACATGCAAAATGTGTATGAAGCATTTGTGAGAAGGAAACCTCTGTGAGATGCAAGGCCCATGAGCCCAGCTGGGAGGAGACTAGGTTCAAGAACCAGAAGGATCAAGAAATGTTAAGTTCCAGATACGCTGCTCTCTCAAGAAACTTCTTTCTCAGTAACTTACTCTTTTAACAGCTTCCCGTAGCCTGCGTCCAGACATGGTCCTAGGGCATTAAGGGAACAATGTCAACCTCAAGAAATGCAAGGAGCTAAAGTAGGAATCGCTGCCTGGACATGCAGTGCACCACCAGAAATTCACATAGCACTTGCAGTGCTGCTCAGCATTCCTTAGGGCTTCTCTGCGATGAGCTCAACCAAAGCACCTCAAAACATTTTGCACACATCATCACAGCCAGAGTGTGGCTAGAAGGACCGCAGTGTGGGGTGAGGTAGAAAAAAAGATGCTAGAAATAAATAATTGCCCTCTTCAGATTTTCGCCATTGTACCCACAGTTTGTGCGATTCATCATTCCACTGTTTGTGGCACAAAAAAAAAAAAAAAAATCAAAGCTAACAAGTTTCTTTTTTTATTGAAACTGCATTTTGCAATGAACAGTTAAAATTATTTAGGAATCTTGTTTGCATCTCATTCATTCCCATGGCTAGTTTACAGAACAGAGAAGAAATTGGGAACCCCCAGGAAACCAGAGGAGACAGTATACAAGAAAGTACATGCCGTGGACATATATATGTAGTGCCTGCAATTTTTAGCTTACATACCCTTTTTACCCGCATGCAGAAGTATCACAAGTAGTTTGCATGAAAGGCTGCCAGCTGCAATACATAGAACAAGACAAAGGGAATACATACGTGAACTCTCCAGGAACAGCAATAATTGCCAGTGATCCAATGGCAGCAATCTGAACATCCACAATGTCAGGGTGCCATGGGTGAGGCCGAGTCATCTGAGGTGAAAAGAATGTGGCTATGACTATTGTAGGACAGTAGCAAAATAAGATAGCTAAACTGTTTTCCTTCCTACAGTCATAAAACAGGCAAATAAATTTATTTTGTAGACAGGCACATGAGAAAGTCTTTTACCTCCACATGTACAGCAAGTTGCCTGACCACAACAGACAGATAAGGCACATGTCAATATTATGGGTAAGGCAAAAAAAAAGGTATTGCCAGAGGGACAGCTTAAAGCAAAGTGGGTAAATAAGGTGAGGGTAGCACCTAGAAACCCTTCATCTGCATGGGAAAAGGATAGTATTAGGATCAATAAGGTTGATCCTCTGACCAGGAGAGCAAAAGTGAATGAGTGAAATTAGAGAGCCCGATAGGGATGGGAAAAGAGAGTTCTCTCTTCATTAGCTGAGCGAATGCACCACCGGTTTTGATTCAGAGGGAGAATTTCTAAGTCACCCAGAGGGTGATGATCAGGGAACCCTCAACCTAGCCCTGACTTCAGACTGCCCCAGAGCAGGGACCAAACCATACTCAGATGCAGCACTGTTGCAGCCCAAACACACACTACAGCAGTATTTAATCTTAAAAATAAATAGCTAGATAAAAAGGAAGAAGCCTGTTGAAAGGAAATTAAGAGTAACAAGAGCTCAAGGATGGCATGGCTCCAGCAAATGAAATGCAAAATCCCACTCCAGCAAGCCAAAAAGATTGCCCTACCAAAACCTAGCCCAGATCAGCAATCTCTGCACTTGCCAGGGCACACACCAATGTATCCTTACCTCTCCAGTGCTAAAGAGGATTGGCTTGGGTTTGTGGCAGGCTTTCGTTTCATTGGATGGCTCTCCCAGCAGCTGGTCCCTGACTTCATCCCAAAACGGGTCCCCTTCTACTAAGCCTTGAGGGGGAAACACCTTTTAAATACTGTTCTTTCAGCTGCTCCAAAAGCTATTGGGCAGAATACTCATTTATTACCCCCTCCTTGCTTATGTGGGACAGGATATTTCTCAGTGGATTCTGACTATCTCCTTTTTCTGGGGTGGTTTGAAAAGATGAACTTTAGCCCAGATGAACTTCATCTTGTCAGCCTTTGGGTAATGAGAACAAATGAGAAAGATTGCCCCAAAGCTAGCTTTTTGTTCTTCCCACTCCCCAGCCAGCGCTATCCTTCCTTCAGAGCATGGTCACATCCTTCTCCAGAAGTTTTCTGAGAAACACAAACTTGTGAGAGGCCTGCAAGATCACACCTTCCTAAAAAACATCCCTTTGGAGATTGTGATTCAACCAGCCGTTCATGTCCTTAAATGACTCTGAGGGTTTGAGTCTATCTGAGAGATGTCCCATGTCCTCCCCATTTGTACAAAGCCATATTGAAATCTGCTTCCTAAATTACCTTGTGTGAAGTTGAAAGCCCCCACTCCGTCAATAGTCCCTGCAGCAAAGCTGTATCCTAAGGCTGGTTTACACGTTTTAACCTTAGTCAGAAGGGGGAAAAAAGTTGATAAACAGATATTTTAAAACTAGTTCACTCAGTGTGCCAAGTTTGGCTGTGAGAATGTAACATTTCTTCCTTCCTTATGCCTGCATCCTGGGAACTCTTGCTCTTACCGTGTGCGTGGTATTGAGCTCCACCGAGACATCGCTCATGTTCACCCACTGGTGAGCTGAGCTGAGGGGTCCTGTGACCTCCTGGAAAGCTTTTTCATACAGCTCCTAAGGGATACATGAGGTGGAAATCCTTGAGAAAGCAGAAATCAGGAACCAGCTCTTCTGAAATTCAACTACATTAATTATTTCTTCATTCTGTTGACACCTTCCAGTGGCCTCTTCCAGATGTTAAAGTAAGAGCATATTTCCCAAGCTCATTTGTTTCTATGACCCTGTCTCTACACCCTGCATGCCCCGAGTCCTGCAAGCTTTCCCTACCTATCTCAAGTAACATAGGAACAACACTGAGGTCAGCTGTTTGTCTGTGTCTTTCTTTTTACAGCTGAAACGCTACCTATTTAACAAGGATGGCAAATTCTTTTCCCTAGTTGCAACATTTTGTCATTTCTCACATCTTAGACCAACCAGAAGAAATATTTTCTATGAGCAAGAAGCACTTTGTTGTATTCACTGCTTCAAAATGCATGGACTTTACCATGCATTTACTGTACAGCTGACAGCTAAGCCATTCAGCTCTTCAGCAAATGGTTTTCTGACACACGTGCCTCAAGTTGGTACATAGAAAGTGTTTCCAAAAGTTATACAGGTTTAGTAACATTCCTGTAACTGCAGGAAGGAATACAGGACATAACCTTTGAAGGCCAGGAGTCTGCAGCGTTAAAAACAACAGCAATGTTTTCCTTCACCATTTGACACACATGCCAGGCCACTCTGACTGGGACAATCTTTCACTTGCAAGTCACGATCAGCACGGAGTGACTTCAGTGCAAGCATCTGAAATGGCAATTAAAAGGAAACCGCCACCAACAAGCCTTCTGCTTTTACTCCTCTGCTGGACCTTGTTTCAGTTCCTACAAGCTGCTGTCCTTGAAACGGTGCCAAAAAATGTCCTCTTACTGACTACTCTCACATTACATGAAGCCTCAGCAGGGGAACCAGCAAATTCAGGTGACTTTTGAGTGACGGGAGGGAGCCCATAGGGTGGAGGACACTGGCTAAGTAAATGCAAAGTCAAGCAGGGCAACATGAGTATCTTTCATGAATGTTTAAGCTGGCACACTTCAACTCACATTTGTGTTACTTTGGGAGTGTAGATGCCAAAGTTGGCCAAGAAGTGTTATGTGTTCGTGTCTCTGAGCTCTTCTAGGAATCTTCAGCATCGGTGATTTTTCCCATCATGACAGCTCTGAGATGTGTGCATGAGAGGGAGGTGGAGATTATAAAGGGCAACATCCACACTATACGCCAGTGAGGATTATTGAGATCAAACACCCAAGCCAACATTTTCAAATTGCAACACCTACAACGATGTATCTAAATAAAAGTGTGTGCTTTCTGAATAATCAGGAAACATTACCTTAAGCATGTAAATATGGAATTTAGACCAATTTAATTCTACAAACATTCACAAAAACAGGCGCAAGAAAGTTACTTAAATGAACATGCTTTCCTGTAATAACAGCCTTCGTGCACACTCGTAAAAAGTATCACTTACCCTTGCTGTCAAGTAGATATTTTGCCCTATAATTCTTGTACTGTCAAACATGTCATTACCGGGACCCATGGCCATGCACATCCTTGCCTGTTAAAAAATTTGTTTAAATGCTAGTGATCAGTTAATATGGAGAACAAGTGGCACTGCAAAGTGGATGAGTTCACAAGTGATTGTCATAATGTAAGAAGCAATTGCTTCTTGCTAGCCATCTCAAATTTGGGCACTGGGTTACTACACTAACCTTTGTGGCAAGATAAATTGAAGATAAACCTTTATGTCTGAATGACCAGAAAACAGGGGGTGTAAGGACAAGACACAGTAAGTTCCTGAAAGATGTATACAGAATAGTCTAAAGAGAGGTGAATGTTGTCTTATGTCCTCCTTATGCACAGTGGTCCACCACTGGTGGCTCTGTATTTGCTGCTCCACCCCGAGTTTGCTCCTTGTCAGAAGTTAATGTAGATCAGGTAGGACATACTTACCCCCCCCACAGGACAGGTGCTCTGTGGGTTATCGCACGACTCCCCCGTGTTTACGCAGAAAGGGCCTTTGGTGTTGGGTGACACATCTCCCAGGTTGGACGACGCAAAGGCGGCAACAAAAGAACCCTGCCAAAACCAGATGTGGTCAGATGGATTTCAGTGCCTTGCAGTGATTGTAGACATCACCTGCAGCTTTCCTTGCAGTCCCCAGCATTCCAGACAGCTGATGAGCATGCGATGCTGGCAAACATTTCTGAAGTGACTGGGAGGACTGGAATGGGGATTTAGGAGTATCCCAAGAGTTAAAGACAGAAAAAGCAAGGGAAAATAGGACGCACAGGATGCAACTGCGTTTCAGGGGATCCTTCACACCACTTTGGTATCCAGACAGCCTTTCTTCATCTGCTTCTTCCATCTTAGTGGCAGCTCTTCCCCACACCTCCCCAGTTTCTCATGTTACAGATCAGATGTCAATGGAACATTGTAGCACTTTGCACAGGGTTTTTTCTTCTGCCAGGCTTTCACCTTGACAGATTTACAGGGTGAGAGCTACTGGATCTGACTGCAGGAGTTAACATCAAGCAGTACTTGTTAGAAGCAAGACTGGTTACACGCTGAGTGTCAGCTGAATTCAGCTCTCTCAGATACTCTTGTTTTTCTACCCCTCTTTTAGATATAGGATATATCAACATCAGATATTTTGATATATTATCAGCTCTTAAGCTCTTAACTCTGTGCCCAGCAGACCACGTAGCTAAATATTGAGTCCTGCAAACACCACTTAGCTTTGCGTGCATGTCAACTTGCACTTACTTGCGCTCATAACTATGCACTAGAGTCAAGTGTTGTTAAAAGCTTTTAGATAATCCACTATAAAAAGAAACATTTGCAAGCAGGAATTAGGTAGACTTCCTTTAGTTTCCATATTTCGTATGAACTGCATGTGCTTCTCTGCCCAGAGTATTAAAATAGGAATTGGGCAACTGTTTCAAGGCACATGCTGCAGATACGCACAGGACACCCTCTTAATCAGCTCCTGACTCAAAGCACCTGTGAGATGGGTTCTGTCCATATTTACATTTCAGGTAAAATAATGTTTTTTAAAGGAGCTGTGTTCACACTCTGAGGATCACAAATCTTCTGCATAAATGAAAATCAGAAGGCAGAACTGGCAGGAAGCCGTAAGAAAGAAGTGGGGCTGACCCCAGACTTGATGCCACACTACAGATGCAACAGACTGATTCCTTTGGATCAAGTATCCCACGCATGTCTTTCTAGTATTTCTAATAGTTGAACCAAACCAAATATGTTTTATTCCTAAAGTCTAAAAAAATGCCACTGATTACTAGTTTAGAAAGTCAAGAGTACATCTTGCAATTACTCTTCTCTAAAGGAAGAAAGTAAATAAATCAAGGCATTCATCTTTTTCCTCCTTTTTTCTCTGTTTACCCTGCTGTCCTGTTTCACTCTTTGAATGAATCTGGCCCATAGAAAGTAACAATCATCACACACACACACACACACACCCCCCCGTGTTGCAGCACTTTTTTCCCCATTATTTTCAGTAGACTGAAAACACTCCCACCTGTCCTGGAAGCATCCCCTTGTTCTTCTCCTGTTCAAACAAATAAGATGCGTAGCCCATGTTGTCGCTATTCACAAGCAGGTTTGTGTTGTTCATGCTAACCGGGTGCACAGCAAACCAGCTGAAGAGGAGCCAGATGACACACATAGGAAATACATTGTTCAATCTATGTATTGGCAATTGACTTGTTCAATCTATATATTTGCAATTGACTTATGGGAATTTTCTTTGGGAGAATACAAATGCAGACTGTTGGTACCTAGGGATGGATTAACTTGGGCAGAGTTATTTCCATCCTCTCCCTTCCTGACCAGGAGGGCTCATGGCTACGATGGTCCAGGTCTGAGGTCACAACAATTTGGCACCATAATTATCAGGGCCACCAAGTCATATCAGACCTGAACGGACTCCTTTCTGAGTCCGGAGAATTATATTTTGGAGGGATTTATAACTCCTTGCTTCAGAGAAACAAAGAGGGGTCAACGATGGAAAAAAAGGAATACTTTCATTCTTAAAAAAATAAACCCCTCCTCTTCCTCTGAACACAGTCAAACTCTCGCTTGTCACTTCTAAATGAGGAAAAAACAATTATGGCTTTGTTACTGCATGTTACTTCATTTGCCTGGCCTTGAGCTCTGAACTTTGTGCAGCTGAACACTGCCCCACAGATGTGTTGATAGGATGGGCATCATAAATACTGCCTGCAGGAATGGCATGCTTCCCAAGAAACGTGGGGTGTTAAAAAAAATAACCAAGAGAAGATGATCTCAAAGGGTTCTGGAGATGCCGGGGCTGGAATCTGCTTGGAGCGGCACGGCAAGAGACCCAGAGGGGATTTTTCTGCACTCCCGCAAGGGAAGACCAGCTACAGTCACCTTCCCCAGAGGCCTTTGGGTCATGTCAGGAGATGTGCCCAACTGTAGGCAGGCTGCTGCTGTATCTTCCAGAGTAGATGGGCGACGCTGACCTGGTTCAAGCACTCATGGACTCTCACTTACTCTTCCCTCAGAGACACTCTCTGGTGACTAGCGGGGAGCAATGATCTATGGGCAAGGCTCTGTGTTGGGAAGGAGAGCTTGTGCAGAAAGACAGAACTGCTACAGAATTGCAGTTCATGAGGATTTGGAGAAAAACCTGTAACTTCAGTGGTCAGTACCTGATAAGGCCTAGCTCCTCTCCATTACTATCTACCATCTTCAGCAACACCATTTCTTTATCCGTGTTGGATGAATACCTGGATGAAAACAAAGCAGGGAAATCCCATTAGCACTAGAGCCATGGTCACTCTCTGTGTTGCTCAGACACATTAAATTGCCCCTAGGTTGAGCAAAGAAATGAGATGTTTGTTACAGATATTACCAGAGCACAACGAGACCTTAGGGGAGCATCTGAAAATAGCTGTGAGTAAGGGAAGAGTTATGGTTGTTGCTGACCTCAGCTGCTGCTTCTCCAGGGGATGATGAGAGGAGGTCTCTCCAAATACAAATTCATGCACCAAGAATGGCACTTTAGTGCTGTCTGACTCAAATTCTGAAGTCTACTAAAGACTCTTTTTTCTTTTTTTTTTTAAAAAGCATAAAGTCACGTTCTTGACCAAAGCCTCACAATGCTTGGAGGGGGAAACCACAACTTTCAAGCTCACTCTTGCAACTTGTTTTTGGGGATGCACACACTCAAGTGCCCAGGATGGCAACAGTGTCATCCTGTCATGGTCTTGACTCCACATGTTCAACCATTCCACGAATGACCAGAAACACCAGATACAGGACAGATTGGTCATGGTCCCAACAAAAGGGTCTTCTTTGGGGCTCTGTTTCTCTCCTTTCTGAGGACCTTTTACCTGCTTCGTTCAGATGCTGGATTCTCAAGATAGGAGAAAGGGCTTCGGTTGATCTGACTGTTTTCTACAGTGCCTCTGTTTATAAAAAGCCTTCCTCTTTTCATGTTCTGATGCGCTGTATCTATGCTCTGAAAAGCAGGAAGGCAGGGAATATTAGTCCATGCATGTCAGGCATGTGTGAGACTACCTGGAAAAATTCTATTTCCTTCCCTGCCTGTCCCCATCCCTTTCTTGGGAATTTATGTGCCTTTTTTTTCAATTAAGTAGTCTGAAATTCTAGAAAATTATGACAGTATTTTGAAACCACTTACAACTGTCTCTTTCTAAAGAAAGACTTCAAGGCTTCTGGGTTTTGATCTGATATCACTGGTAAACATAAACCCACCTCCAAGCATGTTTTAAGACTGTGACATTCCGAGGTGCTGCACAAACATTAGAGCAAGGGCTCTGTTAGTCACAGATGTATCTCACCCCACCTTTTCTGTGTTTATGGGCTCTCATATCAACAGACTGGATGACACCAACCTTTACGATGCCATTCACGATAGCGTTGAGTGATGGTCTGATTAGACCTTTGCTAGTGATCCAGAAGAGGGTGTACTGGAAGTAGCCACCAGGCCCTGAATGTGTGTGGGTGCCACTGAGGATGACGTTGTCTTGTCGGTACAGCTCGCCATACTTGCTCTTCAGTTTCTCGAGCACCTAAGAGGAAGGCGGTGGTACTAAAAACACATTTTTTTACGCCCAAAGGCTACAGAGATTTGTATTAGTCCTTGTAAAAAAAGCAACCATTCATCTTCCTCCTTGCTCTTCTTTTTCTGCCTAATATTCCCATGCTGATGTCAGAACAAGTAGGTTACAGCTGTTGACTTGGCAAGACCCTTAAAATAATAAAATCTGGTAAGTGAAGACCTCTATGGCCAACTTGCAGTGAAACCCAGATCATTCAAGCTGTCCCCAGTTCTCTGGCATCTCCCCTGTGGTGCTGGAGACCCAGCACTACACAGGCACCGTGATAATGTATTCGTAATTCAAATATACTCGTGATAATTTTTCCACTGAGAAAAGCATGGTCACAGTCCAGCCTCATTTGCTGAGGAATCAAAAGGTCTTCTTCAGCAGAGACACACCGTCTCTCTAAGATCATGCCACAAGGAGATCCCAAAGCAAATGTCCAATGGGCTTCTGTGCTCAATACTATTTAGCAATGACTATAACCTTCATGCCAATACCAGCGACAACAGAAACTGAGGCAATCATTCATTTCCAGCCACGTACCTCCAGCCTCAGTCTCTGAGATACCATTCCTATGTCGGCACTGACAAATACTACTCGCCTGGAGTCATCAAGGTCTGCCACGATGAAGGCTCGGCTGTAGAGGCGCATCAGAAGCCCACCACCCACCTGTTCTGGGTTCGCATATCCCATCTGGAAGGGAAGAGCTCCATCAAGCCCACACAGCCAAAATACTGAGCAACGTATTCATTTGCATGTATTTTTCTAAGTAGATTTGCCAGAGGGTCAGTGGTCTCATACTACGTATGAACACTTGGAGCTGCAACTGTCTTGCCTTGTGATTGCAAAAATCATTGAATCATAGAATGGTTTGAGTCAGAAGGGACCTTAAAGATTATCTAGTTCCAACCCCCCTGCCATAGGCAGGGACACCTTCCACTAGATGAGGTTAATCAAAGCCTCCAAGAAATTTCACCTAATGTTTGAAGATGACAACCCTTTGGCAAGGCAGAACCTCTAAACCAGAAGTCTTGCAAAAAATATCCAGAGATTATGAAAAATCGGTATTTTCCCAACCTTGTGTTCAATTTTCCCAACTTACCAGAGGAATTTCTGCCACAGGTCCCGTGCAGTCAGCTCGACCTACGCCCAGTAAGTAGTTTGCTACTACTTTGCTGGAGTCTATAGTAAGAATAAATAGTAGATTAGTGGACACACGAGCAAGCAAAATCAGGAACAGAAGAGCCAACCCAGCCTTTTTAAGAGTTTGCGCGCCTGAAACCTGCTCAACATCCCCAGAGGACTCAGCAGGTCCATAGGATCCAGCTGATACTGCTTCCTTGGGTTTTCAATGGGCTGTCAGTGTGGCCAGATTGTGCTGAGGCTGTTAAGGCATTTGGGGTGGTAAAGGGTGGAGCAGGCACGAAGCACTGTGGAGGGAGCTCACAAGATGGGGTCACTGGACTGTCTAAAATGTGTCGTGATTTACAGTGAGGGGGAAACAAGCCTAGCTTCACCGATTAAGCTCTCCAAGCCTACCACTACTGTGCAGTAAACAGATCCAAGGGTGTGAGAACTGTTTTCTAACAAAAAATTCAGCTCAGCAGCAGTGAGAAAAAGCATGTCAGGAGCTATTGGGAAAGGACTAGAGAAGAAAGAGGGGCACATCCATATGTCGCCCTGGTGCCTCCAACAAGTCCCATACCCAGTACTGGTGCCCTTGTCTTTGAAAAAACATAACAGCAGAGCCAGCAGAAGCTCAAAGAAGGGAAAAGCAGGTGTGGGCAATGATCTCCAGGCAAGCAGGGAGGAAAAGGATTCCTGAAGGAGATCATGTCTCATCCCAGCCATCCTGAAGGTGCAGAAGTCCTTCTACAGGATGGACAAAGTTCCTGGACAAACTCGTGGAAGAAAAGCTATTGAGGGCGATTAAATTAAAAAAAAAAAAACAAAAAAAACAACGGTCTCACGAAACCCCAGAGCCACAAATCACTGGAGGCTGAGACAACGCTGTGGGAAAATATTTCTATGGGCTTGAACTGTTCCCACAGTCTTCCCCAGCCAGCCACTGCCACTTGAGGTAGGGCATCAGGATAAGGGGACACTCGGTCTTCCTGGTCTGGCCTTTCCTAGGCTGCCACTTAAAACCGAGGAGAAGTGAAACACTCACACTGGCCACAACCTGACCACAGGGCATTTCTCTCATTTAAAATGGCATGAATGAATAGGGCTACCCATTAAAACTACTGCTCCTCCACCTCCTCCTCCAAGAGATATAAGGAACTGCTTGTGCAAAACTCTTATGTGTTACAGCCTAAAAACATTAAGTGTGAACTGCATACAATTCAAGACCAAAACCTAGAAATTGGAAGGCCCCATAGCTGACATGTCAGGTGATGCCCCATAAAGGGCAGGGAAGACCCTCGGCTCTGGGAAAGGGCTCCTGTCACATGGAAGTCCCTAAAGCTTCAAAATGTTTTCTTTCACCATGAGATTTTATCTCTCCAGAGGACAAGCGTGGGGTACACCACCAGTGAATTGAGAATTCACTTGAGGCAGCTCCCAACACCCACCTGCCCCACGACTGGTGATGGGATTGGAGGTGCAAATGGGTTGTGATGGGGTTGCAACAGCTGTGAAGCCCCTCGGCGTGGTGCTGGGAGTGAGGGGCTCTCGGGACCCCCTTCACCAGGCGGAGAGAGGAAAGGAAGGTTGTCTAGATCCCTGCTGCCAGCAAGGCTGTGCTTCCCCAAGAGAGGCTCATGTTTGGGTTTGACCACTGTGCTCCTGCTGCAGAGGCCTGCAACAGCAACATGCCATGGCTGTGCAAGAGGACCACCGGCAGAGAAGATTATGCAGGCTCAGCAGTGGCCCGATGACCCTCTACCTGTATCCCTTTAATTTAAATTACTGCATTGGACACACACTTGAGCAGGCTGTAATGGTGGGACTGAAATAGCTCAACTTGCCGTTGCTCTCTTTGGTGAGAAAGTGGAGGATGAGGAGCACCACAGTCAATGCTATCATCAACGCCAGGCAAACGATGAGGATCACCTCCAGGCGGGAGAAGGAGCACTTAGACCTCTTCCCACACATGGTGGGGGCACTGTGAAATCAGAAAGGAGCCCATGGGGAAGGCACAAGGAACAGCCCCGATTTTAGGCACATCCCACCCAGAGCAGCACATTGCACCCTCAGAGAGTTGGTGATCGTTTCTGTTCCCCATCCCAGTGTCAGAGCAGGCAGCAGCAGCAGTGATAAGGATGGGAAGTGGAGATTTATTTTTCAATCTGCATAAGACAGCAAAAATATATCTGCTGCGAGCAGTGATCACTCCTCTTCATGAGGCCCAATAAGACAGGGTGAGCAGATAAATTACTGATATCGCATTTCCCAGGGCACTTTGCTCGCTCTTTTGAGGAAATTGTTTAAATAAACCCCACAACTGTCCACCAGATCCTATGTTCACTGAGTGGCTGAGGGAGATGCTGCAGCCTGAAGCCTTGTAGCTATTCTGCTGCTCGCATGCTTAGAGCACATCAGAAAACAATATTGTCACCTTAACAAAGGTCAATTCAGGAAACTCCGTGCAAGAAAAGCACACCCCATTACATTTCCAAGCACAGTTCCCTCCTGGCTAGAAAAAGTAGTGGTTGTGAGAGCTTTCCAAGATAAGACCCTATGTACTGATGCCAGCTTTCTTAGTCATATGCAGAACTCTTTGGGTTTGGTTTTTGCATATTGCTCTTCCTTTCAGACAGGTTTATTTTGGGTTAAACATTAAGGAGAAAAAATACTCCAAATACATCTATGGGGAAATATGCTACTTCCCCCTCTGATAAAAGTTCTGGTGACCTCTGGTTTATCCTGCACTGGCACCTGAGAGTCACATCAAGGGCTTCAGTCTTGCCCGGTGGGAAGAGACACTTGTAGCAAAGACGTGCCTTTTGCCCTTCCTGTAAGCATCTGTACAAGGTAGGAATAAGCCTTTAAAATAGCTTTGGACATTTCCATGTGTCCTTAGACATGTTAGTATATAAAACTTACTGCAGATCCCATTTCTTTGCCTGTGACTGAACCACATATCTGCCCCAAAGGACTGGTTCCTTGTTTAGAGCAGTGGGTGGTCTCCATCCTTGCGGATGCCTCCGACTTGCCTGGATACAGCCCCAAGCAGCCACTGCAGTCGCTGGGGCCTGACTGTCGTGGGAGTGGAGATGGGGGAGGATGGACACAAGATTAGAAAGGGGAGAGTGAGGCAGAGCCTCTAGTTCTCCTGCAGGTAACATTTGCTTTATGGTGGGTCTGGTAGTGGGTTTGGTAAAGCTCATGCCCGCAGGCTGTTCCCCAGAGGTGATCTGCCCTGGAAACAATGAACCTGCAGAAAATAACTGCTGAAATTAGCATCTGTCATCTTGGAAAGATTGCAACAAGAAACAACATCACCAGGGAGCTAGATATATGTTACCTTTCTTATCAGCTTCTTTTGCCATGGTAAGCTACAGCAGTTATGACCATTGCTGAATTTCACCTAGCAATGTTTCTAGTGGCAACAAGTCTAACAGTATGTCTTTTCTTTGTCCCCTTTTCATTCTCCAAGTATGGCATTGGCAGCCAGCTGCAAGGCACCGCAACCTGTCCAGATAATCAATATGACAGCACCAGCCTTAAACACATCTGCATGATATGCAATTACAATTTTCTTCATCCTGATTAAACTGATGAAGCAATACTAAAAGAAGCAAACATTAGTCCTACGAAATCCCAGTGAAATTTTGTGCAAACTTACCTGAGATCCCTTGCGTGTCCCAGTGTCTAGAAGAATGTCTCCCAGCTCGAGACCTGTTTCAAGCTGAAAAGTTCAGCTTGAAAATTACTGCTGTTATAGCCCTGTGAGTCAATCACTGTGCTAGATAAGAAGAAACCAATCAATAACTTTTATAGCACAAGGACATGATAGGGCTTTTTTTCCCAGTGCATTTAGTTTAAATTATGAACAGTGCCTACTTCTCTATAATAAACTTTCCAGGATTGCACTGATCAGCTCCAGTGCATGAGGAATTTGGGAACAGAACTTCTTTCTTCCTCTTTGCTTCATCACAGCTTGACCAGCCTGTGGGATGGCTACTGCTTCCCATCTGGCCATGACTCCTAATCCTCATGGAAGATCAGTCCCCAGGGTTTCCAAACTCTACTAAAAGAACTTGAATACAGGATTGTTCACACCCCTCAGAAAGTGGCTGCTTGCGCTTGCTGGCAGGGGGATGAAAGACCCCATGAGCAATATCCCTTTGCTTCCCCCAGCACCCATGCATTTCACTGGGAATTTAAGACTGGAACAACCTCCAACATTTTCCCTCCCACTCAGCTTCCAACAGGCAAACATCTCAGGAGGTTCAGTTTTCCTCTTTCACTGCTGTTTCTTTTGTGCACCTTAATCCAAGGGTTAATATTCCAGCTAGTGCCAAGCACCTGCAGCGTGAGTCATTGCTTAAAGGTCACATTTGGTATCACCTTTTGACTCAGTGATTTTTGGACCAGCTGGTGGGGAAAAGCAAGATTTACCGATACATTATCTCCTTATTGCAATACCGAAGGAACCCTGCCATTGGTGGAGATACAATCTGCTGTGCCATGTGGGCTGACAGATATCCCTGGCCACATCTGTGCTGCTGGAAATACCTTGCTTCAGGTCGCAAGGTTGCTCCAAATTGTGCATTGGCCTTGGAGGTAACTGAAGACCCTCATCTGACAAAACCATGAACAGTCAATCGCTCTGCTGTCAGGGGAAAGTTCCTGGGACACAGACGAGCCAGGAGTAGGTTATGCATTGGAAGGAAGACCAAGAGCTCTTCCTGATGGTGGTATTTGCTAGATCATCATGAAAACATAAATTGAGTTTTAAGCATTTGGTATAGTGACAGTGTATCCTGCCATTCTCACACCATGAAATGCAAAGAACCGAGGAAACGACCTCACCGTGTCTCTGTAACTCCAGAAGGGACAACCCAGCTGTTGCTGGGGGTGGAGAAGGAAAAGGAAGTTTGATAGCAGCTCAAAACACATTTTGGGGAATATCTTAAAACATTGTCCTTTTAAAAAGATTGCTCAATGCGGTTATGTGGACTCACAGCTCCCCATCTTCCCCAAGTGGCATGACCATGTCCACTCGTCCTGACTCAGCACTGCAGAAGCAGAAAGCTTTTTGGTACAGAAAAAGGACTTTCTGCACTGCAAAGATCTCAGCTGAAGTGCTAAGGGCTTGGTAAATCCCTCTGAACTCCTTCTTGCCTGTGAAAATGCAACCTAGTGCCTCCAGAGAAGGTGGATTACCAATGTGGTGGCCAGGAAAGTGTTAACTGAGCACACAGAGGTCATCCCATGGCCCAGAGCACTCCATGGTACCCCAGAGCACCTCAGAGCCCCTGTCAATCTAGTGAGCATCAATGACAAATCGGCTCAAAAGAGAAGTCCTGGAAATGTTTCCAGCACTTCTCAGAAGTTTCTGCACCTCATATCCACCACATCAGACAGGTCACCTGCAGCACCACAACGAGGAAGGACTGGGGTCCCACTGGAGGCACAATGCAGACAAAGCAGCCACCCTGGAACAGCTAGCCTGAAAAATAAAACCCTCATGCAAAAGCTGTTCTGTCAGGGGCAGGATGCCCATAAACCTACTCATTAATCATTGATGATTGATATCAGTAACTCTGCAGATCCAAGCTGGAAGGAAACCAGAGCCTAGGAAGGAACAGTAGTCACAGTTGGAGCAGTCAGGACAACCCTGAAATTATGCTACGTGTTGGAGGTGAGAGAAAACATGGGATTTGAAAGCGGGCATACATATCAAATGTGTGCAGGCCCAGGAAAATTATTTCCTTTGTGAAGTCTTTGTCTGGCAATGCCTGGACAGCCTGGTCCTACACATCAGTCCGGGCTGGTATCATGTTGTAACATGTCAAGTTAGCTTCCCATAAGATTAAAGGTTTCCCATAGATCATCCTCTTTCCCAAGACAAAGTGTCCTCCAACTTCTTCCCCTTCTCATTTTGGGCTAAATGACACTAAAGAAAGGTGTATTTTACTTATAATATCTATCCTACTGAAAAATGGCTTCTACCCATCACTGCTATCACATGATTCCAATTTGTATCCTTCCCAGACACACCCAGTAACCTCAAACAGCACAGAATTTTCATTTTCAACATAGCGCAAATGCCGCAGAGCACTTGGGGACAAGCCAGCAAAGCTCTTGCAAACCTACTTGGTTTGACACCACCACCCAATTGACGTGGAAACGCTTAGCTGGTCTTGACTTCTTCTGATGGATATTCTTGATTTCTGTTTTTAGGTACCAGAGTTTAATTACTTGAAAATATTTGACAAGGTGCATTCAGGAGATTGTGGATCCTCTCCCTCTTTGGGATTAAACAACATGAGTTTGGAACAACTTTGTAGGTGAACCACGTAAAACATCTCAGAGGATAAAATGACACTATTTTTCCTTTCTTAAAAATATTTCATACATTTGGTAAGTTAAAAATATTTTGTAAAAGTACCCTTAATTAAAAAAGAAAAACTTCAAAAGCACTCACGATTAATGGATCCACTGAAGTAATAAGCAAAGCTGAGAGAAGGAAACCCAGTAAACAGATTTGCAAATGTACATTTCCTTATGCAGTGAAGGCTGTGCTTCCAAATCGTTAAGAGGATTCAAATCACCTCTATATACAGTCTTTTAGGGGAAAAAAAAAAATTAAGCAAATTTGCTTTAAAATGTAAACCAGTGAAGCATTTGCTTCCCTTTCTGCTCCTCATTTTTTAGTTTCTCACCCCTCCAGAGCAAGACCAGATCATTTCAGAGATCTGACCCGTTCCTCCAGTGTCCACATTTCACTTTAAAAATTAGCCTGCACAAAACCAGCATTTCCTGGTCTCTCAGAGAGCTCATTTTGTGCAAGCCATCAAAACTGGGACCATACAAAACTAAGCTCTTCCCTTATAAATGCAAAGGAGACCATGATCTTCTCTGCGAACCTTCTGAAACTGAATCCCTTCATTCCGGTAGTCCAACATCGGCACGCAGGAAAGAGACACGGAGGAAGGTACACACAGGACACTGAGTTCTTGTTCATCTGTTCTGTCCCTTTGCTTTCCTTCCTTTTCTTTCAATCCTCATTTTAACCCTGAATTTATCATAGCACCGGCTTTCCCACAGACCATGGAGGGGAAGGACATAATGCTCCATCAGTGGTGCTTCACTGCTGCCCACTCCGCTCAAGGGAAGTAGCCTGGAGCCTGTCTGGTTTTCTCTTCATCCCCTCTCATTTTCACGGTCCTTCACGTGGTCCCACAGTGCAGTTTGTTCCAGATTTAATACTTGCTCTTGTCTGAGCTCCTTCCAAACAGAGGCTCTGAGTGGCTTCAGCTGAATTTGGCACATGGTAGACATTCATGCAAAGCTGCAATGCTCCTCACAATAACCATTTTCGGCTAACCCACAGAGACACATGAGGTTTCCAGGGGTCAGCTAGGAATGCAGGATGCAATCGCAACAGGAGGCTGTCCCCACCAGAAACAGGGCTGTGTTCACCGTGTCCTACCGAAGCCAAATAAGCAGAAAAAACTTCATCTGTTAAAATTAGTAATAAAAGTAACTCTTTAAGCAGTGAGGATTAAAGGAACAAGTGCCTTTGCCGAGGCAGGAGAACAAAATCCTTCTCTGAAGGACCTCTGCTCTTCTGATGTGACTCATCATCAGGACAGCAAACCGATGATCCCATTTTTCCGTGCCCGACTGAGTTTTGGTTGACAGACCAGAGGTATCTCAGCATAAATGGCCCAAAGCCAAAAGACATGCTAATTTGCATTACAATTAAAACTCCATTTTGTACCAGCAAGTACGGCCTCGTGTTTAGGTTGAAGCACCCGCTGCTTTGTGCTTGCAAAATGCAGCTGCCTCATACACCTCCATCTGCTCTGCTGGACGAGGTGTGGAGTTCTTGAATGTCTTCAGAAGGCCCTCATGGAGATTCATACCAATTCTGCTGCCTTTCTGTTAACTAAACTCATTTTAAAAGGAGCCCAGAAGAGATCCACCAGCTGGCATAACTCACTGCATACGAAAAGCTGGGAAGAAGACAGATCTGCTGCGTAATCTGTCTGAATTTTTGTTTGCCACTGCTGGGGAGTATCAAAAGGGCGGATGAGTAATGAAGACTCTGTTATTTTCTTTTTCAAAAAATACCCATCTAAAAAAAAACAAAACAAACAAACAAAAAAAGCACTGCATTGTCCAGGCTTGTCTTCATCACACTGGAACATTTTGTGCTGCCATCTACAAAACCAGTAAGTCTGGCTGGATTTCTGCAGCCACTGAAACTGGCTGCATCAACCCTGCATTTTTCTGGGGGGAAAATATTTTTTTCCTGGGAACCCACTGCAGATACCCTGTAATGGTGAGCAATTCTCCAGTGAGGTTAGGCATGTTGCAGGCCTCGTCGCTTGGAGGATGGAAACTTTGATTCAAACCTATTTGCTAAACCTAGGCAAGCTCCTGTGCAGAAAATTGAAACAACTGTAGTCTCAACATGGGCACGCTGCTTGTGCGAATCCAAGACATTCACCAAAGCCTAAGATCCTGGATGTGAGGAGGGGAAAACAACTATGGGGCCTCTTAGATGAAGTTGTTTATTTAATAACGAATGGCCCAAGTCCTATTTACAAGGATGCAGGAGGATCCTGATGGCAGGAGATAACCTTTCTGCACAGAGCTGTCAGCAAAAAGCTGCTCAGGCTTTGGTAAGGACACACCAGGGGATGATCCAGGCATCACCATGTGGATTTTCTTCCTCACCTTTCCTGGTTGAAACACTCACACACCTGGTCCAAGCAGCAGCAGGTAGCACCATTGAGTGAAAGACTGAAGTCATGGACATGATGACCATGCTTGAGTACAGCCCCGTGATGAGGCTGGCACACAGACTGACCCAGTAAGCATGAAGCGGTAGCACAAGATCTCTTTTGAGCTCTCTAGTTGGTTGCCCAACACCTGGGACACACAGTGATTTCCTTCTGGAGCATCTTCTGCCTCCAGTGGCCAATGCAGCAATTCAGGTGTTTAACCAAGATCTGAGCTGGGCTTAAAGTTCCTCAGGTATTTCTTTGGAAAACTTGAGCATGGTGGAGAGGTTGCCTGCCCAGGTGAGTATTAGTGCAGCTGCCTTCAATTGCTTTGTGAAACCTCTAGTTCTTCTCATAAAGTCAAATCTGCTACCCCCAAGCTGGGACAGATCACCCCACTGGGTTCAATAGGAGCTTCGGCTGAGGATATGCCTCTTGCCTGCTCACAGAAGCTGTCTGAGCTTGGGCTTGAGTGACACAAGGAAACACGGCTAAAGCCAGCTCTAAATACATCACTTAAGTTCAGGACCCCTTTCTGCGGGTACAAGTGAAATCTAAAACATCAGTGGGGAAGCAAGAGGAACACAAAAGTGATGCCAAAGGGACAGAACACCAGAATAGGAGGCCAACTAAGAGCTGCACAGCAAAACCTGCTTCAGTCCCAGCACTGGGCTACCTGGTGTCCCTTGAGGGCCTCAAGCACCCGTTCTTGCACATGTGCTAAGTAGCTGGTTGGGCAGCTGAAGATGTTTTCCAGGACAGACACCAACAGCTCTGTGGGACGCGACATTCAGGTTCTAGCAGCTTACTGGGAGACAGAATGCTGTGTTGTGGAAATGCCATGGGTCCATGGCATAGCTGAAAGCTGCTCCTGGCAGCAGGATCAGACCTATCTGTGGTGGTAAAGGGTGACTTTCCTGCTGGAAAACATGGCTGGAAGCATGCATAGCAAGTTTAGGAAGGGCAGGGTGCAGAGAGAAGGGCTTTTGCACAAGTGGCAAAACGAATGATTATGGTTTCTGAACTCAAAAGTCATGCACGGATCACTGAGTGATAGCTGAACTGAAGAGGTATCTACGAAACATTATCAAAATGTTGTCCTAGGATGTGGTATGAGCAAGGACCCTCCTGCCCTTCTGGATAACCAAGTCCTGGAGATTTTTTGCTGCTGTCTAATTCTCAATCAATGGTCAGAAATGGGAACACCCAAAAATTCCCCAGAATGTGTGCCCTAAATCTATCCACAGATTAAATTCAAATGGGTTAAAACTTCACCACAAGTGGAAAATACTTTGCCATCAATCATTTGAAGCAGCAGCAAAAGGCCAAACGTGTTCCCTGTCTCATACGTAACATTACTGACTTCAAAACCGAAGCACCCCGCTTGCGGCCTCCCTACCCTGGCTGAGGTTTTCCACGAGCTAAAATGCAGAATGACATCATGAAGAGGGCATGTGACAAGGCACAGGCAGGTCACCCCTTCCACAGGATGAACAAGGTGCAGAAACAAACAGACATGGAGAAGTGTCGTATTTTTGTTTCCCTGTACAAACCAAATGACAACTGGCTGCCAGATGAAATGTATGTTTCAATCACTCTGTCAAAATGCAGGCAATGCATTTTGCAATGGAAGTACACTGAAGGACTAAAAAATAATAAACCAGAGTATCTCTCACTGCTGGAAGGTACAGAGCCACATCTTCTCGCCAAGGGAGAGGCATCAGTGCAGAAAAACAGGTAACGTCCTGAGCTCCTTGCCCACTCCACTTCCCTTTAAGCCCATAAAATATTCAGTGGATAAGAATAAAAAATCCTCTTGGAGAGAGAGCCAAAGCTCACTCACCTGGCAGAAGCCTGTCTGAGCCAAAACCACCCTGCCAGGCAGCAAATACAAATCCCTGTCCTGCACTTGCACTTGCAGCTCAGATTCATCACGCCCGACCTGCTCCACCTGCAAGAAGATGAGACGAACCAAAATTAACCCAAAACAAAGGGTTTCCCAGATAACTTGTTTGGCAGCATATCTTTCTTCCAGGTGAAAAGAAAATCAGTGGTTATGGTACCCGCACTGTGACTGGCATGCGCCACAGCTGCAGGCAACCAGCAGTGAAGCCTGAGCAGGAGCAATTATTAGTTGAGTTAGGGAGTGCATCAGCCAAAAGTCACCCAAAGCATTATAAACAGATCCAAAGGAGAGACCCTTTGGCTCTGCGGATGCTTTGCAAAGCCTAGGGAAGGAGATGCATTAAAGCATTATGTGGGCAAAGCAGGGCTTGGACAAATTGCTTTGACCCTTCCAGGGGGTGAAGGTACCCTGCGGGAAAGCTCTTGCAGCAAGTTGTCCCCATCGTTCTAAAGGGCATGGGACCAACCCCAAAGCAGCCGGACCCCGTGGCACTACTTGTTGGAGGATTGTCGCTGTCATCAGAGAGGTGATCAAGGGAGACATCCTTGTTTTGACAGAGGTCTTCCGAGAGCAAAATCGGCTAAGAGGTCTCTAAGTCTAAGCTGACAGCACTTTCAGTGCTTACTAGCACAGGAGACATCAGCAGAAACTCTACAGCAGCCAATTTTGGCTTCAGCCCACCGTCTCCTGGCTGAAGCACATTTCCCCTTTCCCCCTTCACCAACCTGCAAACAAGATCACAAGGCGACTGAACGCATTTGGAAGCATTTGTCGGAAAACAAACGCCTTGGTGACAACATCCTCATTTGCACCTAAACCAGCGTTTATCACAGTCATTCCCGGGCCCTTGATGGACATTTCGCTCAAAGACGAACAGCAGCAGCCCCATGGGCATTGCACTTCCCTGGAATCCAGGAGAGCACAGGGAAAGCATCGCTCTGAGGAAGAACCAAGCAGCACGTGCAAAGCAGAAGAGTTCTTGCACAAGACTGGGTAAACATTCTTATGCCCTGGGCCTGGAGACTGAGAAACAGCAACGCAGAATTGGGCTGATCCTTCCCAAACTAACTCCCACTGGCTTTTTCTCGGCAAAAATTGGGCAGAAAATGAACAAGGTGGGCTGCTCTATGCCCACACACCGTCTGCCAGCAAGAGTAACCACCAGGGCTGAGTTGCTGCTGGTGAAAACCATCTGCAGTCAAGTTGGGGGATTCCTCCCTGCTCCCAAACCTTGCTAGAGATGCACTTGTTTATTTAAACAAGGGTGCAGAATGAATGTGCAGAGGGTGTTGTGCCCAAATCCCGGTGTACACCAGCATTCCCTGCAAAGCCTACAGCGCACGCAGATAACCAGTGGCAAAAATGGCATTAAAAGCATGCACCAGAGATAGAAAATCGGTGTTAGTTTTCTACAAGGAAATTGTATTCCTGCCAGATTACAGAAGAGATGCATGGGAACACCATGCTGCATGACACAAAGGGTTTATCTCTGTTTTGGTCACCTGGCTGTGGCTCTTAGGGGAGCACTCTGATACCCTGGCATCAGAAGTATAAGCTAACAGGCAACACACTGAGCTGCCTCCTGCAGGAGGGTGGAGGTTGATTGGGGTTAATTGCTCTTTTCAGAGGACAGAAAAGCAAAGCGATCCTTGCCTTTGCTTGGCTTGTGCTCCTCAAAAACCTCCTGTCCCTGTATTTTCAGGGTCTTAAAATTTGTCGTGTCCCCCCCCCAGAAGGACTAAAAGCTGAATCGAGATGGATCTCCATGACATCAAAGTCCACCCTCCTGGCAAAGACCTTGGTTTCTGTTTGTCCAGGACTCAATTGCCAGGTCCTTCTCCACCTTAAGCTGTCCTTTTCCAGCCTTTTCTGGTGGAGATCCCTCTTTCAAATTTCAGTCTCCTAGCATCTGCACTGGACAACATGTTAATGTTTACCCCTACACACAAAAACCAGGCTCCTGCCTGTGCTGCTACAGATGCCCTCAAACTAAACAACTCAATATTCACTAACAAGTCAAGAGAAGACATTTTTACTGGCACAATGTGGGAAGAGCCATTAGCTCCTTTTGCTTCAAGCAAGGCAGCACACCAGCAGCTTTCATCTCTTTTACTGACTTCTTGCTCCAGACTAGCACAAGTTTGCTGTGTTAATCTCTCTGATGGGCATCAATGGTAAAGGTCCACGTGCGCCCAAGCAACAGAAGCTTCACCACCCAAGGTAGATGCACACAATGCACCCACAAACCAGTGCTGCAGGGCAAGGGGACAACGTACATAGGGGTTCAGCCTCTAATTGGGAACAGCACTAACCCTGGAAATTGCCCAAGGATCTCATCCCAGAAAGACAAAGTTCAAACGGCAAGTGTGGGTACTCAAAGTCTCCAGGAGACCACCGTCACTCCTTGGCTACGCTTCTCCAGAAAGCGAAGGCCAAAGAATCACTGTAGATGTACGGTACCCGAGTAGTTTAGGAGAAATGCAGCTGAAGTGCTCAACAGTGGGAAATTTGGGATCCACAATCATTAGTGCAATGCTCAACAATGTGTGGTTGCACTGCACACGGCAATCCCCGTAGCCTTAGTGCCATCACAAGCCACCACCCATCTTAAGAAGCTGGTGCTGCCAAGCAGATAGTCACAGGAAAGGAGAAGAACAAGACAGCACAAGTGCCACAGTCTGGAGTTAACACTGATGCACAAGAATTTTGTCCTGTATCGATCCCCTTGGTCCTCTCCTCCAGAGTAGGCAACACTCAGAGCACCGCTCCATGTCCCTGCTTGCCCAGACTTATTTCTCAAGACAGCATGCTTTACCAAAGCACAGCTCTGCTGTGATAAAAATGAAACTATGTTTAGCAAGATCCATGCAGTAAGTCAGACACTACAATGCAGAATTCAGCAGATTCCATTTAATGTCATGTGCATATATCCATACATTTACTTATGTCAATGGTTTTGATGTGCATGCTGCCAGGTCTTGAAAAATCTACTCGTTCATTTACATCTGGGAGTATGAATTCTCTCCAGCAATCATCTCAGGGTGGGTTTGCTTTTTTTAAAATCAACTTTCAACTACACAGTTGCAAAGATAATACTGTGAATTGAAGGTAAAGCATGGAGAGCTGATCCCTAAAACTCGCAGACTGCTCTGCAAATGCTGTGGCAAAGGGTTTTGCCAAGAAGCATGGGGCATGAAGAAATCCCCTCCCTCCCAGGGAGAAAGAGAACTGATAAGAAACGGGTTAGTCTTGTTTAGCATCCCAAGCAACAGCTAGGCAAAGCAGCAGCAATGACACCCCATCAATTTTTCAAGGAAGTTTTTGGCCAAGGCTGAGGAACAGGGCAGAGCAGTAGAGATAAACCATCCCCCAAGAAAAACAAAAGAGGAAAGAAACGACACTTTCATCACCACATACTCACAGAAATTTAACTTCTTTTTTTGGTGGTTTAAGTGACAGGACTGATAGATCCTGGGGTCATGGATGTTTACCCTGCAATGCACTCCATTCCAGCAGTTTTGGGGTAGATTTTTCAAGCCCTGGTGATGGCGCCCAGGGAAGGCTTCTCCCATCCGCTCCTGGCTCCCGCACGATCAGAGTCTATTGCATAGCATTTATTTCATATAAGGCACTGTTATGCCCAATGCGAACAGCAATTCAAAAATCAATGCAGTTTACATACAGTCCAAATTTGATGGCCTACAGTGCAATAACACATAGAATTAAAGGCAAGGTTTGGAAGAATAAACCCAGCTTTAAATTTAGACTTAATATTAAAAAGATAAAGGAAACTACATTTTTCAAAAGCCTTTTTATTTTCCTTCACCATTGTTGTTTTACAATACAAATATCACCTTGTGAATACACAAAAACCCTACAGAAGATAACTCTGCTTCACGTAAAATACAGAATGGATATATATATTTATATATATATTTTCTCTTCTTCATTCTTTAAAAAAAGCTATTTTGTTCTGCACATTGGCAAGTTTCGGATAGAATGCTTCCCCAAACATACAGTACGTATGGTAGGAGTGAAATTTATAATTACATGCAGTTTCTGCACAAATATTTTAAAGAAATAGATTATCTTTGTTGTTTTTCAACAACATTTCAATACTGGATGGAGAAATCATTTGTAGTTCACTCAGTGATCATTTGTAAAATTCTTAAAAAAGAGAAATTCATGGCTGTTTTTCTTTTTAAAATACAGCTACCAAGTAGACAATAAAGTGATACGTTTTAGTTTGACCTGCCCACAATGTGTGAGCAAGATCGGACCCTTTTCCCCCCCACACACACATGGCAATTTCAACATTATAAGCAAATTTCCAGTTTAGCTATAAATGCAAAAATTAGTAATTATACAGTATATATAATTCTGCTTTCATTGAATACTTTATTTTAAATAAAAACATTTAAGACTGCCTACTGACCATACAATCAAGACAAGAAAGGCACTAGAAACATAGACAAATCTCTCTCTCCCAAGAAGCATTTTCTTTAAATTTTAACTCTATTCTCTGACATGTAAAAATCTTTTTAAATTTTTTCATACACATTTTGAAAAATAAAGTTAGGAAATACTTAGAAAATCACTTTACAATTTTTTTTTCTTTTTTTTTTTTTTTTTTTTTTTTTTTTTTTTT
>Ga0065711_1026715_pt1 | contig 61600 bp, 53 predicted proteins | sample Hoacrofraction12_FD_59098 | JGI IMG/M metagenome (GOLD analysis project Ga0065711, IMG submission 59098) | Hoatzin crop microbial communities from Cojedes, Venezuela - Epithelial fraction 12 v2 (version 2) | ecosystem: Host-associated > Birds > Digestive system > Esophagus > Crop | place...
AAAAAAAAAAAAAAAAAAAAAAAAAAAAGAGACAGACTGGCAAGATTTGAAAAGGAAACTAGCCTAGAGAGTAGAAAAATAATGGAGACACAGTGGAAACTGAAACAGAAGGAGCTGAATGAACAAACTCTGGATGAGAAGAATGAGAAAAGGGGTAGGGGCAAGGCTGATTCCATGCTGGGACTGAGAGCGAGGAAGAGAAATGATAATCAAGAGTGTAAAAGCAAGTTGACAAAGACGACTAAAGTAGCCTGGAAGTTACACTGCAAGATACCCAGAGAGATCTCCAAAACAGCTACAGAAACCGAGTCAGGCAATTTTTGAACAACAGCCTTCAGAGGAAATGCGACAGGCAGAAACGCCAACGTTCAAGTCTCAATACAAACAGCATCAAGTGATATCACTTGAGTTAAAACCAGCTGTAGACTCAGAATACACACAAGAGCTCAACATGCTGCAGAGGCTACTTTCTTACTAGCTGAACACTACAGCCTCAAACCCCACCAAGTTTTCTTTCTGCATGCATAATTTAAAAGCAACAGCATAGAAAGAACACTACACTGCGTCATCAAATGAATTATGGAGGGGAGGAGGGAACTCAGGGCTTCCAGCGCAGCATGTACGTGATCCATAACATAAAGCAAGTTATTTTTGTATCCACCAGATACTTTTCTAAAGCACTCAAGTATACGGCCAAGGAAACTCAAACAGGTAACTCACAAACTGTACAGACACAGCCATTTACATATAGCGACTCAAACTTCCCAAGCAGCAAGTAGAGACTTTCAAAGCAACTTGTTTCTTGTCTGGATGGAGGAAGAGGACGTATGAAGAGAGGGGAGTAAAAGAGCCACCTACAGCTTTGCAGAGGCCAAACACAAGTCTGCGGGCCAATTTCAGTTGCTCAGTTTTTCTCCAGTCACACTTGGTGATCTCTAAAAAAAGGCAGGTAGAAAGAGAATGGGCTTTTCTCCAAAGAGGAGCCACGTGGTCTAGCAAAGCCTTACACCGACCTGGCAGTCAGGTACACGTGGTGGAGATCATGCCCGTTTCCTGCCAGCAACCACTGCAGGCAGCACTACACAGGCCTGGGCTGCAGCTGTCTGCCTGCCTTGAGCACGAAATCCAGAGCTGTAATTTCACGTTTCCAGCACGTTGTAACACTTTCTTCCCATCTGCTGGTTTCAGTGCCCACAAAATTTACAGTCACAAGAGCCTTGTGGGATCACTCAGTGTTATGGAGGAATATGTTTCATTAATTCCACCTTATAAAATTTGTCTCAGTTTGGATTTTATTCATGCTCCAAATACACTGTACAGGATGGCACATGAATGCCAGTAAGCTGCACCAGGCCAGGAACAGATCACAGCTACTGTTTCCAGGCTGGTATTTCCCTGGGGACACAGCAATGCCCAGCATGGTAAGTCAAAGCCAAATTCACTGTCCAGCGCCGCTACCGCCAACCAGATCAGGAAAAGCTGGCAAGTATCCAGATGCAAGCCAGAGGCGCTCAGGCAGCCTTTCAGCCAGTTCTGTCTCCTTCATTTCCCATTCCTTTGTAGCTCCAAGAAATAGCACTCTCTTTGCTAACAGCACCCACAGAACTGTGCCAATAAATGCACTATGAACTCAGAACAACACATTCACTCGTAGCTTGTCTCATCTGCAACAGGACCGAGCAACTACTGTACATAAAACTATACCAAGCATTGACCTTCAGGACTGGAAAGAAAAAAAACAAACAGGTAGGGCCCTAAGCAGGCACGGAAAAAATTCAAGCAAAGGCTTTTTCAATCTTTCTGCCTCCACTCTAACAGATTTTAGAGATTCCTTCCTTCCCCACTTCGGGATTGCTACAGGTAGATTTTAAATTTCTAGCTTCTCCAGTTCTCCATTTTGTAGGATTCATCAGCTGCATCTACTTACAAAATATTCATGAAGGATTACAGCTTTGTGAAGGAATTAACACTCAACCTTTCAGCCCTCTTCAGACAGCATTCACATCCTTAATGACATGGAATTTTTCTTAATGCTCAAGAGGATTCCTCTACTATCTCTCCTAATACAGTTACTTCAGACTTCCTATTCAATAAATAACTCTATGACATTATTAAGGATGAGCAAGAACATAAATACATAAATTGTTATTTCATATGACTTCCAAGGATATAAAGTTGAGCCAGTATGCTGTAATAGGCAGACGCCAGGAGCCTACCTAATTTCTGAGAGCTGTGGAGTCTGGTCACAGCCCTGTGTAAGGTGCCCTTTAGCAAAGCATTTTGGTTGCAAAGTTCACATTTGCATAAGGTACAATCTATAAGCAGTTAAGCCCAGAAGAGGAAGAAAAACAGTCCACTAAAATTGGAATACTCTAATTCTGTTTCAGAAAAGGCAAGATAATCTACCTCAGTTCACTGATGTCATCTACCTTACAAAAACCCCCCAGTTAATTCCTGGGCAGCTGTTCTGCCTTCCAGACCTGCAGCTCCAGTGCATCTATGCTCAACCATCGAGACGTGATCTCTGTTGGAACAGATTTTGAGGGCAGTTTCAGACAAGCACTGCTTATAATTCTGGGTTTCACAGAAATATTTTGAAGGCTTGGGAAAGGCTGTATGTTCTCCAGGGCCCAGAAGAGCTGGTTTAAGAATTTACTTGTGGTCACAGTTAAAGTGGTACGTGCATAACATTTTGAATGAGGCCCTAGGTACTGCTCGGAGCCAAGACAGAACAGTTTGGCACCAGGGCTTAGAATTCTACATGGCTTCAAAGAGCAACTACACAGCTTTGCAATAGGAATACCACCCAGGGCTAACAAATGAGAGAGCTGTTGAGACAGAGTGTTCTCAGGAAACACCACGTATGCACGCCATGTTGTGATTCTTACCCACAGGGCACACAAATGGCATTCCCAGATAATCCAAGGAAGTAGATGACAGGTCTACACAGTGAGGCAAAAATCCAGCGCTCCCTGCTGTCTAACACAGGGGGAGTTTCCTTCCTGATCCCAAACATGGCAAGGGTTCAGAATCCCCGAACATTTGAGCTGGGCACCCAAAGACTTGGCCACGTGCTAAGACTCAACGCCGTTCCCAACATCATCTTCCCAGCTGAATCCAAAGCAATATTCTTCCAAGGGCCATGCTGTGCACCAAAATAAAACCCAAAGAAAACCTCCCACTGGCATCCAGTGCAAGCACCAAAATGATAGTTTAATACAACACAGCTACAAACACGCAAGCAGAAGTGACCTAGAGTAATACAATCCCAGAAATCCAGCTTGGTGTGAACACTGTGAACGGAAACGTGTGTTTGTAAGCACAAGAACAACGGGTTAAATGAATGGTCTGTCTTGGTAACAAAGGACACTGTTCCCAGGTGAAAGCTGAGGAGGGTGTCAAGCACTGAGGGCAGCGGACTGGTAAGAGTCCAACACAGACAAGTTACAGTAGAAGACCCCGTGTCCTAACACTAGAGAATGACAAGTTTGCAGAATATCACACACCGTTTTTCTGTTAGCCCAAGAGGACAGCAGACTACAGATGTGTATTTCAAACATAGTTCCAAACAAGGGAAAACAAAATGTGCAGCAATATGGGCTATGATTTATGGAAGCTTAAGCGCGATTCAGAGGCAAAAATCCACCTCATAACAGCCAGCAACTTCTAAAGGACACAACTAAGCTGTCACCATCAATCAGAGGAACCCCAGAGATGCAGTGAGGGGCTGGCACCCTCTCTACTGCCCACAGATGATCCAGGTAAGATCACTCATTCTGATAACTCTTCGGCATTTGCAAATACGTAAGTGTAAGTGACTGAAAGAAATCTAGGAAAGAATGAGTGTTCAGAGGCAGAGTCAACTTCTTTAGAGATCCTGTAAATAAATACTACCTACCACCTTCCACAGGCTCTTCTAATGAGTTTTACAGCACTTTTCCCTACACTTGTTTCTGAGCTACAAGGTACCAACTACTACTCCTATTTTATGAAGTTCTAATACTAATGTTCTTCACCTGGAATTCAGTCCTTCTCTCTGAATGCATTTGAAGAAGTCATCACCTCTCCCATTTTTTGCTCTAGTTGTACAAAAACATTTGCCTTTTAAAAATCTGTTTTGTCGGACTGAATTTGTAAGTCTGACCAGGGAAATGGAACAAGCAAGAGCAATTCCCCCCTGCCTCCAAACCCAGTGACCAGCATTGCACACACTGCCTTAAATAACGCCTGACACATTTCTGTCCCTAGTAAAAGTACTTCACCTGATGCACTGTAAGCATCCCGTTATCATTTGCCATACTGCCGTCACACCAACCACTTTACTGTACACCTGACAAATACATCTCAATCATCTGTTGCCTTCAGGACATGAATGCTAGCCTCTAGAAAAGTGTTTTCCTATTTCAGCTAAAAGAGCCTGTAAGAACAGAAATGGGGTGAAATATTTGAAGACTGCAAACAAGAATTTCAATTCTTCCCCAAGGGAGAACAGGATCTTCCTCCACAACGTAATGCCTCCCGGCTGTGTTACCTTCACAGTGGTCGCCGGTTTGCCTCTCGTCGCATTCTGGTAATTCTCAACATAACCCAGAAAAGCCTTCCTGTCAACCTCCCCGCTTACTTGTTCACAGCTTCTGTATCATTTCCTGCCTACATTAAACATCAAACAAAGCTCAACGTGAAACTAGATCTAATGCCCCAGTTAAAACCAGCTGAAATAAGTTATTGAAGAGGCATTAAGTTTGCTCAACACTTTCTACCTTTGATAAAACCATATTTCATTTGATCACACTTCTATCCACTCTTTCACAACATTTTCACTGTCTTTAATTTTGATTTTTTTCAAAATCCAAGATTGTGCATAATATTAAGATCAAACTAAGAGGTTGCTAGAAGTGTGTGTTCACCCTGTAAGCCTCTAAGCCCTTTCCTGCATTTTCTACATTTTCTTCTCTTGCCCAGAGGAGCTCTGGCTGCCCCCTCCCTGGCAGTGTTCAAGGCCAAGTTGGACAGGGCTTCAAGCAACCTGGTCTGGTGGAATGTGCCCCTGTCCATGGCAGGGGGGTTGGGACTGGATGATCTATAAGGTCCCTTCCAACCCAAACCATTCTGTGATTCTGCGATTCATCTCGAATAGAAACTCAGAGCAATTTGACACCTTCCTAACCCTTCAATCATTCCATTTCATAATGCAGACTATTTCTCTAATTAATTTTCTGCATTTCTCAAGGTTTGCTATTAAATCCCAACCTCATCTTTCATCTGTTTTGCAAATTAACAAATCATATCTGCTTGTAATCACTCAACCCAAGATCCCGTTTTGAAATCAGCTCGTCTACAAGATGTTTGCATCTCCAAAATAATACCTTGCACCATCAGTCAAAATGGCCCAGTCTTGATCTCTTTCTCCAAAGCCTACAAACTTTGCTTTAGTGTTTTCACAGCTATCCATCCCACAGCCTTGGCTAAATGGCTTTCAAAAAATTTAGTTCCAAATTTTCAGAAATTCATAATGGCTTTGCCCCTAAAACTGCTAAGTTTCAGTTCAAAGTAACTGCAACCTTTGAGATAATATTTTATTTGGTTTGCAGAAATTACCTCAATCATGTTCTCACAGGTCCATGTGTTCCTACGTCTCCTCAGAGCATCAAGTCTTCAAGCTCATTCTACCAGCTTTTCCAACTGATATGAATTATCCAACTTAAATCTCACCAATTGAATTGTACTGAAATACTTTGAACAATTAGCTAATATGATCTTTAACGGCATGGAAATTGCTATCACATCAGGAACGCGTTCAGTTTTTCCCAATAACTGAGTGGCACAGGTTGGTAAAAGCCGCTTCTCTTCAGCAACTCACCTGTAGAATTCTCTGCAGGATTGAAGGAAGAGCAATAAATGCAGCCATGTTGTTCAGCACTTGCATTGTCAAACTCTTCAAAGCTGAAATATCAAACAAAAGCCACCAGCAGTTCATTAGGACTCAAGGAGTGAGGAGAGAGCAATCTTTCAGATTAAAAGAGTTTTATTTCAATTCATGCTTTCTAGTTTGAATGTGGCTTTTGTATTCTTTCTTCTGCACGTTTTGCACTAAGCACATGCAGCTTTTTGTATCAGAAAGCATATTTAAAAGTTTTCCATATCACGATGTCTCCCTCTTCCCCTCCCACACCCTACCTACAGTAAATGCTCACATTTTGAGACTTACTTTGTAGCACTGCCATTCAGTTTTCCTACTGCGACCAAGAATCCATTTGGATGCCTTGTCCATGTTACAGCGTCATAGACTCTAAAACTTCCTAGCATTAACCTTTGCATGAAACTTGTTCCTCAAGCCCCAGTTCCCCCAAGTAAGAGCCCATACTGAGATATGCACAGACCCAGCAATTCAGCTGCTTTGTGAGGATAATTAGCTAGCTAGAGCAGTTTGGGAAGCATGCACATTAGGAATGAAAACAAAATAGTTCTGCAGGATCCAAGCGTATTATCCTCTCATCATTCCTGGTACCACTTCATATGATTACTTATCTGCAGGCATCAGCTCCCAAAAATGGATAATCTAGGCGACATTCTGAATTTTAGAGGAAAAGATGAGTTGAGAAAAGAGAGGTGATTTTTATTTCTGGGTTACTGATCTCTGCAAGACTATCCCCAGGAGTCCAGATACAGCCAACGCTCACTGGAAGGAAGGAAATAGATGGAGGACGGACAGCATGATCACCATCATGCTTACTTGTAATACGTTGTGATCCTTAACCACACACAACTATAATCTCTGTGGAGCACAGAGCTGGAATGGAACAAAAGACATTATTCTGTCCCAAGACCACAATATCTAAGCCCCTTTTAACTAGTGTTAAGTCTCCCATAAAGGGAGGCTTTTCAAGATGTGCTGCTGACACCCACAACAGATTCAGGGCACTAGAACCAAAGTAGAGAATTTAGCTGGTGTATTCACATCCTACTGAATTTATATACAGTAGACAGGTGCAGGGATAAGTATATAAAAAGGCTGGGTGTGGAAGATGACCGTGTATTACATCAGAAGTTCCCAAAGTGCAGACTGCAACCTACAGCCTAGCAAGCCTTTGTACACACTTGTGCACCTTGGCTTTTTCATAGAGACCATCCTCAGTCGGAATCAGCTTATGAGCAGAACCTGTGGTCCACTCAGGACTAAAAAAACGATCTGACAGCTGCAGCCCACCAAACAACCAGGCAGAACTCCATCCCACAGCCAGTGCAGTTCAGATCTACCGCAGGAGCAGCGAATTCAGGAACTGAGTATCAAAACTGCTTTTCTTCTATTCGTTCAGTAGAGGAGGAGAGACAGCACACAGACTTTGATTAGTATTTGGGGTCACAAAGGCCGAAATACTTACATTCGGAGTATCGACACTGTGAAGAGCCACATAATTTCTGTGGGGACATCATAGCCTCCAGCAGGGGAAACCAGAGGGCCTGAAATAATGGAATTCAAGGAAAAAAACCAGTAAGAAAATGGCATTACTAAAAATGAGCTGTGGCTAATGCCAGAGTCCATTTCTAAAGACTCACTTCCACATTCCGAAGAAGAGAACTACATTTCTCATGACTGCAGGGAACAGAACAAACTTGTTGAAATAACCTCAAATCAAAGCACTTAGGGACCTGCTTTCAGTCTAGATGGCTGATATTTTAGAGTAAGACACTATTTCACTGGAGTCTGAGCACAGAAGACCTTTGGCTCCTGTTTCTCCCTCTTCTCTATTCTCATCTATTTCTTTACTGGAATTGTGACAACATAAGAAACGCACTTTGACTCTGTTCAGTCCCCAGCCACTTCTCCACGTGAGATGCAAGCACCCTGGTGTGGAAACTGCCTACATAATGGGTAGCACAGTAAATGGATCCCAGCTAGAAAGGGGCATTGCATTTCTTGTGGCAGTATAAGGGAGTTGTGAAAATTTGCATAATATTATATTGGGGAAGCCGGTCCTTCACTTGGTGACCAGAGTCAAACCTTACTTGGGCATCAAGAAAGCAATTCCAGCAGGTGGGACAGGACCCAGAGTGAGAGCAAACACCGACTCAGACCTATCCAGTTAGGCAGGGGGGCCATAGGCACTCCGGGTGTGCACGCAGACACCTCTTCAGTGAAACACAGCAGCTATCTGTTGCACAATAAAATCATTTAAGAGAAGAAACTGAGCACGTCGCCTCATACACTGGACAGCGCTTGGAAGAAATTACAGAATTCTTGACTTCCAGACATGCCACCTCTTCAGACACAGGAACAACATTCTCAGTTTTGAGTTCAGTTACACAAGTTATGCATAATCCCAGGAGTCAAGATGCCTTCCATGTCACTGACGTTAGCAAAATGGAAATGCAACCTCAGCACGAGGAGACAGGCAAACCCAGTTCTCTCTGAAAGAGCTCAGGCAAGCTGTATTGTCTCCACCCCTCAAAGACCAGGCTGACATGCAATTCAGGATTTGTGAACATATTCAGGACAGCAATATTCTGCAGCCACAATGACAGCAGCATCAGCTTTGTGCCACCACAAACTTTACTACGCCTTCTTTAGTGTCTGACTGACATTCAAGCCAAAATTTCAACTGAAGCTAAAAATGGGGGAAAGGATGTTTCCCCACTGCTGACAGGACTCATTCTTCACCCTTATAAGGGGGCATTTCTCTCTTGTGGGTTTAAAACCTGATCCACTGCAAGAAGAACACAAGGCAGAGGAAAACAGTGACTGCCTGAGACATATCGGTATCCAATAGATGGGGAAAAGAAGCAGCATGTGTAGAGAAAGTTTCAGGAGACATGGAGGCCTTTGTTGATTTTAGTGAATACATCTTTTTATTACCTTACCTCTCGCTGTTGCTGGTCTAAACTGTGTGAATTTCTCTGGCAAAGGGCAATTGTTTTCATTAAGGTATCTTCAATGTTTTCTAGCAAGGGGACTTCAGCTGAGCCTAAGTTTTTTGGGGGAGGAAAAATTGCAGTTATAAAAATGATTAGATATGTTAAATCCCAATCATTCTGCAAAATAAAATCATGCTGTTCATTGAACATCTGTTCACTACTGTAGCAACTAAGTTAGAAAGACAGGTCCTGATTTCTGGCACTTTTCCTGAATTGCACAGTATTGGGCATATAAAACATTTCACGTAATCGAATAAGGAAGCCCTTAGCTGTGGTTTAGGATACAATCAAGTAACAAAATACAGACACTGCATTTAATTAGGTGTCCATGAGCCCTTGGGCTAGTGAACAGTGCACCTGCGCATATACTCATTTACTGTAGGCAGAACATTCTAACTTCTCTGAGAAATTTACTTCAAAAAAAGCTACTCACAGATGTTTCTCATCATTGTTCATATAGAATGCCTTCTAAAACTCAGTAATGAGTTTGAATGGATTCTAACATAGGAGACATGTCTGGTAAGGCAGTAAGAGTATCAGTCATAATCAAAAAAGCTAATGGGGCAGCTGACCACACACACAAAACCAACATCCATCACGGCTTGTTCTAGATCTCTAGCAAGAACAGAGTAACAGCGTAAGGAAGTGTCATCAGAATAACTACCACAGCCATATGAATATAAATTAAAAGAATATCACTCCAATACCTAGAAACCTGAAATAGGATCTCATAATGCCAGGTGTCAGACAGATAGACTTTATATTTTTGTGTTTCTCTTTTTAATAGAAAATGGAATTTAGCTTGATAACTCTTACTTTCATCATCTTGTGTAAGCATCAGCAACTTGCTCTGCAATCGCTGAAACAAAAGAGAGAACTCAGAACAGCAAACCCGCAGAATATTGACAGAAGTGGTTTTAAAAGGTATGGCTACAAAGGCTCACCCTCATTTTCTTCCCAAAATGACTAACATAGCATAAATGTCTTTCCAAACAGGGAAAGGAAAACAGGAGCTGAAAAATTATTCTTAAGAAAAACAAATTTCAGCATCTATTATCTACTAGATGTTTGAAAACGGTCTTCAAAACATGCCAGAAAAACATACTGATCTGCTGAGTCTGCAGACAACTCAAGATATCGTTATTTGACAGAAGGTAAATGCTTCTAGGGATTCTAGTGTGAAACAAATTGAGAAGCAATGACAATATTAAACCTTAGCATGTGCTGTGGCCAAAATGCCACATTCAGGATTTCAGTGCACTGTACCTCCAGCATAACCAGAAAGGCACCATGGATATCTCCCTTCTTCTCCAGTAAATATGAAGAAGCTTCATGGAGCTGATGTTTCTGGGTTATCTGAGTTAAAAGACAACAAAAAGGTAAATGTCTATCTTAAAAAATCCGCTAGTGTTTGCTTACTCCACAACACAATAATGACCAGATGGTCGGAAAGGATTGTGTCTCCTTGTGTTCACAGGCACGTTACCCAGTCTGAGCACTCCTACTTCCCCCCACCAGCTATACTGTGTTTATTTCTCAACTTGTACTACTGCCACCAGCAGCACTAAAACTAAAAAAAAAAACCAAAACAACACTAAATAAACCCAACTAGAAATCAAGATCAAGGACAGATTATTGTTAAAGTTTTCATAAAGGCAAGAAACAGTCGGTCTCCCAATGCTAGTCCAATTTTGGTATCATTGCTTTCCAAAAACCCCAGGCCCATGATTTCATACACCTTCAACATATTAATCAACATTAACACAGCCAATCCACATTCTGCAGTTATTCAGTAGCTGTGGTGCACTAATGGCCTCTTCTTATTAGCCCTGAGACTAAATTCAGAATCAGTATATTAAATATAGCTAACCATGCTGCAGGAGAGCAGTTCAGCACCTCAAGGGGACAAACAGTGTAGGAAATGGATTGGAAGAGTATCCAGGAATGAATCCACAACCTAGGCTAAAGTACTTTTACAGTACTTTAAAGAGGCAGGAGCCGATCTGCATGCTTCCCCTAGCCCCTGTCCTTACACGTGTCTTTCCTACCTGGATGGTTTCTTCCAGTCTGCAGTATTCCAGAACCTTAAGCGTCTCCAAAACCTGGTCTGGGCTGTACTGACAGAGAAGCTCAACGAACTGCTCAGTAATGCAGGGCGATAGGTGTATCAGGTCTTGGTTAATGCCTTCTCTGGAATAAAAAAGGCACAGGAGACTCAAGTTAAATTCTAGCCCACCCGTTTGGCTGGAAATAAGTTTCTTACTCAATTTTGTGTTGTCTTTTATCCTTAATTCAGCAGTAATCTGCTCTTTTAAGAGACAAATTATGCTGTTTCTACTAGCTACTGGTGCTGGAGGTCTGTTAGCAGGCATTTCATTTGTTCCACAACATGTTCTACTGATGCCTCAGTATAAATTAGACTACCAAAGACCCCTGCGAAGAGGGATTCCACCAGACAGCTCTTCAGCAATTCTATGGCAAAGAGGCACAACGAACTCCCCTAATTTCTTCAGTGAAACCTTATGGTCTCCAACTGATCTATTTAGATGCTGATCATCTATTTGTCCAACAGACTTTCTCTGCACATGTTTGAAGAAAAAATTTGTTGCTTTTTTGTTGCTTTTTGCTTATTGCTCCTGAAATTCTTCTTTGATCTGCCTTTTAACGTTTCATCTGCTAGAATATGATCCCTTTTATTACCTCATTGAGGTATGACTTCATCCTTCTTTTAGGGAAGCATCCTCATTTTTATTTAGTTGTTCTTCTCAGACAGAACAAAACTGGTGAATTCGGTGCTGCTCTTGCAGAGGCAATAACTCTGTGCACTTTATGGTCATTGATAGAGCAGATCACCAGCTGTAAGGTTTTGAACTAGACCCTGCATATTGTTAAGCCAAAGGCTGCATCCTCTCTCAAGGGTTTTGCAAGCAGCTGCACTACAGAACCACATTCAGCTGGAACTAAAGATATCTGCCTCATCTCCCAGCACAGGATCTGCTCAGTCAGCGCAGGCAGATGAAGTCTCCAGCCTCTGCCGTGCTTCCTGCCCCTGTGATCTCCCTGACCTGTCACAAGCAGCACTGCCACGATGGGCAGGCACTCAGCAGCACAGACCTGACACTCTTCTGTTCTGGTTAGGGCTGTGGATAGTGCTGTCTGGCCTGAGCCATTCAGGAGGCCAAACTAGGGCTTGCCTTCTGAGTCTAACCAAGGTAATTTCTGCAGGTGAAGCTCAGAGTACAGTTAAACTCATTTAATAAAGATGCCCCTGTAAAAAGACTTCTCCAGTTCCTTCACAGCAGCAGCTGCTGGCACTGCAGTGGTTCATGCCGTGGCCATTTTCTAATATCTTTGCTCATTATTAAGTAAACTCCTAACGCTGGGAAAACAGCACAGAGAACAGAAATGCGTGCAGCACCCATTACTGTCCCCGTGTCCCAATTGTTTTATACCGATCTCATTTTTAAAAAGAGCAACATGAAGGAAGAGATTTCAAAGAGTTAACATGGAAAGGATGATACTCTCCTAGAGAGAGTAACAGCACCTGCAGCCTTTCAAAATGAACAGCAGTTCACCACCACTGTAGGTTAAACTTCATGTGGCAGTTCTTAGATTGATGCATCATGCAAAGAAACGGCAGAAGTTTATCCTGTCTAGGAAACAGGGCTCTTAAACCTGTTCTGAAGCTCCTGCTAGAAAAGAAAACAGATCAGGGCATGTATTTAGTTTTGTTACTTTTCTGAACTGACATCCCTTGTCAGCAGAAGATAAGGTGATGTGCAAACCCTACAGCCATGGGATGAAAAAGGTCTGATATACAATATGATCCTATATTTCTTGGCAGCTACAAGCGCTAACAGGATTATTAGCATCCAAGAAAGACCAGGAGAATGCTGTGCCCCTAGCAAACCAAAAGAAGCTTACTGTGATTACAATGTCAGTCACTTGATTATAAACGATATTTGCCTAGAAATGAAAGCCTCACAGAGGTACTGATGACAGTGTTCAAAGTATGGACATCCTTGTACAAAAATTGGTATCCAAACTATTGTGTTCTGACATCAAATAAAGAAGGGACTCTTGAAGGACCAAACAAGAGGCCTAAATTCTGGCCTCCTGCATTCCTCATCCGCTCTTCCCACAACATATACCCTATAAACTCTCCCAGTGCCTGTAAGGGAGGGAGTGTTCTACTCTTTCTGCGACTAGACTAAAATAAAGCAGCACTTTCTATCTAAAATTATCTCTGTCTACCAAAATCAGAAAAAAGGCAAGTCATACATTTTTCGTACAAGAACAAACTTCTAGTCTGGAAATGACTCTGGCACCTAGCAGTCATGACTTCATGAGCAAGCTGACCTTTTCCTTAACCATTTCACTCAAGAAATGCAGAGAAGAGAGAATGGAAAGAAAGCTGGAGTTCGATAACGTTAAAAAGTAAGCAATAGTCTTGAAACTTGCAGGTCCTGTTCAGCTCAAAGTGATTATGTTCATCTTTAATACAATCCTGCCAAACATCTCCCCTGCCATACTCCACGTGCTCTTTCCTCAAAGGAAGAGATAATCACTGGTTTCTCACAAAACCTGGCACAAGTGAACCTTGCAAGTGTCACAGACAGCTGGTCACTGAGAAAAGCCATTGTAACAGAACCTAAAAGTTTAGGTGTCTGTTAAAACATTTATAAACGCAGAACACTGTATTGCTAAATAAGTTAATATTGTTGGTATAATACACAAACACTTACTGCAAACAGACATGCTTCACTGCGTTGTTTTTTTAAGAGGAAAAAACCTTAAGAGTTTAAAATAGAAAGGTAGCAAAGGCTGTGATTAATGAGCTGAGCAATACACACTACATTCTCCGCTTTCTGTGGCTGCTTGTAAGGCACAAACATACGGACATTTGGTTTTAATTTCCCCAGGCAATTTCTGTTAACCCTGTTTCCTCCCTGCCCCCTTCCACCTCCTTTAAAATAAATCTCTAGCTAAATTAAATGGGCCAAATTAATCCCTAATGCAATTCCACCAACTAGAATAGTTACACTAGCATGATGAGTCTTGTCCCCATATGATAAAGCGATCATTCGTATTTGAGACATTAAAAGCTCATCTACTGCTCGAAGAGTATTTTAATAAGAATTTTGTTCAAAAAAGTATATAAACAATCAGATGACTGAAGAGACAGATGTTTTCAGAAGAACCTAATCACTATTTTATGTATAGATATACTATAAAGTAGAGATGTATCTGCAGATTAGCTCTTGCATAGCAAGATTTCTCCCTCCTTCCCCACCTCTCTCAGGATACAGTTCAGTTCATTCCAATAGGTCTTAGAAGCAGACATCCTCACAGCATGGAAACCAGACCACAGGACCTTCAGTGTTATTAAAAAAAAAAAAAACCCTCCAGCAATCTAGGATCTCTACAGAACACTTCTTACTGACAACACAGTTTAATAATGATAGGTTAAACCCTGGGCTTCCAGAGCTTCTGCTTTACGGTCAGTCACTGCCACATGTGAATCCAAAGTATTTAGTAGTATTTTGTTCATTTTCCTGTATAACCGTCCCACTTCTCTTTTGCTTATTGAGTATTCCAGCAACTGCAATCTAGTCAGTATGCAGTTCATCTCCATTACTTGGGGTGCTGAACACCTTACTGCAATGCAGAGAATGAGTGGACTTTGGAACAGAGAGGGAAAAGGAACTGTCCATAAGCTTTCCCGAGACACACACAGCACGACGAGACAAGCCATGTGGGCTAACGCTGAACACCAGCCTCGAAGGGAAAAGCAGAGACCTTTTGGAAAATCAGATAGAGAAAGTTGGTTCCTATTACTGGTTTGAACACATCACAAGTCGCTTTTGATTAAAGATAAACACAGGAGAAATGGTTGTATTTAGCTCTAATTATGGTAGAGCTAAATTAGATATGTTTATTACTCGGAGATTATGGAAGCCACTCTATGCATAAGATTAAAATCCAGGTTAATTACTACCTTCATTGGGTCTCACTTGCTGCAAGTGATATCACAGCATAAACTAAGTCCTACTTAACATCCACCTGGGTATCACTGCTGCCTAACTATTAAAAAAAAATCTTTTAAATTATTTATTTATTAACCAAGTAATCTAATTTCTCTCCTACAAAACCCAACCAATATATTTTCTTGGCAAAATGCTGATTTTGTTTTCATTTTTAAGGAACACCATAGGTGTGGAAGTTAACACCTTCCATAGAAACAGGACTGTAAAACTTCAGGAAAGAACAAAACATGTCTTTTTTTTATTTTACTTCCTAACAAAATCCAAAAAGTGATTAATTCCAGGTTCTAGCTTCCAAAGCATGCTTTTTATTCCACTTCAACTAGAACTGAAACATTGACACTTGAATTTAGATAATATTGACCTTTTCCTACTACTCCTCCTCCTCATAAAGCACAACAAATTTGTAGCTAATTGACAAAACAAGATCTCTCTTTCAATTGCATTAACAATTGCTTGAAGGTAATTGAAGCTGTGCATATATAAATACCTTACAAAATAAATCAATGAAATCAAGGTCTTGTAGCATTTGAAATTGATTCAGCAGAAAAGAGAACACTCAGTGCTGAAACAGTGAAAGAACAGGAGCAGATGGAGCAAGCAAGTAGTTAAAGAGAAGTTTGCAGTGAAATACAGCAACAATTCTGAAATAAGATAGAAACAAAAAATGCCAATAGACCGAAACGTTTTCTTATTTACGTTAAAACTTTGGCACCTCGGTCAAGTAATCAAGCTGGTGGGTTGAGAACAGAAGAAATGGCCATTTCAGTCGCAGGGTAACCATTTCACAGCTTTCTTAAAGAAGCTGCTACAGCAACCCCCAAAATCCCAGCAGCGTGGAGGCGGCGTCACATTGCACGTACTGGAACCCACACCAGCTCCCGGTTAGGAAGCCAGCATGGGCTCTGCTTAGGGATACTCCCCAGAACACTGTTATTTTGGGCCTATCCTTCTCAACTTTGGGCAGTTTGAAGAGCAAATCACCTTTTCCAAGCCCTAAACTTGGCTACAGGCTGAGTATCGATACACTGCTTGAAAGGAATTTATTTTAAGCCATGTTTTCAAGCTGTAGTTTGCAAACCGTCTCATTTTCTTACATACCTTGGATCAAGGAGACTCCTCAGAAACTGGAAGAGTAAGAACTGGTCCTGTACAACAAGAGAAGACAGAGTACTACTGTTTTAAATACTGTGCTGTAAACCAGTGATTCCTGAACTATAGCCATTGAAGAAAATACTGCTCATGGCTGGTGACTGCTGAAGAAGCTGGTTTGGGCATTTGCCTTGAGAACAGAATACTCAGAGGATGCGCCTGCTGGCAACAGCTCTGTCTGATCTCCAAGTGCAAGCCACACTGAACTCCAGACTGAAAACTGTGTTTTCAAGTGATGCAACCAGCACCTCAGAGATCTTACATTTTTATGGCCAGGACTCTACAAAGAGGCCAAAACCAGCAACAACTTACTATTACTCTGAGCAATCATTTCTTACAAGAATGGCAACCCCACAGTCAAGTAGCACCAACGTCAGTTAAGTTGGACACTTTACCTGGAGGTTTGCAATGATGCTCTCAATCTGCTCACTGAAGTGAATGGCTACCAAGTCGGCTGCTTTACACGGGCTCAGCAACAGCAGCTCCTTCCGAGAGGGAAACACAATAAAAATAATTACTTTTCATTTCATAGGCAATATAATTATGCAGTTTCACTGAGTCCATTCATACTGTAGCTGCATCTTTGCCTAGATCAAAGCTGTAAAATAATGAATACCATCGCACAAAAACGTGATTTTGAAATAAATTAGAAGGGTAGTTTGTAAAAGGGCATTTTTGAAAGTCGATGATTTTACTACACAACAGGCCTTGCAAGAATGCAAAACTTTTCACACCCAGTGAGACCACATCTCAGTCCTAAGGCAAGGAAATTATTCATCAGATTTTCTGCAACTGCCTTTCACCCCCTGCCAACAAGACCAGCTAGTGCCAACTAGGAGCCAGCAGCAGAGAGGAAACAAAGCCCTCAATGGACCCTAGCGCATTTCTCAGTCAAACAGAAACAGTGTTTAACCGGCCTGAACCGAACCAAACCAGAGGTTTAAAAGCATGTTATCTGTAACTGGTACCAGTCCAGACCTGAAAATACCTGAATAATTTCTTTATTGTAATAAAAGGAAAAAATTCTTTACATTGCCTGTGAGTTTGCATCCTGTCAACCTTGATTTAAAAGGTTTCATATCTTACAAGTTTACACAACCCAGAACATGCGGGTTTTTTTGCTCCTAATGCTTCCAAGTGTACCCATGCTTCCAGACAAATGAGAAGCAACTGCTACAAACCAATATCGGGTACCTGGCAGCCCTTCCCAAAAGTCCCTGCTAAGCCGACGAAGGAGACAACATTGCTTTACTAAACAAAACTAATTGTTATAGCAGTAAAGAAAGAAAAATTTCATAAACACACATCTGGAAGAAAAAAAAAAGTCTGAAAAAGTTACTTAGCACTAGCTTGGTCTCCAGACAGATGCAGCAGCCACCAAATTCAGCCAATGCCAGGAGCAGACCAGTGCAGAGGGAAGATAGGAAGTTACAAGGAAGAGCGTGACTACTCCACTAGCTCTTTCAAGAAGAGCTATCATAGAAGATGCATTCTGTGAGGTTCTCAAATCAAAATTTCCCTACCACATTCTACATAAAGCAGCTTTGTGGTGCTCCACCCCACAGCTTTACTGCAAGAACCACATCTCTTAGTTGCTTCCCCAGCGCTCAGGAGCGCAACCCCTTCATCTCACAAGCCCAGGCAATCCAAATGGCCCAGAAGATCTTAACCACAGCAGTGCAGAAGAATGCAGAAAGGCTGTAGTGTGACTGCCTTCACTTGTTTCTCTCTGTGGACAAACCCTCCCTGGGAGTCTTCAGGACTGCTGAAGATAGGACTGACTAGCTGGAGGGAGATGGGCTCAGCCTCCCTGTAACTGACTGCAGCTCTTGAATCAGTGCGACCTTCACAGCCTACCCCCAAGCAAAAAGTCTGGCTTGGCTTGGGTTTTCATCCTTTCTCACGTCTCAGTGACTTGCAAACATGGTGCTACTTAGGCAGACAGCCCCTAAGGAGACAGTACTGACACAAGGCACATGGGTTTGAGGACAGAAAGTGACCACCGCAAACAGCACCAGGACTGAAGAGAAGCCTTAGGCTTTATTTTCAGGATAAACATCAAGGAACAACAGCTGTGTAGGACGATGGAGAAAATAATAAGCAGCACTGATCACAAACCCCACTCTATCTTGTGGTCACCAGGAAAGCTTCTCTAGACACTGCTAGTTTCAACTGAAAAGGCTGGTTTGCTACTTTCATACTTCAGCAGATAAAAGGATAGTTGTTCAAAGACCTGAAAACCCAGCACCACCCTAATAAATTGTTATTTACTATTTTCAGTCTTCTGAGCATCTGAGAGCAGGATTAATACAATGGAAAAGAACAAAAGCCCACAGCAGCCAATAAGCTGCTAAGCCACGTGAAACCGTAAATACTGTTCACCAGTCCCAGGAAATAGAAGATGCTGGAAGGAAAGAGAGAGTTATGTCCGTGACAGCACCCAGGAAAGGCGACGTACAGAACCAACCCTCTGTCCAGCAGCTTTTTGGAAGCAGCTGACAAAAGCATAGGAAAAAGCAGCTGGCCGTTATCTACAAGGCTGGTGGAACAGTGCAGGAAACCCTGTTTTTAAGGATGGCCACAGACAAGTTGAGAGAAATATTTTCTGTTGTTTGCCAGCTTCAGAAAAGTATGCAGCTCTGACAAGTTGGGCACCAGGTACTTCTGACACTGTACAATAATCAAGAAGTGGTTCCAGACTGAGAAAACAAACCCAAACAACTCAATATGAAAAGCTGGCTGTCTTAGCCTACGACAAGCTTATCAAATTCAGTAAAACACGATAAGAAACATCAGGAAGGGCAATCCAGGACGTTTCTGACTTGTCCCGAGACACCCATGCATGGAACAGCAATTGTAAAGGCCTCAGGCTAAAGAGGCCCAGCAAGGAGACCCACCTCTGATTTGATAAAGACACAGAATAAGGCTTACAGAGGCAGGCTGACTCACTCCTAATGCCAAACAATTTGGGCTGTATGTACCATACAAGCAGAGACAAGGGATGCAGTAGAAGCAGAACAAAGCAGATGCAAGGAAGCAGCACAACAGACAGCAGTTTGCTCCACTTGGAAAGCCCAGCATGGAACCCCAGTTGCTCCGATAAGGCAGTAATGAGCCAGTCCCACTCAGTCACCCCACAACCATCACCCCAACAATTCCCACAGGATCTGAAAGTGCATCTGGAGAGCGGATGCAAGCTCAGCAAGCTGCATGTCATACAGCTGGATTCACAGGACTTCTTTGTATATTGTCTTTTGAATCATTTTCCCCTCTTGGTCCATTTTCTCATTACTCACACACTACTTGCAGATGCTGGTAGAGACTAAAAGTATTCTGTATCTTTCAAATGTACCTAGTACTTTTTTGCCCACCTCACAGCATACGGAATTCTGTGGCCGTTTTCTGCAAGTAAATGACTGCTGCTTTTACAGACACAGTTATTTTCCTGGCTTCTCTCCAGATCACCCTGGAGGGACACCATTTTATAGGAACTAGGTATCTTATGGATTCCTCATGTCTATTGACTGGACAACTATTTCAGATACACTTCCATCCCCTGAAGCAAACAGAGGTTGAATAGATGGGAAAAATTATTAGCTAGAGAAGTCTAGCAACAGCCTGTCCCTTACAGTAGAAGTCATGACCCCATCCTCCCACAGGTTAGAAGTGCCAGGGTACCAAGGCTGAATGTTATTATCATTGTAAGATGAGGAATTTGATACCACAGACTGTAAGGTCAGTGATGTCAGTGTCTTGACCTTGCTGCTGCTGCACGCTCAGGAGACGAAAGACTTGCTAATGGACCCCTTCCCTGCTACACAGCACTCACTAGCCATCATCTCTTGATGAGGTCCCGTTATCCAAAGAGCAGTGCTTGAAGCCAGGGAGCCAAAGAAGCCAGCCTGAATCTAGGAGATGCACCTATAGTAACATGTGAGACTACTAAACCCTGAAGTCAGGGCTTTCTAAACAGCTGGGATTCGACATTGTGACACTTCTGCTTACAGAAGAGCACTAGGCAGATCCACAGGAGTCAGCAGTAGCTGAGGTACCATGGGTTTAGGATACACTGTACCTCTATATGTTCCAAAGCTTTCTGCCACACTGACTGCTTTTCTTCAGCGCTGTAGCCAGGCATGGACAGGATGTTGTGAATATAGTTGAAAACTTCTTCCTGCAAGGCATAAAACCATAAATGGCACAGTATGTTCTGCAGCACCGCTAACAGCATTGCATTTTGGTAAGGGAGAGCATTTTAAACAGTCTTAGGATGACCTCAGGGCTAGTCCTCTCAGCAAGTCAGGGTAAGTTATCTCAGGCAAGATTATATGTCCCTAAATAGTTCCTGAAGAATTGCCAGGAAAAAAAGCCAAGAAGAACAGAATTGATGCTAAATGTGTTAAGCATTGAGGTCAAAGAGAATTGTTCTTCCACTATTAGAAATGTCCCCCTCTTGCTCACAGGGAAAAAGGCCAGGACATCACACTCTAGCTAGGAGCACAGGCAGAGAAGAGAATGCTCCACCAGAGGGTAGGTCAGTTTTCCCAGCACATTCCTGAACTCCTCTTCGACATTAGCCTCTCCCCCAGGTCCTCCCGCACTGTCCTCAGCTCAGATGCTCTCCTGTGCGATGTTTTTTAACCATCTCACTATCACAGCCTATCTCTTCTGACTCCTCCACCCACACAACTTTCAGCATAGTGGTCTCACGAGAAGCTGGGGAGATCACATTTGCCAGACACTCCTCCCAACTTCTGTTCAAAAGCTGTGGCAGATATGCAACTTACAGACATGCAGAAGCTAACTGCAAAGAGACAGTAAGGGTAGAGACACTCCGTCCAGGGGGAGAAAAGTGGGGACTGACGGCAGAAACCAAGAAGTATTGCAGTCAGCAACATTTGCAATAAATCCCACCTTGCACTCATTGTTTAAATTTAAAAAGAAACCAAAAACTCTGAAGCTTTAAAGAAAAAACCTCCTCTTAAACACAAACATAAAAAGCCTTGCCTATAACTAAGAGAACTCAACTGTGAAGGAGGACGCTTTTTAAGATACAGAAGTACGACAGAAGAGCAGGGTGGTTGTGCCCATTCACACTCTGGCCAGCAGGACAGGCTGCACCTGCTAGGAGGAAGAAAGGCCAGAAGCACCAGATTTACTCACCTTTCTCACTGGATCACGCAGGTAACAGCCAATTATTTTATCATAGCGAAGCTCTCGTTCATACATGAACTCGCAAATCTGGTAACTAAAATGAAAAATACTTTCCACATTAGGAAAACCACACTCACTCAGCTGAGTCAGCAGAATAGAAGTAGGTAGCTCAGATCCAGCACACTTTGTCAGCACTCAAAAGAAAATACATTACATTTTACAAAAAGCATTTGGAAGTATCTGACATTAAGGTTTTCAGCACACAGGTTGGGTGGCTCCAGTTTACATATGCCATTTGGTATCAGCCACAGGCCAATCAACCGACCAACCTCCCTCTTTTTGGGAAGTTATCATACAGAACAGAGAAAAACAGAGTTAACTAAGGTGACAGGCAAGGGAGAGAGGAAAAAAATAATCCTTAAAGAAATCAGGTTTCAGAGGTTCTGCTGTTCATAGGTCATCTTCCTTATTTCCATAATACGCTAAGCTCTAAGCTAGGCCAATCCACAATACTAATTTGAAGAAATACGCTGAACGTGACTCAATAATGTGTTATGACACAGCTTCCTACCTTCAGATTTTAATTAACAACTTCAATATTTTGAGACTTTAGAAAAAAATAGATGCAACTGAGGCAAAACATATGAAAAGTCTGCTAAATAACATTATGCTATGGGTCTTTTAGTTCTGATGGAAGTGGCTGATCTGGTGGTTCTGGCTGTCAAGCTCTCTGAAAGAAGGAGAAAAAACGCATTTCTTGAGTCTGAAAAATTTCGTTGAGTAATTCCTTCTAGGACACACAGGAAAACAGGCACAGCATAGCCCACCACTGCACTTCTATCCCTCTGGTCCTTTGTAGTATGGTTTAATTCACATAACATCCAAATTCAAGGTTGGATGAAGATGCCCCTCCCCAGCTGACTCTGTTCAGGCACGACAGACTCTTTCTAGAAGTGTAAAGCATCTAAAGGAGATGGTGGAAATTTTTAGCCTTTCCAGATACTGTGTTTGCCTCTCCTACTCAATTCTAAAATGAGTACCATGGAGGTGGCTTCAGACCCCTTCATGCTTTTAAATCCACCTGTGGGTCTCACCCCAGCGAGTCATCTCCATCTGTCAGTGGCAGAGCATTCAAACATACAACCATACCCTTGAACAAAGCCTGGGCTCCAGGATAGGAAGGGCCAAAACTCATCAAGACCCACAGGGTTTCATGCTGAAGGGTTTCCACAGCTCTACCCACTCTTATCTTAACAATGCTTTCTGTAAGAACACCCAGCAGACTTAGGATAGAAAGCCTGGGACTAAATATAAACACATTAAATGAAGTATATGTGAATGCACAGGGGAAATAAACCCAAACACAGCCGCAAAGTAGGAACAAGAAACGTGGAAGAAAAAAGCTTTGGAGGAGAGTTAAAAGCAGTATTTATGTATCGTACACGGCAACTTACAATTCTGCTTTTTCTGCCATTTGGATAAGACGGTTCTCTTCAAACTGTACTATCCCTCCTGCCTGGAGCAATTCCAAAAGGACCTGCAGATATTGAAGGCCAGTTATTTATATTGCAGTGGCAGCTGGACAGCCAGTGCCATTCAAAAGTACTCTGTTCCTGCTCCATTAAACTTTGCATTAACACAGGGCGTATTTTACAGACTTTTTTAATTGATTGTCCAGTAACTATGAAGGTCATACACTTATCCAGGACTTTTCCTGCCTCTGCTCTTACTACTGTCAAACCTCTGCTGCAGGCAATGCTGGGACAGGATCCTCCTTCACTCCTGCTGTGCACAGCACTGCCTAATTCTTCCATGCTAGCCACCATTCCCTCACTAGGTGTCTGCTTTGGCATACGACCTTCAGCCAACATACGCTCCCAATGAGGCCGAGCTCTGCTCTACAGTCTGGTCACACCTGGTACTTACAGAAATGTTCCCTTGAAGGCTTTACCTGCTGCCTCTCCGAATGGCGGGAGTCATCATCCGGACTGCACAGAAATTCAAGGACCTGTGCAAGGGTGTAGAAGTTAGCCTGAGTTAAGCCTAGTTAGCAGAGCTGTTAGCATAAACCTAATAAGCAGCTTGTGAGCACCGATAACAGCAACAGCAAATCAGAACACAAAGGTGCAATTTGAAAGTACTACTCAGCTGTGAGGTAGTCTCTGCTTGGTCCTGTAACTAAGGACACTTAAGATTCCTGGAGCAACCAAGAACTGCTGAAAGACTCTAGGGAGGGAAACTCATGACTCTGCATCAGGATCTAGAACCAAACCTTGGGGAACCCAGGGAATATAGAACAACTCAGAGGACCCCATGACCCGGCCTTCAACCACAGGTTCACAGCTGGAACCACTGCGCTGTCCCTCCCAACTTCTCTCCTGGACTGTGCCAGCTCTCCCAGAAAAACAGGAAATTATGTAATTCATAAAATTTAATATATCTGTAATTACGGTGCTTAATCCAAATCCATTTAGCCTCCACAGGCTTCTTTGATCTTAAATTATGACAAAGGACATGTATTTTCTAACCTGTTTTTCACTAGTGTTCACATACCCATATTATCAAAGTGCAAGTGCTATAGCCATTGATGCTGCTGCCTCAGTCCCAAGAATTTCTGGGACTTAAACTGGGATGTAAACTTAACAAATGCTAGATTTAGGCATGCATTAGTGTATATCAGTTTATTTCAAACAGCAGAGAAGGATGGTGGCCATGCAAACTAGAAATTACCAGCTACGTATACAAACTCCATGAGCTCGCTAGTGTCATTTTTAGTTGGCATCCTTTATTTCCCTATCTTGGCATCTTCATACACGTAACAAGTGACAACAGAGACACCAACACACTCACTGGAGCTTAAACAGCTTGGTTCCTGCCCTTATGGGCCTTTGCTTTCCACCTCCTGACACACTAGTGGCCACAGGAATCTGCCATTCCATGGAGCAGGGCAGAGGCTGTTGCATCTCAACAGAACCCTACCCTATTTCGCACAGAATTCCAGCAGGAAAGCTGAAATATGGAGCTTACTGTGCTTCCGTGGTCTCTCCTACTCTGCTTATTTGAAACCACAACAAAGTCCCAGCAAGATGCTACCCGTTTTATAAATGCACCAGTCCTTCCACGATTGCTTCAGTGTAAAGCACTAGCCACGCTTTCTACAGTGCTGCACCCTGTTCAGAATTTTTTCCACCCCTCAAAGGAATACTTGCCTGGTCAAAAAGTGTCCTGTTCACAAACAATGTGTTGTTGGGCTTGGCGAGCTGACGGGCAAGGAAGGTAAAGAGACAGCCAACCTGCGATGGGGTGAAGTCAGAATTCTCTACCATGACCTGAGAAGCATTAGAGAGAAAAGGGAAAAATAAAACCACAAGTGATTGATTCTGCAGCTGCCTTTGGGACACTGCAACAGAAATCCCTGCACAGCCATCATGTCTCCTCCTACCTCAGCCATCTACACAACCTCCTGGTGACAGCCCATCCTGAAGGTCAAATGACAGACCGCCTTCCATGGCATTTAACTGTGTCACCTGACAACAGAGACAGTGGATGTGTCCTTGCTAAACCTCCTCTGTCCTAACGCTGAAGAGGCTTGACCTCTCTGCCATGTACTCAAGGGAAATATTCTTCCATGTCCCTGATTTTCAGGTGTGAGGGGGTTCCAAACCCCCACTTTATCTCCATCTCTGTAGTCTGTGCTGATCACTGGACATGGAACAGAGCTTGAGAGCAGAGATATGGTGCCACATGAGGAAAAAAGATAAAATTACTAATTATAGGAGAAAAAAAAATACATTTGACTTTAAACCCCAGGTGCTCACCACTTCAGTTGTGGTATGCAGAAGAACTCAGCAAATGACTAAGAAATGACTGCAGGTTTGGGGAAAAATCTATTTTCTCACATTAAATTAGCTGTTAGTCTATGAATATTTTGAGAAACTTGTGGCTGTGCTGACTTAACTTGAAATTACAGAAAAACAGAATATCTAAGAGTCACTAGAAAAGGGATTTGAAACCTGAGAAGCGCTTGTCAAGTGTCTGGCATATAAAAAATAAGCGTGATGTGTCCTGACTTGGTGTCTCGTGCTTCTAAAACAATCCTGAACTCTATGGGAAAGTGAAACGCCCCTGTTCGGAGACTCCCTCGCTAAAAGCAGTGGGTTTAGTTGGGAGGGAATCCATCACCTGAACAACTCTGTCAGCTAACATCTGAGAATTGCTCTAGCAAAGCCTGCAGAGCATCTCACAGTTTATCACCTCATCCAGTCCAAGCTTGGCAGATACAACCGATTCCTGAAGTCACCTGGAGTTCCAGACCCCCACGAGATGCCAATGGTTATCTTACACAAGTACAGGCAGACAGGTAAGACACATTAAGGAATCAACTAGAGCTCTGCTTGAAACAGCAGCTAATGCTATCGTTCCTTTTTAACTTTCATTTTCTGTTTAAAAAGGCTATTTCATACAGAAGTCTAGTCAGAATGGTGCTAGCTAATAGCATTAAAAATATTGCTCGCTAAAACAATAGGAGTGTCGTCTTCATTTTGGCTTTCTTTTTCACAAACTGGATCCTCATCAGTCCATGTGAAGATGAAAATATCGTATCTCTGAAACAGAGCAACCTTACTGAGGTTGCAGACCAACCATGCGGACTTTCTAAAAGACGACATATTTGGCAAAGTTTAGAGCAGCATTAGCAGAACATCTATGTTGACCAAACTATTTTAAAAGCATAGCTATTTCCTAAGTGGGATTTTTTGCCAATGACAAATTCAAATAAAAAGTTCTAACATTTTATTTTTATTTTTACCCAAAGGGAGAGCAGATTCCAGACCAAGCGACTGACAGCTCTCATAACACCAAATTGTTTGCCTGCAGTGCTTCTCACAATTGTCCCCTTTTCCCCCTCCAAGAGCAGGGTTGAATTCTGCTGCAGTGGACATTCGCTACGTGGCCAGCAGCAGAGAGCAGGGCTGTAAACAGCTTGATCCAGCCTACGCTGTGCCACAGGAACACTTTCCACAGTAGCTCCAGAACACAGCTGCAGTGTGCCACCTCCTGCCGACAGCAGCTAAAGACACAAAAAAGCACGGGCTAACCCAGCACAGGGCAAGCTGACATCCTTACAGCAACGTCCTACTCGGGCAGGCTCACAAAAGTTCCCCCAGAGCAGCAGTATCTCAGCCTCTCCAATACAGCCTACTGCGGCAGCACTGTCCCTGGATGCACTCACCGGTGCCCTTGCTCTCATCTATCAATGATGACAGTGACAGGGTAACACTACTTATGATATGTTTATACATAAACAGCTTCCAAGTGGAATTACTCATTATTAATGCTGACAGCTTTGAAGGGGAAAGCAAATGGCATTTGGCAGCGATACCTTTTAATGAGAACATTCATTGTTAAGGAACGCGGTCTGCAGATGACAAGTGATTTCTAGAGCACCAGGCTGATAACTCTGACATTCCTCTTCTCTCCCATTTACTAAAGATAGGCCTGTCATTCTGGGTATGTTACATCCCAAACACAGCATTTACAGATACAGGGAGCAGGGTTTTATCAAAAGAGCACTGGCACCCTGCCAAGCACAGGATTCCTGGAACCTTTTTTCCTGCTCAGAAGCAATCAGTGAGTGGAATCAATGAGAAGCAGATAAAAATAAACTTCACAGTGCAGAGGAGAAATCTGACAACAAAGTACAACCAAGTGAAGTCACAGACAGGAAAAGAGACCTCTATGTCACCATATTTATTGAGCATGAAACATCACTTCCCAACACCCAACCAACAGCCTTGGCTGAGGTGAATCCATGCTCCAGTTCACCACCTTCTCAGAGGTGTCATCCAGGGCAGGACTGGAAGCACCTCATCCAAATTACGGGCTTTACTGCACAGTGTGGTATATAATCAGTTAGATGTAAACACAGGTTAATTTTTAGGCACACTCACTTTCAGAAGTATGTCCACAATCCTCTGTTGATATTCCACAGCTTGCTTGTCATTCTTAAAGTCTTCAAAAGTCTGCATGAGGCAAAACACTGACACCTTGAGAAGAATGCTCTCCACTGCCAAGCCCAGAAATACCAGCAAACACAAAGCAGCAGCGATACCGCAAAGCTGACAACGCTTAAGTCGTTTCTGTGCATATCACCTAAGCAGAAGGTTCCAAGATACAATTTGCTCTTTTGTAACTACCAATACGGTTCTTACACATTCAGGTAAAAGTAACAGGTCCAAATAGACAGAGGAAATTCAGGAAATTTGGAAAGGAAGAAAGATGAATCTTAATACAGGAGAAAGATGTAGGTCCTAAAACACTCTTAACAAATACATTATTCTTGTTTTACCTGTGCTTTAAAGATGGCCTTTGTTACCAGAGTCTTCACTTATAATGTCATGTTCATCAGTTTATATTTAAGGACATAAAGGACTATTATGATCTCCTCTGCTATTTTACAGAACACATGTCAAAACTGTTCCTGCATCAAGCCAGTAACTACTGGTTTAGCTAAAGCATGAACTTTGAATAGGAATCTTACAGATCATGCAAACATGACATAGATGATGGAAGAACTGGTGTTGCATTCTTCTCTTGGAGGAGATCAGCGATCTCTTACCAGAGCAAGAACATTAAGGAATTCCCGAGTGTCGAAGTGCAGCAAGGTACGAACGTAAGGGTAGACCTCTTCATCCACAGATCCCTCCGTTGAATGCAGTCGGATGAGAAATTCAAAGACCTGCAACGAAAATTCAAACACACACAGTGGATTTCCTATGGATTTCAGATAAATGATAGCACAAGCACATGGGAAAGCAGCATCGTTACCTGCTTTGTACTTCAGCTTTAAAGCACCTTAGAAGTCCATCAGTGTTCCCACCTGAATGATGTTTTCTGCTGCTGCTTATCAGTAGGAAAAAAAAATCCCCTTCCTTAGACTCGCCAACCAATTTAAGATCAATCAAAACTTAAGATCAAGCAAAAACTAAGGCTTACACTTGCAGACTGAAGCATGTGAAATTAGGTAACTCCCTCCCGTTCCTTGCAGCTCTCCTGAGAAGCTGTGCAGCTTCTCCTTATCCAGGGCACAGCTCCTCCCGTCAATCTGCCCCCTCGCTCTGAGGCACCAAGCTTTAGGCGCTGCAAAGACTGACTTAGGTGCTATTCAACTCTATCCCCTCCACTGATTTTCTAGTTCCTGAAATTTGAGCATATCTTTCAAAACGAAGGCAACTCCCTTTAGTGAACCACTGACAGAGGTGTCCAGACCTTCCCAGGGAACGAACAGGGCAGCGACAGCTCCCACTGTCTCAAACGCGCTCACAACAGACCTGGCTACGAGGGGAAGGAGAGCAGACTGACACAGACTGGCTAGCGCTCACGAGTACATGTTAAGATACACACTGGGATCCCATGGAGAACTGCCAGGCACTACACTCTCCCAGCTGTCCTCAGGACATGCCATGTTCTCTCATTTACTCCTATTCTGAGTTAATTTTCTTGCCACCACGGTGGTGGTGAAGCCAGGAGTTAGCAGCTTGACTTTCAGACCCACAGCCTTCCCTGCCGGGCTCCTTGAACCTGATATGCGCCTGCCAGCTAGGAACACCTAAGAAAACAAAACAAAAAACCCCAGACTGTAGCTAGAGTGGATTCAAGTATCCGGACAGAAGGGTATTACTTGAGCCAAGCTCTCAGGAACACTAACAGAGCTCAAAAAGGAGAGGTTGATGGCTCCTCCCCAGAGTTACTGCTTGGACTACCACTTTCCCTCAGACCTTGAGCCACAGTCTGTTGCAGTGCCAGCTCTAGTGAGTGCAGAGGACAACTTGATAAGGACCATGGGAGAGGGCGACAGCCTAGCACTCGATCCAGCAAAGGGAAGCAGACCGGTTTGCACACCCTGTGAGGAAAGGGTTTGTGGTAACGCAGAGCTACCACATACACAGAGCGACAAGCTCTGGATTAGCAAAAAAGAAAAAAATAACACCCCATCAAAAAACCCCACTCCACAACCAAAAAACATCTGTCCCATTGTACTGCAAAGAGAAAGCGCAAAACAGAAAGCACCTCCTCATACTGAAACCCTGAAACTAAAGTGAAATGCTAGAGACCCCAAAAAAATGTTTGCTGTAAAACTAGCCAGAAACTCAGGAAAGAGTTTTATGAGTGTAAAATGATGATTAGGAGCATCCTCTGCTTTAAGAAATTGTCAGAGATGACTCCAAAGGAGTAAAGCTTTGCCTTAGGCCAAGCTTCAGAGACAGCTTGAAGAGAAATAGAAAGAAATAGTCAGCTTGTGGGCTCTGATGGAAATAACGCATAAAGAAAGGAGATTTACTTGGCAGTGACCAAGCTAACTTTCATATGTAACCTGCACATCTAGTCATACTTTTGGCACAAGTTCACTGTGATTTCAGCTAGATACTCTCTCCCTGTGATGAAACCTTCATGAATATAGAATGGTTTAGGCTGGAAAGGACCTTTAAAGATCATCTAGCCCAACCCCCGTACCACAGACAGGGACGTATTTCAAATTGGAAAGGCCTTTTATGGATGGAGAACTGAAACTGCAGTCACGCTATATATCTATCTATGCGTACCCACTCCTTGGAAGATTCTGTATTTTTTGTTTCTTCAGCACAAAGTCACTGGCTTTGTCTGCACAGCTTTTACAGTGGTGTAAATCTGTTTATTTAACTTATTCTTGATTTACATTGAAAAAGTTGGGATTCACTTTTCCTTCTATCAAGTTGCTGAGGAAACACATTTCATTATCCAGTGTAAAGATCCCTTTTGTCGAGATATGAGATGATAGCATAAAAAGTCACCATCTCTTGGGCTTCAAGTTGAAAAAGGATAAGTAAATTATGTAATTAAAGCCTCTGTTTTAGTTCATAATGTCACAGAAAGCCAAAACAGCATTTCAGTTTCTCTCCAACTTCCCTCTCCTCTGCTTTCTGTCACCCTGCTTGTTCTTCCTACCACCCAAAAACATCTACCAACCTCCTTCCGAACAAACCTCAAAAAGCCTCCAAGGCCCCACAAGCTTGTGGGGAAAAAAAGACTTTACTGGATGTTAAGGAACAAGTGCTCAGCACAGTATTGGGTTTATGATACTGTACAGTTAGCTTCATCCTACCACCCCACAAACCTTCCACTCTTTTTTACCCCAATAGTTAGGCATATCTCTCTGTACAATAGTCACTAAAATCCTCAAGTGTCCCCTTGCCAACTACTGCCTCTAAAATTATCTAGCTGATTAATAATTCAGTCACACTAAGCTTTCTAGTTTTTCATAGAATCATAGGTTGGAAAAGACCTCTAAGATGATCAAGTCCAACTGTCAACCCAATACCCCCATGCCTACTAAACCATATACCGAAGTGCCACATCTACACGTTTTTTAAACACCTCCAGGGATGGGGACTCAACCTCCTCCCTGGGAAGCCTATTTCAATGCCTGACCACTCTTTCAGTAAATAAATTTTTCCTAATATCCAATCTAAACCTCCCCTGACACAACTTGCGGCCATTGCCTCTCGTCTTATCGCTAGTTACCTGGGAGAAGAGACCAACATCCACCTCTCTACAACCTCCTTTCAGGTAGCTGTAGAGAGCAATAAGGTCCCCCCTCAGCCTCCTCTTTTCCAGACTAAACCGCCCCAGTTCCCTCAGCTGTTCCTCATCAGACTTGTTCTCTAGACCCCTCACCAGCCTCACTGCCCTTCTCTGGACATGCTCCAGCAACGTGATGTCCTTCTTGTAGTGAGGGGCCCAAAACCAAACACAGTATTCGAGGTGCGGCCTCACCAGTGCCGAGTACAGGGGCACTATCACCTCCCTGCTCCTGCTGGCCACACTATTCCTGATCCAAGCCAGGGTGCCGTTGGCCTTCTTGGCCACCTGGGCACACTGCTGGCTCATGTTCAGCCGGCTGTCAACCAACACCCCAAGATCCTTTTCCATCGGGCAGCTTTCCAGCCAGAGGTAATATCTGAGGCAGGAAAATTCCAACACAAACTGAAGTTTTAGCAACGGCCAAACAGAGGAAGGAATATTTAGTTAATGTTCTTTGACATTATCTTGCTGTCTACTCCTGTCAAGCCTGTTACATGCACTTGAAAACAGGGAAGAGCCTCCCATATCTGACACGTCATAGCCAAGGTTAGAAAGAAGAGACAGCTACAACTTTCTGGCAACTTTGTAGTAAAGAGTAAGGAGAAAAAAAAAAAAACAAGCAAAATTAGGGTCACTGAGAACTTTACGTTCCCACCCCCAATCTACAGCTAAAAGAAAAATATTAAATTTAAATGTTCAGATTGCAAGACCTGTTAGATTTCATTCTTTAAAAATTTATTTGGTATTCAGTGGAATACACTCAGAAGAATACAGCTATCAGATTGATAACAGTCTTCTATCAGAAACCCATGAAATAAGATATACGCAGCTTCTTCTAAAAAACGTACATGTGAAAGTTTCCCTCTGAAAGGTTGCTCACCTGATTCTTAACCAAAGGTACCAGATCTTCAGGAATATCGCCCAATGGATATGCACGGCCTGCCAAGCAGCAGCTATACAAAAGGAGAGGAAAGGGATTTTTAATACGTCCTGACATTTAACAGGTTCAGGATAACAGTTTGACTTAGTTTTTGGGATGCTCTTAAAACATGCCAAACAAATTTATTTTGTAAATCATGAAAGCAAGCATTGCAGACAGCACTGCTGTTAATATACAATAAGCCAATGTACTGCAGGAATTTGCATCTGAGGTACGCCATTCCACAGCAGAAAAGTAACGGGGAAACTCAGTATTTCTCTCAAAAATCTTTACTCTTGCCTTTTAGGAAGCAGGAGTAATGCAGAATCTAATGATTTTGAATAGATTCCAGAAAGAGGAATTCACTAATTAATCACTACTGTGCAATCTCAGAATGACCTCCTGCAAAAGATAGGCAACACAATAAGCAGCAACTGAGCACAGCTGTCCCTAAAGGCTTGCCAGAAAGGGCTTTTCTGTCCTTGTTCAAGGAGCACTGTGTCACACACAGGACAAAGCACGCACTCTGACCAAATTCTAAAGATACAGACATGGACTTGGCATATCAGCAGCAACTCGAGCTGTAAGTCTCCAACTTTATCCTACCTATCCACTCACACGATGTGTAACAAGAAGCCATTGTAACTTTAAGTCAGCTGCACAAAGCAGCCATTGCTATTTTACACAGTCTCTCAGACCTTGAAACACACTATAAGATCATGCAACTACAGTGAGCTAAAAATCTGGTGCCACCACCAGGCAACACCTCACACACTTTCTAAAGGACCTTACCTTATATACACAAGCAGCTTGTTGCCCATTATCACCTGCTCATCTACAAAACAAAAATTATTTGTCACCTTTTCTTCACAAGACAACATATAAAGATGCAATTCTTTTTCCCAGCTGTTAGCAAAACATCTCATCTGACACACATGCAGAGTTTTACACACACTAAGTTGAGCAACTCTACACACAGTAAATTCTAATAGAACACTTTTCTGTTCTCCAAGACCCTTATATTGGGTATGTATGTCCTTTTTGCATCCCTCTGTTGCAAGTGACTAGAGATCTTCAAAACCTCAAATATCAAAACTAGAAACCCTTAAAGGGAAAGAATTCTGTACCTGTGAGAGACTTCCCAGCGTTCAGTGGAGGAGCAATGACTTTGAACAGCTTCTGTAACAAGAAAGAATGCAGTGCTCAAGCAGGTGGAAAAGCTCAAAGCAAAGAATCTGTGTGGTTTTAAAGCAGAAATCAGTGGGGCCTCTTCCCTACAGAAGCTCTGCTTCTCACTATGTCTTACAATTAAAAGGCACAGAGGACATCAAGATAGGGCAAAGGATGCTTTTCCCAGCTGATGTTATGGCATATGAAAAAACTGCCTTCGTTCAATCAGATCTAACCACAAGCACAGGCCACACTAAATAAAAGAATGTTCAGTAGTCCCAGAAGTAACAGTCAGAGCATAACTGACCAGCCCCCACCTTCCTGTTCCTGAATCTTCTGCCATGAGAGATTGTACAAATCTCTCATCTCTCTTCAGCCTACCTAGCAGGGTCACCAGACAGCATTTAGCTTGGGCATGTAGAATGAGGACTTGTCTAAATACTTAGCTCTAAGAAAGCTTATTTGTACTTGTACAGCCAGTGTTGCGTTTCCAGAAGTCCTTTTTAAAACCATGAACACCTGAAGAGTTTCCTTCCTGGGAAAAATCAAATTATAACTGCTAAGAATTGGGCAGTTTAAGATTTTCATACTCAAAAGGACCCAGCTCTCTATTTCAGCACTACTGAGAAAATATCAACAGTGCTTCCACAACAAAACATCTTGACGTTACAGCTATAGGCTTCAAGAGCAATCGCTGTATCAGGTGTACCTTCAGCACTGCCAGCAGAAGCATCAACAGGGCCTTCAGTGGCAGCATTACATCGAGTCCTGGCTTACTGCTGACAGATCACACTCAGGTGCTAAGAACAAAGCCTGCCTCAACACAAGGACTGTTTCTAGCTTTTTTTCTGAATTCTGTACACAGGTAAGTTCACCCTTTGTTTCCATTACTCTAATACATATTAATACACTATTGTGTGAGCACAGGAAGAACAGTATAAAGGAAAAAAAGCATGAGGTGTTCACAGAACCTCTCACGCCTACACCCCCATTAATTCTATTGTGCAGAAAGTTGATGCTTTCTTAACACGTCGTGCCACATAGGCCAGGCTCACCACCACCACCAAAGCTCTTAGCAGACAGTTTTGCAATGCAGTCTCCTTAAGTCATCATGTTATTCTCTTCTGCTGCTTTTGTTTTATTTCTTTTTTTTTATTAACACAATTAAATTTCCTGCTCTTACTTTGCAGAGCATTGCTACCTCAGCAGGGAAATTTGTGTGCTAAAGCACAGTAATTACAAATTACTTTCTTCCTCTTCTGCATCTAGTCAAATAAACTGCATATCATACAAGATGTCTGCCTTGAAATAAAAAATAACAAGAATATATATACACTGAATGAGAAGACAATGCATTGGGTTTGAAATGCTGTTTCTCAGAAAGATTGTGTGCTGAACACACAAATAACAACTCACTGCACTGAACATCTTCCCTACCTCCATGGGACTAATGAAGTCATTCATCCCGCTGTTGTAGACGTAGATCATGGCATCATAGAGATGGTTCTCCCAGCACAGAAGAACTACCTGCAAGGTAAACAAAGCACAACGTAGATACACAGCTGCTCTTAGCTTACAGTTTTCTCATTCCCCAGTCTCTCAAATGCAATCTCTGTCCTTGCAATTGTATCATCCGACAGTACGATTTAAAGCAGAATGAGAATTTCCACTTGCAGAATTTGTCTCTGCAATGATCCCAGGTCCCCAAATAGAGTATCCATTGCTTATTGCTCAAGCAGCAATCGTGAAATCTAACTATCTAAATTCTAACATTCATAACCTGCATGAGGTTAAGGAATTAAAAAAAAAAAAAAATCAGTTCTTCAAACCCCTTTATTGTACTAGTTTGCCTTTTGGTTGGGTTAGTGAATCCTTTTGTCAAGTTCCCATGCAGTTCCCTCCTTGGAATGGAAAGCCACACTGTGGGAATAAAGACTGGCCAAGGAAAACAGCACTACCCAGCAGGAGCACCTCCTTACTCCACTGTCATGCAAGAGCAAGCACCTGAGCAGAGAAGGCTGGCAGGCACCAAACTGAGAAATGCAACTCCATTTTTTTTGTGCCCCTGCAGCCTTTGATGTTAGGTAAGGTACTTGAAACAGGAAAGACCGATGCTGAGAATCAGACTAGTCCTGACAGATTAGTATTTTCTAACACATCCAGCTGCTGATGCATTAACCTATCCCAGGACACAAACCGGTGGAGCAAAACATGTTTATAGGAGCATGCATGTTCCAGGATGGACACAGCCACGCTAAATAATTCCCACATTCATAGAGTTTGATCCCAGGGACACAGCGCCAAGTTCTGTTACAATTTTGTGACCAAAAGCCACAAATGGTTTGGACTACGGAAGCCTTGTCTGTTGAAAGGTGACACCTTGTTTTCCACATGCTATGCTGTGCTAAAAGCACAAGAAATTTGCATCAGTGACTAGGGGATGCTGCTGTTCATTCAGAGGAACTCAGTACAGTATGCAGCACAACAGCTCACCTGCTGTATGTCTAAGCTGGTGATATCCATATGCACAATGCAGGCTTCCAAATTTTCCAACCTGTTCTTGTCTTGGAAGTGAAGCAGCAAGTCTTTCATCACTTGAGCTGTGATTCCCATCAGCTTATCACTTAAGATATATGGCTCCAAGCACTCCAGAAAGATGCCTTTAGCTACAGAATTCTCACTCATCTTATCATATATCTGGTTAAATAATAGATCCCTAGGAGGAAAGAAGCGTTCAGTTATCAAATAATCGTATTAAAATCTCCTTACTTATCTACTTTCTGAGGGATCCAAATTAAACTCCATTTTCTCTGTATTTCTGAAACTCAAGAGCTGAATGTCCTGTTCAGCTCCGATACTGACGCAAGTTACAAGCAGCAACACACAATAAATCGGCTATAGATGTTGCAGCAAAGAACCTGCTGTTAGAGAGGAAATGACGACGATGGGAAAATCTGTCAAGGGAGCTTCTTTAAGGGGATGGTGTGGGGGAAACAGTGTGAAGCAAACTTTTCTTCCTCAACACACCAATGAAAATTTAAGACACACCTGAGTACAGAGTACTCTGACGTTAGCATGAGTTTTTAAGCTTTCCTCTAAACTGTGATGTGATATATGATACAACAATGATGCGATACGATTCCTCTCAACCATGTGATATTACAGAAGACAGGACTACAGGAGTTGGTGGTCTGCCTTGGGAGACATGCTTGCAAACTCAGACTTACATGCGCTGGAGTAAGAGACAGTAATCAACTATGACAGGTACCACATCCTGCGGAAGAAACATAGAAAAGTTGTAGGGACTGGCAAAACTCCTGCCAAATAGCACATCCTGCAGAGCACAAAATGAAGCCTGGCCAATGCAGAGCAGAATCACCGAGATATCTGAGCCAGATGGTAGCTGGCTCAGTTACAGGTTTTCCCATATGCTGGTTCATATGGAGAAAAACTCTGGTCACACTTCCTCAGAGGACAGAGGGCATACAGGTTGTGCTCTGCCGCCTAGCCATAATTAAGTCCTGATTTCATTAGTGAACATAACAGAGGTGAGAGTTCAGGTGAACCACAGCAATATATTTCAAAAATAGACCAGTAATTTTTGAAGCAAAGCAAAATCTGATTAAAAAATTCAAAAGAACTATGCAAGAGAGTCCTCTGGAACACCATACCTGAAAATGTTGCTCCATAACCTGGATTTTTCCTTGGTCAGGACATTTCTTCAAAGTCCGATCAGCATAATGGAGCAGGATTTCAACCATCTGAATTATAATAAGAAAATTTTCTCACATCCTACACTAGAGACCCTACTTGGCAGCATATTTAGTTGACTGACTTGGGGGTTGGCAGCACTGTAAACTCTGTTGTCCTGTTTTGGGTATGAACTACTGTGGGCAGGAAGGAGAAGAGGTAAGAGGCTGCCAAGAGGCAATGGCATGACACGGCACAGAAGTGGCCCAGTGGGTTACTGAAGGCCTATGCTAACTTCTAAAGACTGAGAAATCTGGCAACCAGCCAGCAGCAAATTTTCAGGCAGATGAACACATCCTGAAGCAGAAGGCTCATCTGGGCCATGCTTTCAGCCAAAGCTTAAGTCCTAGTATCTTAAATATCAAAACTTCTTTACCTGCAAATACAACGTGCATGAAGAACAAAGTACGGCTGAATTATTATTGCAGTAATTCTGTGTTTTAAACACACCCATCCCAGAAGCAGGTTCCTGCAACAGCTGAATAGGATCACTGGAAGAGTTTATTCCATGTCCACGTACACATGGACCAAAGTTTCCATTCTGAGAGTCAGAAAGTTACATACTGATAAGACACTTTCCAACCAAAGGTCAGGAAATTCTGGAATTACCTACAAAAAAACCTTTTCTCTCCACTGTGAGGAGACCAGAAATCTTAAGGCCTGGATGATAATGTCACATTTTGCTTTGCTAATGCTGCAGATTTTATCCCCACCTTTACCCAAAATGTATTTCCAAGTCTCTGCTAAAATCCTGCTCTCAGTCTTAGCAAGAGAGGCACATGTACATGTTCTAGAGTTAGTTGCATTAACTTCTGGAGGACAGAAGCCATTCCTTCCAGGACCACAGTTAGTATCCCATCAGCATACATGCAAATCCAGTTAGGAAGAGATCAGTGACTCACTCTGTCTGCAATGACTGCTTTCCGCTTGTTTGTGTCCCCAGACAAGCCTATAAAGAACGACAGGAGGGGAAAAAAATAAGCTTTTCTGATCTAAGCTACCAGTGAAAATACAAATCCCCCAGTTTAGATGCTAACACCACTACCTTTGAGATGCAGAGGGCAGGATATCTAAATACACTGTTTGGTGATCTACTTTTAGTCCACTCTTCTTCTGAAGAGCTTGCTCTCCCAGTGTAAAGACTGTTTCAGCACAGGAATGGCAAGAACACTGAGTGAAATCTGAGTGCTGCTATAACATTGAGAAAGCAATTAACGGAGGGCTATCAAAAGACTGTGTACAGGAGGCTAATTGCTGGAGGATGCCCTGAGGCACAAGAAGCTGAATTAAGTGCACTATAAGAGCAAACAATTCTTAAATGCCAACTAAAAAAACCCGTAATTCTTTTGAATACTGAAAAACAATCTGCTTAATATCTATGCATTAAAACAAGACACATGTTCATACACTAGCAATTTCACTGCAGGAGGGTCTTATCCTGAGAACTTGTGTCTCATCTGTCAAAACCATCAGAAGTTACTTGCTGAAAATACAGTGTGTCTAGTCCAAACGAGACCATTCAAGCAGCAGTTACTATCATAACACGCTAAGTGCTCACAAAGCATCCTCCTTTACAGTAAACCTGGTGCCAAAACCCAGCAGTTCTTTCAGTCAGTTGTATAGTCAGAGAAGACCTGAATGAAGGTACCTGCTTGGCAGAGCTGACTCAAGATTACCTACAGGCCATGCATGACCTTCAGGAATATTTTAGCAGGCTGGATTGAGCTCCTTTAACATCTGGATCCAGCTCCTTCATGGCAAAGCGACAACAGACAGGAGTCACAACACAGACCAAGCCTGATTTTCATTTGAAAACAGCAGACTGCTAAAGGCACTATGACTCTAAAACAGCCAAAGCAATCCATATAAAAGGTGTCGTTTCTGCCAAACACAAAGCAGCACAGCCTACTTTCTCTTCCTCAATTCAATTCTCTTCCTTTTTTTTCTTTTTTAACCTCTGAAACAGTGACTTCATTACATGCATAGGTTTAAAGCATTCCCTAGTGGTTTCAATTCAAAAAACCCAATCCAACAAAACTTACCTACTACAGCCTTTGCTTTACCTTCATAAAAAGACCAAGCTAGAGCCAGGGCATCAGTGAGACGCTCTTGTTTCAGAAGATGGTCAACTCTCTAAATAGAATAACAAGTAATACTGGACCTTAGTATTACAGAAGAGATGATCCCCTCACGTTTAAGATCAGTATTTCCCAGTAGTGGGTCAAGACTCCTGACAAGAAGAGGACAGGAAACCTCAAGCAGCTCTCAACACCTTGCAGTAAAGGACAGTGTCTCAAAAAGATTCTCTCATATGTACATTTTGTGGTGGACAGTTACAAAAGACTAAGAAATGTCAGGCCCCAGTACACCAAATCCCTGTGGGCTATATTTTGGGTCAGATGCTTAATGGATGGAGACCCACGGCGTCTGCAATCAACCAAAATTTTCCATTCCCTATCCTTGCCTCATCACTTAGAGCACAACAAACAACTCTGCCATGTTTTCAGCATACGGGTGTACTCTTCCTATCTTTTATTTTCTTCTGAGCTCACAGTCAACAAGTATTGAAGTATATTTTCTACATAAGGAATCATTAACACACAAGGTTGAGCACCAATAGTCTTGGTATGCTAGGTCAAAATATTAACGTACTGTTGGAGAGAAGAGAGATTCTGGGTCTCAGACCAGCATTCTGTACTGCAGCATGAACTCTCAGCTTCACATCCTAATACCTCACATATTCGATTACAACTCTTGAGTAAGTCCCCTGCAATAAAGAGGCCTCCAGCAAACCAGAAACCATACAGTGATTTAGAAGATGATTGGCTCAGAGCATGGCTCCGGAATTGGCTGGGTGGTTGCACTCACAGAGTTGCAGTCAACGGCCTAATGTCCAAGTAGAGACCAGTGATGAATGGCGTTCCCCTGGGGTCAGTACTGTGACAGGTGCTGCTGAACATCTTTGTTGGCAACATGGACAGCGGGATCAAGTGCACCCTCAGCAAGTTTGCCGATGACACCAAGCTGTGTGGTGCAGTCAGCACGACTGATGGAAGGGATACCATCCAGAGGGACCTTGACAAGCATGAGACGTGGGCCCGTGAGAACCTCACGAAGTTCAACATGGCCTAGTGCAAGGTCCTGCCCATGGCTCAGGCCAAGCACAAATACAGGCTGGCTGGAGGACAGATTTAGAGCAGCCCTCAGAAGGACTTGGGGGTGCTGCCTGACAAGAAGCTCAACATGACCCAGTAATATGCGCTCACAGTCCAGAAGGCCAACCGTATCCTGGGCTGCATCCCCAGCAGCATGGGCATCAGGGTGAGGGAGGAGATTCTGCCCCTCTGCTACGCTCTGGTGAGACCCTCCCCAGAAGTCCTGCGTCCAAGCTCTGGAGCCCTCAGCACAGGAGAGCCATGGACCTGTTGGAGGGGGCCAGAGGAGGCCACAGCAATGATCCAAGGGCTGGAACACCTCTCCTGTGATGAAAGGCTGAGAGAGTTGGGGCTGTTCAGCCTGGACAAGAGAAGGCTCCAGGAAGACCTTATTGTGGCCTTTCAGTACCTGAAGAGACCTACAAGAAAGCTGGAAAGGGGCTTTTTACAAGGACATGGAGTGATGGGACAAGGAGCAATGGCTTCAAGCTGAAAGAGGGGAGATTTCGATTGGATATAAGGAATAAATTCTATGAGGGTGGTGAGGCCCTGGCACAGGTTGCCCAGAGAAGCTGTGGCTGCTCCCTCATTGGCAGTGTTCAAGACCAGGTTGGATGGGGCTTTGAGCAAGCTGGTCTAGTGGAAGGTGTCCCTGCCCATGGCAGGGGGGTTGGACCTGGATGATCTTTAAGGACCCTTCCAATCCAAACCATTCTATGATTCTATGTAAGTTGTAACTTACTGCTGAATTCTAGGAAAACCAGTACATGAAATCATGGGTCAAAGCCAGACTTTTCATTAACAGTTTACTAAACCAAAGTTGGTAGTGAATGGCTGGAGGGAAAACTAGCAAAGGGATATTTGTAACCAAAAGCAGCAACTGTATCAAAGATACAGATGAAGCTGAACCATTCATATTTTATTAAAGGTCCTGATACAGTGTGACATCGACAAGCTTACAATCATGGATGAGGGATGAGTACGAGAGCCATAACGCAGATCAGAGGAAAAATTGTGAAGGTCACTGCTTAAAGGAGAAATGTGAGACTGGAAAGAAATTACTACTGAAGTTCCTTGAGAATCAACCATCAAGTCCCCTTCTACATAATGATTTGGTCAACTAAACTAGCACAAGCAGAATTTGCTGACAAAGTTTGCTGATGACCAACTGTCAAAATGTAATGTGAGAAAGCAGACCAGAAAGACAGAAACAATAGGATGACATCTAAAGCTGTAAAACAGAAGTATGATGCAATCCAACGGTACAAGAAACTTAGAGCAGAAATCAGAGTTTCGTTATGGGGTACTGGTGAATCTCCAGAGTGCCAGAAGCCACTGATACAACAAAGCCAAAAGAACAATAAAATGGCACCCAAGGATGTATGAGGAATGACGCATCTCCTAGAGACAGTGAAGAGCAGGTGACATTGTGCATGGCACTTTGAAGACCCTACCCAGAGTAGTATGTGCTCAAGTGTTTACCTATCTGCAAGAAACTGAGCACAAAGGAGGTGCAGATAACCACGACTATGAAAAAAGAAAGGAATGAGAAGGTAATCTGGTAATCTCACAAGAGAATAATGAAAAAGCTTTGCTAAACATACAGCAAAGCGATGACCCAGAAAGGAAAAACTGCTGTTTAACTCATGTGAAAAGAACAACACAAGAACAGACAGACATAAACAGATCACTAAGAACTTTAGTGTGGAAATTGACAGGGTTTCAGCTGTCAGAGAAATGATGTTCCAAAAAAATCCTTCCAACAGAAACAAGGATCTAAAATCCAGTGAACTTTTGAGGTAGTCTGATGGACTTTACGATGTAGCTCCTGCAGCAGCTGGAGAGAAAATACAGTGAACGAGATTTTCTTCCCCTCCTGTATGCTTATCTGGCAGATAGAAGGCTTACACTTATACACAGTCCCATGAAGTCATACATTGCACTAATTCTATCTTGCTAACAGAAGCTGAAACATGGCAAAGCACCATGGTTTGCTTGGGAGAACAAGGTCTCCACTCAGCCTGCAAGTTTATGCAAGCAGGAGTCCCATAGCATCCCACCATGGAAAGCAGCGTACCTGTTGTGTTGGCTGTGCATAGCAACTGGGGATCCTGAACACAGGGCTTGCAACATGCTTCACAAATGCTACCTCCCTCCTCTCAAACTATATTTAAGCAATTCAGATCTATTAAGCTGTACAGTTTTCCTCTCAACGTACCTCTCTCCAGCTTCTCAATGTCATGACATGAACAGACTAGGAAAGAAAATGAAAAAAAAGTTATTTACAGTTGCTGAGGCAGCCTGTGGTATCCCACAGACCCTCCAGATTATGCTGGTACAGATGAAGCTAAGTAAAGCAACCCTCAAGCTTGGCATGGCAGGAATAAATTAGGTGTTTATATTTAACAGAAAATATCATTTACATCGGCTTACAACCAATCTGCTCCAAGATACCATCACTCACTTCTTCCCCTACTTCCTATAGGCCACCTCTCTTTGCCTTTTCACAGACAGCCTGCACCGCAGGACAAGAAAATTGAAGAGCACATTCCTTTTCTCATCCTATGCAATGAAGTCTGATTTTCCCTGCTGTCTTATTTTCTTCTGTTTACTCACTAGCACATTTGGGACAGAGAAACTGAAGGTTAGGACAGAGGAGATGTCAGTAAAGTAACACTAAGTCTCCTCTGAAGCATCATGAACCAGGATACTGTGAAACTATGACAATGTCTTACCTAGCCCATACTTGGCTAACACCAAATTATTGAACATTTGTTTAATCCCACGACAGAAGTGCACAAAGAACCCATCCCTGGTTCACATCTGCATAGAATAAAAACATTTCCCTTCTCCAGAAGATAAGCTACCATGAACAGTTAATGTCCTGTATTTTTATTAAAAACTCCCCACATTTACCTTAGTTCCAAGGTAAAAGATCTGACCACCACAGCTGCTGATGGACTGATAACAAGCTTTCTCTCCAACCAATGCCTACAGGGAGAAAATATGCGTGCAAGTAAAACTGGTTTGGGTGTTTGTAAAATTTCCCAGGAAACATATATACACTTGAACTTTAGAGACATTTTGTAATTCAGAAATCAAAATGAGGATTGGGAGAGAACAGCACAGATTGCTGGGCAATAGTAAGTAAAAAAGCTCTGCTATCACTCCTTCCTGCTCGTGAATGCAGCTTAACGTACTACTGAGGTCTGGCTGCTCACAAAACATGACAGAGTCACAAGAACCCACAAGCAGTGCTCTGTGTCTATCCCCAGATGCAAAAAAAGTTATGGGGGCTCTTCCTTTGCCATCTGCTTTTTCACAGATCTTCCTCAAGAGCAAGTATGTAGGAGATGCAAATGGAAACAATATTGCTGAAGTGAGCATGCCAGTTACTGGTGTTCAAAAGGCTGTATATGGGCACATTTACAATGTAAGAAATGGAGGAGCACATCAAAATTTGAGATTTTACCACAGTGAAGGGGCAGCGCTTGCTTCCCACTCTGCTACACAGTTACACAACCTAAAGCACTTTATCCTGTACTTTTCTCAGTCTGGTCAGGTAGGGAAGCTTCCTGGATCTCTTCCCACTGCTGAAAAATGTGTCCATTCCAGGGACTGCCATAATAACACTTCAACCTGCTAGCACGGAACCCAAGGCAGAAGTAGCAGATATTCCCTGCACCTTTCTTCAGATGCTGCAGTAGAAGAATGGGGCCTGACAGTCCCCATCCACAAACCCAGACATCTCCGAAACCAGAACATCCCTTATGGGCGCAGCAGCTTCATCTAAGATCTGCCTTCTAGAGTGTCTGCAGAACTAACACAGGAAAAGGTATATTTCTGACCTTCTGAGCCATTAAAATAAAAGCTTCCCATCAGAAGTTGCCCTTGACTCAACTGCTCCGGAATAGGTTGTCTTGTAATTCCCACTAAAATGCAGGGAGACTGCCTGCTTCCTATCCTCAGTATTTCAAAATGGCTTTATAGACTTCAGATCTCATCTGCCACTTACAGTCTGTGAATTAAGTAGGGGTCATTTCTAGACTCACAATAGCATTTTAACAGGCAGTACTTATTTGGGCCCACCAGTTTTTCAAGCCACACATCTCTGGCTTTGATAGTAATCACCAGAACTCCTCACAGGACACCGAGGCATTTCTGGAATTGAGTGAGAGGCTCTGAATAACAACATATCCTGGCAAGGTGAGCTCATATACCACCTTAGCACCAATCTCTAGCTATGTTGTATGAGGTTGTGCCTGACAATTCCAGATCATGCATCAGGCAGTACATAAGCTAACTCAGACTAGACTCCACCTTCTGATTTTCTTCCCCGGTAAGCATCTGCAGCAGAAAGAACGACAGCAATGCTAGCAGTGTGAAGCAGATAAAGCAGTGAACACTAGATCAGCACAGCAGCTATGTAGATCTCAAGGCTGCAAAAACTCCTCATAGATCTGGCTGTTCAGACTAGAAGCAGCACTTTGTTCCTTGGTGCTCAAAGGGAACCATGACAGAGAGGTCTTTTTTATGAAATCCTGCCATCCTGCATTGAAGGTGACTCTCCTTGGGCTTCTAGAGTTAAGTCATGACCATATGCTGGGCTTGAAATTGCAGATCCAAACTACAGACCCACATGAGCCTTCTGCTAGTTGTTCGGGCCAACAAGCCTCACAGGGCTACAGCAGAATTGAGTAGGACCCATATTGTCCAGGTGTGGAATTTCAGAACACCTGGGCTATCTCTGGTAAAGCAGTGGGAGGCTTGATGCAAGGACTGAGGATCCTTTCCCTTGTGCACTCTTGGCAAACTCTTGCTAAAATAGAGAAACTGATTTTCTACAGAAAGCAGTAACTTGTTCCACAAGCATGGCTTTAAAAAAGCCTTCACAATGCTATGGCAATACAAACACCACACCAAAGTGAGTCTTCTGCAGAAGGCATAGGTGGGTTACAGGAGCTATCAGGAGCCACTGAAACTAACACCTACTTCAGGAATAAAACATGTCCAGACACTACATGGGCCAGGGCCCAAGAAAAATCACTAACTAGCATGAAAGTCAAAATAAAAGAAAAACAAATAAACAAAAGAGTAAAAAGTAGAAAAAACAATGTTTGCAGTGTTGCACCTTCCACCAGTATGGATGGTTTTCACTTCAAACAAGAGAGAAGTATAGTACCCACAAGCATAGATACTATGTTTCATCCACTCTACCCCGGCATGACAAGCTAACAGAGGACAGCATGGAATGCATGTGCTGCACAGGCACTGCTACAGCAGAATATCTGTGGCACACAAGGTAGAAAAGCGTATAGAAATCTCAAAGAATGAGGCACATCAGCTTTTTTCCTGTACGGAGTATTCCAAAGCTTGGGAACTTAAGAGCATCTCCTAAAAACATCAACGCACAAAAGAAAATGTGAACTGTCTGTTAGCTGGCCACATCAACACCATGTACAATTTCTGAGATGCTTCAAAATCGAGTTTTTTCCAAAGCTCCAGGCTCCCCCACTTGGGGCATATCTGAAACAGAGTTAGCTAACACAAGCAGGTCATTTGTGCCTACCAGGGCTTCGCTGACGTTGCCTCCCGTAGCCAGCGATTTGAAGTGGCTGCTGTTGTAGACTAGCTGAACTTCCGAGATCTCTACGGTCTCCAGCTCCTCCTGCGTCTGACGATCTATAACATGCAGCTTCTCCACACTGTCCAGAAGCACTGCTGTCCGTGAGTTTATCCACTGAAAAAGCAACAAATTGCAGATTTCATCAATGCATACACAATTAGAGGCCAATTAAACAGGCTTTGGATATATTCCAGAGTATCAATACTGGAAGTTCTAGGACGGCTAGTAGCTTTGTTACTATACACGGTCACGCTTCACAACAGCACCCATGCATACCTCCACAGGGTAAAGACAGGGAGGCTCCTTCTGGAGTACCAGCTTTAACATTGAGAAAAAGTAACCTTCTTTGCAGAAAACACATGCAGACAAACAGCAATCCACCAGAGTTCTTGTCCTCTTGGTGCACTGCTTATGTGCTAGTACACTTTCTATCTACAGGTCTCAAAAACATGACTACTACAACATCAGTTCTCAAACCCCTTAGGAGGAGAATATAGCATCAAGAGGCACCAGAAAAATAAACAGACATCTAAGTTTAACTCAAAGCCTGTCATCCGTGTTCTGTGGCTTCCACTTTTAAGTCCAAAACCCCGCAAATAAAAAGGCTTTTTTACCCTGCTTTTACACTTTTTTTTTTTAAATAACCAAGCGTATTTGTTAATAGACTTTAAATCCTGGCTGCTGTGGATATCCATCTTGGTGTTCTGGCCTTTCATGTTTTATTCTCCTTATTCTGTAAATGTGTTTTAGAATTGAGCAATTTTTTTTTTTTTAAAGCATCAAACAATTACGGTGCTTTGGTAAGAACTTGCATGTGGCAACACTAGAATTTTACTGAGCCAATTACACAGAAGTCTGCTTTGTTTTGTAAGAATATAGAATAAAAATCTTTCTTCCCAGATTCTCTCTAGCTCTTGAAAATACTTGCTGAACAAGGCTATCCCCCCGCCTTCCCAAGAAGGGGCAGTGTTGTTGCCTGCATGCTACTAGTTCCCTTATGTTGGTTTTTCATCAAGTTTAAGGATGTTTTCAATTAGTGAGCTCCAGATAAATACAGTCAGTTCTTGTGCTAAATTTATAAAACAAATACTACAGAACTAAGGGCTATTCAGATACATTTATAAGAAAAGTAGTGCAAAAAATAAAAATTAACCATTCTATAGTATTGAGACTTACAGTAAAGTTGATGAGGTCATAGTGTAGATGAAGCTGCCTCTGCTTAGTGACATGTATTGCACCAGTATCATCTCTCTTTACCTAAAACGGAAATCAGACAAGGCTGACTCAAAGTCAAACACTTTCTTCAGCTCAACCTCTCTGTTCCCAGGAGCAGTAGCAGCCCACACGCTTCTCAAACGGACCGTAATGTCTCACTTTCAAAAGCACTCATGTAAGCGAGGAAACAGAAGGCTCTGAGCAGGGGGCAGTAAAAATATGTGCTCTCTGTTGGATCAGTTTTAAATAGTCTATTTGTAGTACAAGAGTTGTATGTCATAAACAAGCTGGCACTACATGTGTTCAAGGGATTGTTCCCCCCGCCCCACCTCCCACACTGTGGAAGGCAATTCAGTTCCTAGAAGGGGTGCAGACCTACAGCATTCGTACAGTGAGCACTGAAGAAGGGCTGATTCTCATTCACAGACTCCCGTGTCCCACTGGAATACTGAACTGAAGGGAGATGTTGCAGGACAACTCCCAGTCAAGGGTTCTCTCGTCCCATGCAGGAACTACTGTACTTTCTGATCATAAAAGTCAGAACTACAGAACGTTAATGTGAAGCTGGCTTTCATTCATCACCATGTAAAAAAGCATTCTGCAAAGAAAAATAAGGGGGTTTTTAATACTTTGACAGTTCAGGTAACATGGCTGCTGTTTAGTCACCTATCAGCAGAGTAGCACAACTGGCCACAGCTGAGCTGGGTATCTGCACAGAGGCTGGTGCTATTGCATGCACAGACATCTCCAGCAAGACAGGCTTAAACTTAGACCCTTTTCTTTCTCCCCAAGTTTACCAAGAGAGAAGATAGAGGAGAAAGATGATTCAACACAGACAACAAAATGTCTGGGTGCTTGAGCAAAGCTTAAGGTCCAAGATGATAGCAGAGCTGGGAAACAAACTTAGCCCTCCAAAGCCAAAATGTCATATTTTCTGAAGCCTAAGTAGTGCTCTCATACTGAAATCAGACACAAAATCATCTTCAAACAACCGTATCTGCATGCGTAATTTCTGCAGATCTAAACAGGACGAGAAGCATGCCCTAAAGTCACACGCCAACAGGACTTGAAAGCTGTTGTCTCTCAGTGGTTTATACAAGTTTTTTCCAGACTCACGTTTTGAAGCAAAAAATAAAATGCTATCTCAAATTCATGTGATCTCCCTGAAAACAATCCACATTCTTCTCCCTCCAGTAAAAAGGAGATAAGCTGCAAATCAACACTTCCGGCACACAAAGCTCATGCTTCCAGATTCTCAGGGAAGCGCACCACTGCTTGCTGAAGAGCAATGACCACCAGGTTTCTTTTCCCAAGCTGGCTGCAAGCTGCAGACATCCCTAGCACGCACAGATACCATACTTTCACTGAGACATGGGCTCAGTCAACTGAACATGTGAATAATACATGACTTTCTGAAAAGCAGCATAAAACATCCAAGGCTTACCAGAAGAAAATGAACAACATCTCCTCGACAAAATGCAAGCATGGGGTTCACAGCATTCTGTACAGCGACAAAGTGCCACGCCAGAAGAGGGACACTAGAAGGGTCCATCTGTTGGACAAAAAGCACAGCCAGTATCTCAGGTACGCAAGGCAGAACCTCAGCTCCAGGACACACGCTGTTCATCGGCTGCTCCTCACTGACTTTGCCATGTGCACACACAGGCTGTAAAGCAATTTTCTGGTCTGCTGGCAGCTGAGCACTGAGTTTGCGCTCTTTGGTCCAGCCACACAGTTTAAGGGCAACGTGTGTGACCAGTCAGAACAAACCTGTGTCCTAGCTGCTTAGTGGAGATCCAGTCTCACACAGATGGATGGACTACGACAAGCTGCAGTTTGCCAGCAGCCTTGTCTCCATTCTCCCCATCTAACATATCCCAAGTCTTCCCTCAGATGCTTTTCCGAGAAGAAATAAACCAGCGACTAATGAAAGCAAATAATTAAGAGTTTAGAAGTCTGTTTAGTGCCGTAATTCCACTTTGTTTCTGTCCCTGCAGTTAAGGGTTCTATTCTATCGTTCTTATGTAAAGCAATGGCCCTAGTCCAAGGTGACTGCAGTCATGCTCAGGTCAACGTCCCATCTGTGGCTGCATCCAGGCTGCAGGAGGGAAGACAAGCAGCTGAGGGACTCCTGTGTTCCTCCCTTCCTACTCACTGGAAAAATTCAGCATCTTCACATAGGTACAGGTGAAAGCAGCCTTTTCACCTGCTCTCTACCCACACCAGACCAGCAGATTACCACTGCAATTCCACAACAGAGTTTACTGCGTGCTGATAAAGTAGCTATACCCAACTTTCTCATCCCCTTCACTCTGGGACCTGTTTGCAGCCACAACCCAAAAAGCAACTGTTTGGCTTCCTTACTCACACGACCATAGGGAAAGGTCATCCACACTTTCAGGGACGGCTTCAGGCCAATAACCAGGATCTTCAAGAAAAACAAAAAGATTAAAATGTTTCAGTATACACCAGAAAAACTCTCCTTTGTGATTTCTCACACAAAGCCTTCTGCAAGCAGCGTTACCTTTGTGAGGGAGGCCATGGCCAGCAGTGAATACTGGGTGATAGGATGGTCTCTCAGATCCACTTTTGCATGTAATGGTTCGATGCAGCAAACCTCCCCCTTTGAGCCACTGAAGAGACATCGAGATTCACACGTTCTCACTCCCATAACCCTCCTACAAAGAAAAGAAACCAGCTTGGTGGCCAGCTATCAAGATGACATCAGCCCAACAATATCCTGAGATCTCAAGAGTGATTCTTCATAAATATTGTTTTTAAAGAGTCACTGGAAGCAGTCCCATACAGGTGCTCAGATACAGACAAGAATTCTTAAGATCTTATTTAACAGTAAATTTTTGGAAATTCCTGGACCCGAGAAGACACTCTAGGCAGTCAATCCTTCCTCCTTGTCCTCCTGAAGAGGCAAAGAAGAAAATGAGCAGTTACTGCAGGACAGCTCTCACTAATGAAACAAGGGAAAACAAGAAGCAGTACTTTTATGATAACTACCAAGTGCCCACAAGGAATGCCAGGATTCTGGACAATACACTGGATACCTTAATAACTTGGGCTATTCTTTGACTATTGCACTGCCAGACAGCACCTTGCTTCAGCTGCAGCCCTAAATTACACCTTCAACATTCAGACAGGGGCTTTATTGGTTCCAGTGGGGATTTTTGCTTAGGTTTTAGTTTTTTAGAAACTATGACCCAACATTAGTTTCTTGTACTTTCTATGGGTAAAGTTATTGTCTTACTTAAACGACAGTTCAAATACGGAGCCTCCGCTGTCATTGCAAATTGCAAGTGTTGGGTCATCTGTAAACTGAAAAGATAATTAGATTAAAAGTGGCACTAAGAAATAAACTACCAAAAAAACAGATAGAAAAATGTATGCTATGGCATTATTAATAGCACAAAGTGCAAGTGTTGTACCTACCAGAAAGACACCTTTAACATACAGAGGTGAGACAATTACTGGCTTTTTTTATGACGTGTAAGAAAAGCAAGGTTTTGTGTTTCATCTTCAGCCTTCCAGCAAGCCCTATTGCTAGACTTGGTTACCAAAGTCCCATTACTTTCTGTCGCAGCTCAGAACTATAGCATACCAAAAGCTCTGTTATCGTGAAAACTACTCACAGCCTCAAGCCCATGAGTTGGTGCCAGAGCTGGCGAATGGGCCGCAGTCACAAACAGACCAAAAATCAGAAACATCCAGAAGTACTAGTGATACTAAATAATAAAGATAAGAAAGAGTCACAGCCACAGCTGAGGCACCCTTCTGGAGGACTTTGCAAACCAGCATCTAGTAGCACAAGCATCTGGGCTGTACAGCAGTGTTTGAGTGCTCTTCAATGCTGGTACTGCCATCAGATCATGAGATAGGGAAGGGGGCCACTAGCAGCAGAGGACCACACGCAGGGCAATATTTATCTTCATGCACAGGGCAAAGATAGCAGAGATGGAAGTGTGGAAGATGAATCAGTAAGGGGGCACCGTCAAGCCCACAAAACATTTTTTGATAGCCAGGTCAGACCACCCAGCACATGAGAACCTGTCCTTGAGCAATGTGTCCCATCAGACCCACTACACTAGTTCCATGTGTGACACTATAGGTCTGGGATGTCTCAGCAAGGTCCAGGAAAGAAGAAGAGAGAGAATAGTTTGGGTGATGCACCAAAGTCACTGCTACGAGAAGGCTGCCAAGGAGCACTCTGTTCTGGTAGGAGAGGTCCACATAAAACAAAGTCATGCACAAAATCAGGTATGAGTTTGTGTGTGACAACAACACTACGTTGATCAAGAAGCCATAGATTATTTCTCTTTCAACCCAAACATTCCTAACAAGTCCTTTGAAAAAGCTGCTGCTGACAGAAGCTACTTTCTACACTTCAGACTTTTAAGTTTAAAGCTGGCATGTCACATATCCAGTTCAAACCACTGCAAGTTTTACAGAAATGTATTATAGCAACTAATTCTTCACAGATTTTGTAATCAGTAAAAGCAGTTATAATAGACAACAACTGTTGTTTGTTACAGTACAACTCACAGCCGGGTACTATTACTTCAGCTCGTGACATATTCATTTTCTTTTTCAAATAGAATTTCTGCTCATTTTTCTCACCTCTGGATACTATGGCCGTATAGATCCTAGGTAGCTGCTCTCATCTGTAAATCTAAAAATACTACATATGGAGAGTCAACACATCTGACTGAAGTGTGTTTTAAACAAACAAAAAAGTAATATACAAGGACTACATGTAGTGTCTGTTACCTTGATGTGCAAAATAGCTGTTCCTGGTGGGTGGGCATCTGTTATTGATCGTAGCAGCTTCCCACTGGCCAGATCCCACATTGTGATCTGCAAGCAGATTGTTCTCAGTACACACGTTTAGTGTCAAGGGGTCCTCTCCATTATCTTAACATTAGAGTTATCTTTGCTACTCTGAATTATGTCCTTTTGGCAAACTCTACTACTTGCTTGATCTCACTCACCTTGCAGCTATCTGCCTGATAACACAATTAAAGGACGTAAGATACTGCTGCTACCACGCAACGCTGTTCAAAGTGGTTCCATGCATTTCTCTCTCACAGAATCAGTGAACAGTTGAATAATCTCTGATAACATCCATCACAAAACTCAAGCATCTCCATGGCTACCATGAACCTTGTCACTCCATTCCTCCTGCCTTTGCTCAGCATGACATCTCAGGTAGGAGTATACAGCTTGGCTTGCACTCAGATATTAAATTCAGGCAATTTCTCAACCAAAAAGCAGGAAGTCCCAAACTACTTACTGCATAACTAAGGAATATTTAGCCCAGAAGAGCTGAGATTACAATTTAAATCAAACTTTTTGTTGGAAATACTATTTTATATGGTTCCATAAACCATCTATCAAAGCTTCATAGACCAGATGTTTCAGAACTGCTGCGCCAAAATATGTTATCTGAGAATCATTTAAAACTGGCCACTGCTCTGCCTGGATCAAATCTGTGTTTCCACATGGTCTGGAGCAGTCTGTCATTTAGCCCTATCATAGGCACTGGAGTGTGTTTTATCTAGAACGAAGGTGAAAGCCAAAGGAGCAAAGGGAAGTGAAACTAAAAAGCAAAACAAAGTAGCCTTCCCTGCATTCCATGGACCTCTAAACTTTACCAAGTTAACTTCTATCTGTTTTGGTTTAGTTTCAGTCCTGTAACTTTTGTTCAGGAGTTGCTTTCTCTCTTTAGGTCCAGAAAAGGGCATTAAACTACAACAGCAGACTCAAACCCTTTTTCCCCTGCATTCAAAAGCTATACTGCTTCCGTCATACAACAGAAGCTATTGGTAAAAATGAACTTTGGGGCTAGATACGAGCGTCCAGACTTTCAAGTTATCACCACAGTAAAAACTAGCTTTAATTGCAAAGCATAGATCTCACGAAGTGACCTAGAAAGACTAAGCTGGTCGTCCTGGTGCACCATGGCACATTTCAGTTTAACAGGAGCAGGACTCATGTCACAGCGAGCCATGATTAATTGAATCCTTCACTGTATTCTGCTTTACCTACTTTCTCCACAGAAACTTACCTCAAACAATTTGAGTTAGCTCACTGGATGTAGGAATTGACTGGTCAAAAAAGCTCTGGGCAGATCAAGCCACACTTACTGCTCCTTGTCACAAAAACAACTAACAAACAGCTACATACTGAGTGTGCTTGGCTTGGAGCTATTGTCACCTCTGGATAGTCTCTCGGGAACAGTCTGCAGACGGACAGAGCACTGGACCATCTCATCCGATGGGAATTACCTGTCCTTTCGCAAAGCCACACAGGAGCCTTGAGCAGTCATTGTTGATACTGAGAGCAGAGATAGCCCCATACTGGGCCCCAACAGCGGTGCTGCCCAGACACAGTCGGAGAGCCTGGTTTTGATCTAGAGCAAAACAATTAGTAAGAAATTAAAGAAAACCAAATACAAATAATTAAAATTAACATCATGCAATTATTTACATATATCATTTACTTGGGGTACATTAACAATTCACAGGCTTCCAGTTAAATTCTCAAAAAAGAGTTTGCAAGATGACAGCACATGTTAGTACAGAGATAGTGGGACACTGTCTCGCAGGGAAATATAGAAATTATTTTAAAAAGTACAAAACAGCCACAGTGAATATGGAAATGCAGAGGTATTACAAACTGAAGAAGAAACTACTAGAAAAATCAAAGCAACATCTAGCTTTCCTTTTACTGTTCTGCAATAGTGCTGAAGTTGTAGCAAGGAAGACGACAGAAAATTAATTCTGTCTTCCCAGTCTTACACTTCTGTAAGTCGATTTGAACATCAACTACAAATCCCTAACACAGGCTTTCGGTAAGTGTAATTTTACATAACATTTATTCCTTGCTTTTGTTGATAAAGGCCAGAAGCTGGAGCGAAAACGAACTTGCATCCCCAACTTGCACAGTTAAAATGCTCAATGAGTTCTAGTCCACATAGCCCTTACTTTATAAGCAAACAGTAATGATCACCACTCTGTGACAGAGCTTCCCTTTCCAGGCCATTGCACAGCCTCCCAGGGGACTGGACTGCTGTACAGCCATGCCCAGCCTGCTCCCTGCAGACAACAAACACCAGACACCTCTGTCTGTGCTCAGTTCTTGTATGCTTCCACCAAGAGAGACTAAAAATTGCCTGATAAGATACTGCACTTCAGGCATTATGAATGATAACCCTCTGCCTGTCTGGTGCATTGCTCTTAAAAGTTAGGAAAACAAACATTCTGGATCTGCTTTTTCCACCTCCCTCCACTTTTGATGTGCTTTTGAGTAGGGGAGGAAGAAAAGACGCTTTGTGAGGACTGTTGGAATGAAGAGCAGACATCAGAAGCGCCACAATAATACTGTATGCAGGATTCCACCTTGCACAAGGAAGGGAAAGGACAGGATCCAGAGGAACAGAGAGCAGCTGAGCACCAGAAACCCCTGGAAGCACTGCCCAAGGCATGGGACATATTTCTCCAAGCTGCAGCACCGCTAGTGATGTGCTAGATGTGAAACAGAGCATGGATGTATCTCTCATTTCTTCCCCAATACGAAGTGATGTATTCATCAACCTGCCCAGACAGACTGATGGCTGAGCACACACACTGTGGGAGTTACCTTTCAAAGTCTACCAGTACAAAGAGGCATTAGTGGGAGGACCAAAACAAACACTAGCAAGAAGAGTACCTGAACTCACGGATTACTCTACAGCACTGCTTAGGGTGAGGAGGAAGAGGCTAGGGCCAAGTTCAAATACTTTTTGCACTCTATTCCTTGTTTTCCGGCATCTACCTCAATAAACTCATCTGCTGTAGTGGCCCAAAGGAAAGCAAAAAATTCCTTTTCCCACAAAATCTGCAGAGTGGTAGCAGATAGGCAGGGACAGAGAGGGTGTTACAAACACCACTTGTTCTGCACACCAAATGAGACATGGTCTGGGAGAGACAGAAAGTTCACGCTCTGTCTTGCAAATGCACAAGGAAGGCTCAGGAACTATAGAAAACTGTCAGTTTTTATCTAAAACTTGACAACAGTAGTGGTCAAAGAGGACACCATTTGTTACAGGTGCTCAAAGACATCGGGATTCTTGGGAATGTTGAAGAGCTCTACTCTTGAAATCTGTGGGAGGAAAAGAGAAAGGTGCCTCCGGTTGACCACATCAATGAAAGCCATCATCTCTTCTTCAGGTGACAAGCAGCCCAGGCAGTTCTGGAAAAGGCTACCTGTTCTTCACATACTTCTGCTCCTCTGTGCCTGCCAGCACAACACCTGACACTGCACGAAGAAGGAAGCATCTCCCCTTTCTTCCTCTGCAGTCTGGTTTATGCCAAATAGAATAAAGAAGCTGTATTTTCAAATGAGAACTGACGCTTGTTTACACTTAAAAAAGTTTCATAAAGATACTGCTTCTACTGTAAGAGATGTTCAGTTAACTACAGGCAGATTATTTTTCACAGTTAATCAGAAATTGTGTAAAACACTACTTTTCATTAGCTTTTCAAATGAATGTGATTTTATCTTGTTCAAGATAAAATCCTCTGAAAGCCAAGGAGAATGTGAGGGTTCGAACTGGCTGAACCTACGTGTACAGCAGCAACTCCCCGAAAGCTCCAACAGTCACACAAGTTACTGTTTAAACATGCTGCCAGCATTCAATACATAACAGGAACATGGAGCCAAAATTGCTTCACTATAGCGAGAAGTTAGAAAAGCAACACAGAATTCATTGCAACTGCAACTCCAGCACAACTGAGAGCCTTCCTGAAGGTCAGTCCGATGCCACAGCAAACCACTGCACCTTCTGCTCCAGGGGCCAGGCAAGGCGTTTCAGGCACCACCTCTATCACCACACGCAAGGCAGTGGAAACGCTTCACAACCAAGGCCACTGCTCTGCACACAACTCTCCTTATTAGGATAGGATGAAAACAGAAGTCATGTGATGGAAACAAAACCCATCCTTTTCTACACTGCTAGGAAACACCTTGACATCACTGTGACAAGGGCATACATGCCACAGATCAGAACAGGTCAAAGAAAAGAAAGAAAAATCAGTTAAGATTTCCATGGAAGCTTAGAGAACACAGAGCTACAGCTGGAAAACAAATTCCCCAGAGAGGTATTCTCCAAATGGTGTCCTTCAAGTCCCAAAGAAATAATTCCTGTTCCAGACGTCTGGAAATACAGTTCATTTACAAAAAGGCCATCTGCTAACCATAGAAATATGTTTAAAAATAAGGTGAATACTGTAGCTCTTGCTATTACAGGTGAATTGCATTCAGTTCCTTCCACTTCTTCTCAAACCTGTCAGTAATTCAATCAATAACCTGTTTCCTGTAAGGCATGAAAAAGGAGAATCTTTCACAGCTTTCTCTGAAAAGGGCAGCACCTTCAGAATCACTACCACTTTCAATCCAGCTTTACATCTTTATACGTATACCCAACGTGAACTTTCAAATCCATTTTCTTTTTTCCTTTGCCCCAATATTAATTCAAAGTAAACAAGACTCCCACCCCTCCCCAAAATTAAACGCTTTGTATGACTCAAGTTATTCCTTCCTAAGAACGAAGTGCCCATTATTTGCCAGAGATGCATTTTCAGAGTCAAGAAAGAAGTCAGAGTCACTTGGAAAGCTAAGCCCATAGAAACCCACGCCAGTACTTGTTCTTGTTTCCAGCCAGTCAAAAGACGGAGGAGCCATTAGGTAAGATTTTGTTTTTTAAATACTAGCTACAAATAAGGTGGATAAAATTGCTTCCAAAGCAAAGCAAGATGCCTGAATCAATGAGCTCCTATTAACTACCTGGTAGCATAATAAAAATGGATAAAAGCAAAAGATTATAAAAGATAATCTGATGGTTTTCCAGACTAACATTACCAGCTTTGAATTAAGGCACAGTTAGGGTTAAGCACAAAAAGCTTTTTCCAAATGCTTAAAAAGAAGGTGGCTATCAACTGTTTAAAAAATATTTTTAATTATGCAATTTACATAAAGAAATTCTTAATCTGAAAAAATTCTGGCAGTAATTATTTGTGTTGCTCTCAAAGTCTGAAGTCAAAACGAGAAGGCATTTTGATACTGCTCCACAAGTAAAGAATAAAAACAAATTTGTGAATATGAAACAAGTCACTGTCCAGAACAAAGGAATAAGCATAGCACTCCAGAAGTTATTACTTCTCAGATCACCAGGTTTTCATCAAGATCTTTTCTTTAAGCCATGACTTTCCTGAGTTTGAAAGACCTGCTTTATTTCCTGCAGAATTATTCAAATATTACAAAGTTTACGACTGCGTCCTTTCCTCCCACCTTTATTAGGCACAGTACCAGTAAGTGCTCTCCCAGGAGGTATATCCCTCTTGGGCCTGGGGATCAGGAGGACAATCGACGGCGAGCTAACAGGACAGGCTGCAGACACCATCGCCCTCAATAGCACAACAGCTCTCCCCTAAACCAGGGCATGCTGAACCCCCCTGCCCACACCCTGCCCTCAGCTTCAGCTAGGAAAATGATTATTCAGGGCAAGGGTTCAGTCAGACCACCTGTGGCTACCGCAGCACGAACCCACTGGTCCCTTCCTCAGCCACACATGCAGGGCATGAGCAGGGCTGTCTGAAGTTGTTGTCTGCTTGCCAGGTTTCACAGAGTTTCTGGCTTGTGGCTCTTTGAATTGGGTACCTACTCCACAGTGCTCCCACTTGACAGCTCTCAGGCAGGAACAGATGGGTGGTGATCTCATGGAGGAGCTCATGTCCTGCCCAGAAATAATGCCTTTGATAACAGTTATAGATCTGCTGCCCTAAAACATTCTAAACAGCACATTCACTTGTTCCTCTGCTGTTCTTGCCTGGAGAATTTGGAAGCATGCAGTGCATGTACATGCAATAACCAATTCCCAGACTGGCCAGCAGTGTTGTCCACTGACTGGTTACTGCACTGCCTTAGTCGTTTCTTATCTGGCATCTTACAGTCTGGCACAGACAACATGCAAACTGGGCAAGACAGGAGCTGTTCATGCAGGGTACGTGCACAGTGCAGTGTTACTGTACCTTTTCCTTTTCAGTCCACACAGAAAGGGCCAAAAGAGGAAAGAAAAAGCCAGAAATCAATGTAAAAGAAAGGAGTGATGTAACAAACAGCATATATGTGATAATCTTTAAAGATATAGAGAACCTTCAGATTTTGCTGATAGTGTTTCCTTTGGTTAACATTTCCCTTTTGACTTATTCAAGTAACTGAGAGGATGCTGTGGTAGCTAGAGTTTTAAAACCAAGCAGTTCAAAAAGTGTATGGAACGACTGAAGAAAAATTAGTCTATAAATTTGGACTTCATTATATTGAAGACTAAACAAAAGAAATCTGAGGGGAAATAAAACTGGAAATTCACTGGTAAAACTATTTTCAGCAGTTACTACCAGCCAGACAATCGACTTCCCATTAACTTCAAAAAAACAACCAAGGACAACGGTCCCCAAAATCTAGTTTTAATGCTCTCCTCAGGTACTTACACTACCTGTTCTCTCGAGATATCATGCTACCCCCACACCTCAACAAAGACTCAGGACACTAACCATAAGTTTTACAGCCAACCAAGAAAATAGATGATTCAACATTAATCAAAATCAAAGCTTAGCTATATAGAAATTTTCTGTCCTGAACATAAAGTGTCCATGAAAAATAACACATTTCAGTGAATTCTGCTTAAGGGTTAGTTTCTGATTAGTGTAAAAACCTCTTAGCTCTTCTAGAAAGATGGAGAAAAAAAAAACTCTAAAGATTATTTCTTCATTGTTACAGGCTTGCTGGGAGAGCATTTCTCCACTCTGGCTAGCAATCCTCAAGAAAAGTCATGGCACATGGCATAATTGTTCATTTGCACAACGCTCACAACTCCAAACAAGTTTCAGAAAGAATTTGGCAAAAGGATGGTCCTCTTTTATATTAAAAAAAAAAAAATCCCCCAAGCAAGGCGCAGCACTATAAACAAGCTGAGGGTCATATTCCTAAGGCACAAAAAATTGTCATCATCCCTAACGTGGTAACAAAGCATCAAAGAAAAGATAAACTACCTGAAAGATGGGTAAAAAATGAGAGCACCAAATTCTTCTCAGTGATGTAAGACCATGTAACAAACGGCAAATATCAGAACTGGCAGATTGAGAAGTTAGATGGGTTGCTACAAATTTTTTTCCCCTGCAAGATTACGTGGCCCTGGAGCAGGTTACCAGAGGAATGTGTGCATGCACATTTACCTGTTGGGCAGCATTTTCCATCCGTAAGAGTTTTTCAAGACTTGGCTAGACAAAGCCAGGGCTACCCCAACCCACCTGTGGGTGACAGTTCAACGCACCAAACCGAGTGACTACAGCCCTCCAGGCATCCCTTCCTACCAACGCTTCTGCAACACTCACACGATGTCAGAGAGCTGGCATCTAATCCAATCCTAGCCCACAAGAAAAATATTGTTTTTCAAAGATAAGATTATGCAACCTGAGAACTGTCCTGTGATAATTGTTCAAGAGCCAAAAGAAGCATTCAAAAAAGCAGAAAGCAATCTACCTAAATCTTTCTTAAAAAGGACAAAGCAGAGAAGTCAAGAGGTATAGGTGGACTTGTGAGAAGAGACAAATTAAATAGCTACATAAAGTCAAATATATGAAGGAAAAAAAAGGTTAAAAAATTTGCTAGTGATACAAGACTATTCAGTGAAATTTGAACATCAGCAACGTTTAACCAGAAAATGGACCTACATTTTTGCAGGCAAAAATGGTGATGTTTCTATTCTACAGTATAAACTTATGCACTCAGCTTACAAAACTTTAGGGAGTAAATCTCATCCTAATTAACACATCTAGTAGAAAAATGTTTTCATTAAAATAGCACAGAAATTGATCAGTCTACAGACATAAACTGCTGCTTTCAATTACAGAATAAACCCAAGCCAGAACACTAATCCTCTCTCTCTGCACACAAGAAGGCTTTATACAGCCGTGTCCTGCAAGGATTTCTCTCTTTGTAGATAGATCTGAGAGCACCAGGGTCAACGCCCAAGCTTTAGGTATAGAACTGAAAGAATTTAGCAGATAACAGAAGTGTCCAGGAAGCATTCGTGCCCGTATCAGAAACGCAGCTGGATGACATACTTGCATTCCTCACCACCTTTAAATTACAGCATAGATTCACAGAATAACTTCAGTTGCAAGGGAGGTGTGGAAGCCTCTGGCCGAGTCCTGCTGCTCCAAGCAAAGTCAGTGAGATCAGCTTGCACAGGGCATTGCTGAGTTTTGCAGATCCCTAAGGCCAGAGATTCCACAACCCCTCTTAACCCTTACCTAACGCTTCAGCACCCTCATGGCGAAAAAATTAAACAGAGCTTCCCATGTTGCAGTGTGGGTCCACTGCCTCTTCTCTAACACAACAGACCTTTGAGAATGGGCTGAGTCTCTCTTCTCTATAGCTTTCCATTAGGTAGTAGAAGCTAGCAACATGACGGCCCCTTAGCCACCACCTCTCCATGCAGAAGAAACCCAACTCTCTCAGCCTCTCCTCACGCCTCCTATGTGCTTCAGCCCTGTAACCACCTTGGTGACCCACCTCCGCCGGGCTCACCGCAGTACATCGATGTCTTTCTTGTAACGAGCAGCCCAAAACTGGACACCGTACTCCAGATGCAGACCCACAAGTGCAGAACAGCGGGGAGTAATAATTTTCCTCAACCTGCTGAATGCTCTTGTGATAATACAGCCCAGTATGTGGCTGTATAAACAGTAACTTCACATATTTGAATAGATCAGAAAGCTTTAGAGGTCCTGTTGCAAATATGTAGAGCTGTTCTTCAAAGCACTGACATTTATAATAATAAAAGCTAATTAGTGGAAAGCTGGCACTGTGCCAAATTTCCTGAAGTGCCAGAATGAGCTGAGTAACTACAGACTACACAGCCTTGCAAAGATCATGGCCAAAATAACAGTAAACATGTTGGTCCAAAGTAATGAACAGTATGAAAAAGAAAGCTTTGCTTAAACACACTTGCATTGAGCAAAACAAACCAACCAACCTTACAAATACATCACCTGAAATACCGCAGCATACTAAACATCTTGGACATTCAGTGGCCCATTCTCTTAAACAGGACTTGATACAGAAATAATTGTAACAAAGGTAAGAATGACCCTTCTTCTTTGCATGCTTATACAGAGTCCTAGAGCCCCTTCCAGAGTGTAAAATGCTAAAAATACTATCTCTCTGTTATGACACTTGCAGAGAACAGCTTCTAGTTAGAAAGCTTACTGACTTCATAGTGTCTGCATATAGAGAGCACAACAGGAAAATCAGAGTAAAAATGTGTTCCATAATAGTGATATTGGAGATCTCCACGTACGAGACAAATTTTAGAAAAACCACAAAGATCTACTACTAAAAACTCAGTAAGATCATGTGTTGACAGTAGCAGATAAGTTATTTATATTCAGATTAAGCACATCCTGTAATTGATTCAATACTGGATTAAGCAAATGGCATCAAATAGTTTAATGTCTAAATACTCAGGAAGGTGAGTCTTACAGTGTCACAGTCTTTCCCATCATTCTGTTGTACCCTGTGCCCTGTAACTTTTGGTCTCTTGAATAATTCCAGCCAACTTTGAAAGAAAAGTAAAGAAGATAATGAAATTCCTAAAATTGTTAAGAATTTGGTGCTGCACAGACAAAAGGCGCAAAACAGAGACCAACAGACCAACAAGGAGAGGTGGGGGAGTTGCTCTATATGTGAGGCAGCAACTGGAATGCATTGAGCTTGGCCTGGGGGCAAGTGAAGAAGGAGTTGAAAGCTTGTGGGTTAGAATTAAGGGACAGGCTCA